>Ga0154020_10006901_pt1 | contig 13308 bp, 12 predicted proteins | sample Klosneuvirus_201_FD_109709 | JGI IMG/M metagenome (GOLD analysis project Ga0154020, IMG submission 109709) | Active sludge microbial communities from wastewater, Klosterneuburg, Austria - Klosneuvirus_20160825_MG | ecosystem: Engineered > WWTP > Aerobic digester > Activated sludge | place... | reverse complement strand
TCTGAAACACCTCTTTTGCCAAATCAATGCCTATTGTTGTAATCTTCATGTCGGACGCTCCTCTCTGTTTTAGTGGTCATTGCACCACTACTTTGGCACTTTGATGCCGTTTTGGGTAGTGGGAGTCCATTCCATTACCTGTGGTCCATAACAATAGCCAATCTGCTCAAAATTAATATCGCAATGCTCCGGCTTGCCCACGCGTCGTCTCAACTATAATCAGCTCTACTGCTTCATCCAGAAACGCCTTCGGATATTTCACCGAAAAAATTCTGACTCGCCCTTTTTCCATTCTTTCAATTGAAATTTAACGATACGGTAGACGTTTGAAAAAATAGATGATATTTGATAGTAAAATACAGCCAAACAACAAATCACTCCGCAACAAATTGCAGGGTGCTTATCCCGCAAGGATTTATTAAGGATTAAGATCATGCATGTAACCATCGTCTATGTTTCAGTCAAACCGGAGAAAGTGGAAGCATTCAAGGAAGCCTGCCGGTTAAACCACGAGAATTCCATTCTTGAGCCGGGTAATGTTCGTTTTGATATTCTGCAATCTGCGGATGATCCGGCAAAGTTTGTATTTTACGAAACCTATAAAACCTCAAAGGATGCGGCTGCTCATAAAGAAACTGCGCACTATCTGGCATGGCGGGATACTGTGGCAGATTGGATGACTGAACCGCGCAAGGGCATCACCTATCAAGGCCTATATCCGATCGTAAACAGCTAATGTTTAATTTCTCAATCGCCAGATTACCGCACATAGAATTTGGCGCAGGTAGCTTAAAAAAAGTACCGGATATTATTGGGAGCTATGGTTCGTACATTTTACTGGTTACGGGCGCTCGTTCCTTTACCAATACCAGCCACTGGCAGCCTCTCATCGATCAACTCAAGCAGCGTGCGATCCGTTGGCAGCACTGCACGATTGCCGAAGAACCCTCCCCCGCCCTGATTGATGATCTCGTCAAAACTTATTCGAACGAAACTTTTAATGCCGTAGTCGCAATCGGTGGTGGCAGTGCACTTGACGCAGCCAAAGCAATTGCCGGATTACTAAAAGTAAAACGCTCTGTCATGGATTTTCTGGAAGGCGTTGGCCCGGAATTACCCTACCAAGGTCCCGCAATCCCGTTCATCGCGGTGCCAACAACTGCCGGAACCGGCAGCGAAGCAACCAAAAATGCTGTACTCAGCGTACAAGGCAAGCAAGGTTTCAAGAAATCTTTCCGCCATGACAAACTAGTCGCCGAATACGCCATCGTCGATCCGGATTTATTGTCCAGTTGCCCGCCCAGCGTAATCGCCGCCAATGGGATGGATGCAATTACGCAGTTGTTGGAATCATACGTTTCTCTCAAATCCAATGTCTTCACCGATGCCCTGGCGATCAGCGGCTTGCAAGCCGCCCGGGATGCACTGATCCCGCTCTATCGCCAAGATGGAGAACTTGCACAACATCGCGAGAAAATGGCCTACGCCGCCCTGCTCTCCGGTATCACGCTGGCGCAAGTTGGTCTGGGTTCGGTACATGGTCTCGCATCCCCATTAGGCGCTTTTTTCCCGATTCCGCATGGCGTCGTTTGCGGCACCTTGGTCGCATCCGCTACCCGAGTCAACATACAAAGCATGTTAGCGCGGGAACCTGACAATAAAGCGCTGGAAAAATACGCGCAAGCCGCTGAAATTCTCTGCCAAAAACATTTCTCAAAATCGGCAGCCGCTTTTACCGCTTTGATCGACCTGCTGACAGATTGGACTGATGAACTTGCTTTACCCCACTTGGCGCATTTCGGGTTGCATGAAACTGCAGCAGACAAAATCATCGCCAATTGCCGCGGCAGCAGCATGAGAACCAACCCCATCGTTCTGACCGATGAAGAAATCAGGCAGGTTTTGCTGGAACGGTTGTAGTCAATTGACACTCTTAAATTAATCAACTACACACGGCAAATTTGTTCTCTTTGAACTCAAAGCAAACATGGTTGAGTTGAATTAAACGTCATCCGTAGATAGTCGAATACCAAACGAGTATTTCTGTTTAACTGTTGCATTTTTTGAGCGACGCTGGATTTTCCGTCGGAGATGAACTGAATAACGCCGACCGCAAAGCGGCGCAGGCGAGAGATGTTTTCGGGGCCGTTGCCCGTACGGATACGACTTCGATCTTCATCGAAATTCCAATCGATCACATAGTGGCGGCGATTCTCAATTGTCCAATAGCCGCGATTCAATTCGTGGATACGCTTAGGACTCCTTTGATCCGGAGAACGGCTGGTCATTCCCAATGCAACTTCAGCAGAGACTTTCCCGTTATCGATGAAATAAGCATGATTTTTGTTTTTTGACTTTACGGTGTGTGCATTACCAGCATTGGATTTGTGATTCGATACCCCAACTGTGTGTGCCAGCAGCAAAAGCGACCGATTGCAAAGCCTTCATCTGAAATTGCAACGCAGCACAAAGACCGCATCGATCATTTCTGCTTACAAACAGACTCCAGGGTCCACTTTAGCTGACCCCCAAATAATCAATCTGATTTTTCTTTAAGAAGCTTACCCTCAGCTCTTAATGCTTTACCCTCTTTTTCTAAATCTTCAATGGATTTTTTTACTTCTTCATCTACAAAACCTGAACCAGAATCCATTAACTTTTCCAGGTCATTCTTCTTTTGATCCCAATCTTCTTTTCTTTTTTTCCAGTCATCAATTTCTCCCCCCTTTTCCTTCAGTTTACTTAGGAGGCCATTGATGTTATTTAAAGCCTCATCATATTTACCATCGTTGAATTTTTGATACTCAGCCTTTAAAAGGTCTGCGCTAGCGCCTACAACTTCAGCTCCTTTACCAAAAATATCTTGTGCTTGCTCCCTTTCCTGGGCAGTGCCAAAAAAGTAGTTGTAGGTCAAAAGCCCGATAACTAACAATATTGTGATTGAGATAATTTTTTGAATCATTTTAATTATGTTTTAGAGGATATTTACAGCCATTATAAATCCAATCCCCTCAATATATTGTCTAAATCTACTGATCTAACTGCACAGGCAATTGTAAAAGAATGGCAATATACTGATAAAATTGTGCGTAGAAAAACCTGTAAGTAACACAGCACGTCAGGTATGCACCGTGATCAGGATTTTCTCAGTAGATTCCATCAGGGGTTGATGGCAATAGTTTTATTAAAGATCCGGATATATGGCTGCAATCTTTACCTTCGACTTCGACTCATCATCGATTGAAGGTTTAGCAAGTCCATGCATGTTACTTGAACGGAAAATGCACTTATGATACGAATTCACCTGACATTAAATTTCAAGCATTGCATAAATTCCTGGCCTAATACCTGATTAAAAACAATCATCATGACAAATACGACCACACGTGAGCGTGTTGCCGGTGCCATTATGGGGGCCTTTATCGGTGATGCTCTGGCTCTCGGCCCGCACTGGTATTACGATCTCGCTGAACTTCGGCGTGACTACGGAGAATGGATTACTACCTATACCGATCCCAAACCTGGCCGATATCATAGTGGACGCAAGGCCGGTCAGCTCTCTCAAGCCGGTATCATTCTTACGCTCACAATCCAATCCCTCGTTGAACATGGTGGATATAATGAAGTGGATTTCTGCCGCCGGATGGATAAAGAGCTGTTTCCGTTTCTCGACGGCACACCGATGAACGGACCGGGCGGTTACACCAGCCAATCAATTCGGGAAGCATGGAGGCGGCGTGTAGAGCAGAAATTACCATGGGGGCAAACCGGCAGTCATGCGGATGACACGGAGGCGATTGAGCGCACATTAGCGCTAGCTGTCCGCTATGCGTTTCAGCCTGCTGAGCTGGCTACCGTAGTCGCAAATAATGCTCGTCTTACCCAGATCGATGATACCGTGATTTCTATGACCGTAGCTTATGCAGCGGTACTAGCCATGCTGATACGCGGACATGCGCTGGATAAAACGCTATCCGGGAAATTGATGGAATTGGTAAAAACCGGGAGACTTCCCTTTCATGCAGTCACCTTTGCCGATTTGCAACCTCCCCGTCCGGGTGATCCAGATCCGCCTCGCGCCGGACGATTCGCCTCACCAGATGCCCTGCTCACGCCATCTTATATGGCTGAAGCTGCGGCCGATCCCGACATCTCCATAGAACCCGCATGGAAGGTTTCAATTGTGTACGGCATGCCTTGTGCCATTTACCACCAGCTCCCTGCTGCCTATTATCTTGCTGCTCGTTTCCGCAACGATTTCGAATCCGCTGTGCTTCATGCTGTGAATGGTGGAGGGCAAAATCAAGCCCGCGCTATTCTCACTGGTGCGCTTGTCGGCGCACAAGTCGGTCTTTCTGCTATCCCACAACGATTCCTTGATGGGCTTGAAGATCTGAACAAACTCAAAAATCTTGCTATAACTCTCGCCTCACAGGTAAATAGTACCGCTGATACGGTCAATTAATTTCAACACAGTTTGAGCCTGCTCATAATTTACATTGAATGCGACTTTTGTAGAGATTAAATCCAAAAACCAAACTTTAACTTACTTCTCATAGTGACTTAAGCAAAAACTATGCCTTTCGCCCAGTTACGATACTGTAGTAGCCGAACGCTTTGTGAATTTGAATGTCCTCAAAGCCAATTTCCTTCAGCATGGTTGATAATTCCAGTCCGGAATATTGCTTGCCTTCGGTCCACCCCATCATCAGCATGCCAAATGCGGCCGGTGCAAACGGACCGGTTTTCTCATCATTGCAAAGCATTTCATGGATCACGATACGTCCGCCACACTCCAAATACCTGAAACTTTTTGCGGTCAGAAAATGACATTTTTCCGGCGGCCAGTCATGATACATATTTGAGAAGAAGTGGAGGTCTGCAGATGGCCAATGATCGTTCCAGATATTGGCATCACAGGTTTTAACTCTATCTTGCAAGCCATACTTAGCAATGTACCCCTGGGCTACTTCGCATACTTGAGGAAAATCCAGCACAATTGCCTGCAAGTTCGCCAATTTTAATGTTGCACCAATCGAATGCGCGCCTGAGCTGCCGCCAATATCAAGCATGATTCTGTGTTGGGAGAAATCTAAAACCTCTGGCCAAACGAGCGCTGAAGCCATGCTCATACTATGCATGCCACTTGTAAAACGATGCAGCAACTCGATCTGCTCTTCGTGAGATTGATAAATTTTGCCTCCCCCATAAATTTGCGGAGAATCTGTGAGGATTGCTTTTTCCAGGCTTGTAAAGGAACATACCTGATAATTGTCGATCATCAGATCCCATAGAAATCCGAAGTAATTAGGACTCTTCTCCAGCAAATATTCTTCTGCTACCGCAGTCAGAGAATAATGCCCTTCTTGTAAAGATAAGAAACCCAATGCAGTCGCTACCGTCAGAATTGCTTCTGCTGGACGTTGCTTGATATTTAATGAATTGCAAATATCTTCCATTGTTCGCGGACCAGCTGCAAGCAAAGCAAAGACTTTTAGTCGATGCGCCAGCAGTAATGCCGGATAACCATAAACCGCAAAGATCACATCCCATACCGGACGATCATCGACCCGTGGTAACTGAGCGTTGGGAAAAGCATCTTGTGCCATCAGTCCTCCTTTAACTTTAGCTGGGCTAAAAACACCCATATCAAGTGATTATTATTAGATACTTAGATGTTATGCCGCATGATTTAAAGTGATTCTTGACTAATCGAGGCTTTCTTCGATTTTTCTGCTTCGACCAAGCGTTTGATATTCTGAACCGTTCGCTCGGCGCCATCCTTAATGGCGACTCGGACTAACCCTTCAAAAGGCCGCATAATTGCCAGAATTTCAAGGAGCTCAAAAGAAAATGTCAATTTGGTGGAATTTTCAGGATTGATTGCCTGTAATTCATACGTACAGCGGTAAGGATCGGATACTCCAACGAGTGTCAGGCGTGCACCGGGCTCATAAGTAGAGATTTTAAACTTGGATTCTGTTCGACGCCCCTGATCAATACGCACTTGCCGCCCTTCAGTTCCCAGCTTCACCGGCCCAGGTGTGATTTGTTCTAACTCTTTAACCTCTGGCGACCATTTGGGATAGTTCTCGAACAAACCTTCCCCGAGATACTGAAAAATCTCACTGGCTGGGCATGCTACTATTGTATGCGCCTTGCCTAAGACCGGCTCAGTGGAGCCTAAATTGAGCATGGAACCTAAATTAAACATATTGCTTAGCCCTTTCTGAGACAGGTAAATGCCCAATCCAGCTTATTGATTGGCAATTGCTTAAACGTTAAACCAATAAAGGATCGATTTCAAGCATTATATCTTTTAGCATCAAGTAAAAGGTGAAATGGATATATCCCAGTGGAGCAAGATACAAAGATTCGATGAATGGTGATGTCTGCTCGGCGCGCATTGACTCAAGCACGTCAAGCAAATAGAAGTCATGGTATTCCATGGCCAGTGATGATTTGCGTTGCAAGCGACGGTATGTAAAGGGTTTGCATAGTTACTGAAGAGACATCGACTGAATATCATTGGATTCATGATCGATGGCGAAGACTGTGGAAAGTAACGAGTAGTAGCCCAGATTTTATTTGACAGTAACTTCGTCAAATCGGATAACTGTCCGATCAAGTTTCTGAGCTACTATAAAAAATATTTTACTTAAATAAGCAGGATCTATCAGAATCTACGAGATTATTGCGCTACTGCTCCACCTACATCAGCTTTTGCACTGTTAAATTGTCTAGCCTGTTCCATTTCTGCTATTTTTCTATGTAATGTTGCCTGCTCCAAATCTTCGGTTAATTCCTTCTCATATGCACGAACATTGGCTTGCAGATGTGACTTAAGATCCTGCCCTCGTCTTCCATAGTAATATGGATGTTCCTCATACTCGTTCAGTTTCTGCTGATTGATCTCTAATCTTTCAGAAATCTCCTTCGCCAAACCTTCATAGTAATTTGCTAATGCAGCATGATCGTTCGGATTGATACTGTCCGAAGCTGCCGGTACCTCGGCAAGTGCTGAGGTTGCAACAAAATAAAATATCAATAATGGAATGATCGCGGATACTTTCAAAGTGTTCATGATAAGTCCCCTTCTAAAAATTGTTGAGATGTTGTCATCTTAACGATCACAACGTGGAACGTATATTGGGGAAACTATGATTTTTAACTAAGGGAAACTATTAGTAATTCATTGAAAGAATGGCTGGCTGGCTCTTGTTTGTGATAAAACTTAGCCCGGATATTGCATGAATTCGCATGATGATCACGCATGATATTGGTTTCACGAGAGATTTCTCGAAGAAGCGGTGTAGTTATTCATGCACCTGACTCAGACAAATCCCTTGTGGAATCAAGAGACAAATGAGGGCGTGTGCAATTCATGCAATATCCGGGTTAATTGGTTTTTCGAACCTTGACCAGAAATCCTGTTGGATAACTTTGGCACCCGGAACAGCTACCCAAGTAATACAAGCTGAAAGAGTTGGTGAGCAAAGAGTGTATGTAGCTGCTGAAGAAACGCAACTGAATACCATTGGATTCATGATTGTTGGCCAAGATTGAGGAAAGTGATGGATTCAAGGGTATCTGTTTCTGGATGATTCTTGTAGCATAGTATACAAATACTGATTTTTGCTCATCCTAGCCAGATGTTTAGCCTGATGAGCCAATTTGCCTGAATTATCAGGCAATCATCTGTTCAAAATGTTTTGACGACATACAAAAACCTAAAAATTACATTTTAATCAATTGGAGTTAGCATCAAATGCAAAAGTTAAACTTTGTCATACTAATTACATTCCTATTTAATACCAGTAGCTTAATGGCCCAATCTCCAAAACCTGTCAGCAAAAGTGAAATAAACCAGGTCCGAGAAATTGTTCGGCATGTTATAGAATCAAATGATGAGTTTGTTAAGAAATTGCCACCGGATTATTTCACTCAACATATCCATGGGCAGAAACCAATAGCAACGATGGTAACTTGCGCTGATTCCAGATTACACACCCATGCGCTTGATATTCATCCTGACGGAGATCTGTTTTTAGTTCGTAACATTGGCAATCAAGTTTCAACGGCTGAAGGATCCATTGAATATGGCGTGCGTCATCTGCATACCCCTGTATTATTCATAATAGGACACTCATCTTGCGGAGCCGTTGAAGCTGCCATGTCAAAGCCAGCTCATCTTGAGCCTTCGATTTGGCGTGAATTGGATACGATCAAAGTTACTGGCAATAACTCTGATGATCGTGCGCAGGTTAAAGAAAGTGTTGAGTCAAATGTGAATCATCAGGTTTCGACTGCCTTAAAGAAATATGCAACAGAAGTCAAAGAAGGCCATTTGACTCTTATTGGAGGGGTTTATGACTTTCGCAATGACTATTCTCAAGGCAGTGGTCGCCTTGTCTTAATTAATGTTAACGGAGAAACAAACCCCGCAGAAATCAAGAAAATGCCAATCGTTAACTTCAAATAAACCGCCAACTTGTAGCAGACAAGCCAGGAAAAGGAATGAACCTAGAATTTACCGCACAGAAAGTTGATGATGCCAGGACGGATTCACAGGCAGCTCTAGCTACAAGCAAATTCATACACCGAAAAATTCTGATTCGTCTGCTTCTGGGATGGCTATTTCTCAGCATAATGATTGGCGGAGTCGTCTTATGGCTGGAAATCAACCGCTTCCAACAGTTTATCCATGCCCTTGCACTCAAGGAATCGGCAACATTAAGCACTGAGTCACCCTACAATCTGAAACAACTCGATGCATCTGCCTTCCAACATTTAACAAACTTGGCGCAACAGCTGGTAAACCAACATTTCCTCGTTGTTGAGCTATATGACCTCGACCAACAACTCAGAATTGAAGCTGTTCGGCAGGGGCAGGAAGCAACCGAATATTCGATTGATCGCTATCGCCACCGGTTTCCGAAACAAGGCGAGTTCTCTCACAAATTTCATTTTATCAATGACAAGTTGCTGCTGGTTGTACTGATTCCAATAAAAGGATCCAAAAATACGTTTTCTGGCTATTTCGAAGGTATTTACCAGGTTGATCAACAGACCCAAGATAAAATCAAACATGAATTGCTTCGTACGCTGCTGTTTATAACCATCAGTATCACTTTCACCACGCTTCTGATGTATCCGATCATCCTGACGCTCAATCGGGGACTGATTAAGCTTTCTGACGATCTCTTAAAGGGGAATCTGGAGTTGATGAACGTGTTGGGTTGTGCCATTGCAGAACGTGATACCGATACGAATAATCATAATTACCGGGTAACCTATTATGCGCTACGGCTTGGTGAAACCTTGGGTCTGTCTCGTGGAGATATCCGTAACCTGATAACAGGTGCCTTCTTACATGACGTAGGTAAAATCGGTATTCGCGATCCGATTTTGCTTAAACCAGGAAAATTAACTCCACAAGAATTTGAAATCATGGAAACTCATGTCTCACTGGGCGTGGATATTTTAAGCAAATCAAGTTGGCTCAGTGGTGCGAGAGACGTGGTCGAATTTCATCATGAGAAATTTGATGGCAGCGGTTATCCGCAGGGAATCAAGGGTAAGGCAATTCCACTGAATGCGCGAATATTCGCCATCGCAGATGTATTCGATGCGCTTACCTCCAAACGCCCTTATAAAGATTCATGGGCATTGGATGACGCTATCTCCATGCTTAAGAAAGATAGTGGCAGTCATTTCGATCCACAACTAGTGAATACTTTCGTGTCGTTAGCGCCAGCGCTATACCATGAGGTAAGTGGAATGAAAGAACACCAGATGGTGACGATGTTGCAACGCCGCATTGCTCACCATTTCTTGTCAACTGTAAAATGACATTACCGCATAACAGTGTTGCGGTCTAAATGATGTTCACATTGGAGCATTGTGAGTTTAGAAGAAATAATCACTAGTTATGGCTATTAGGCATTCTAGGCTGTCCGGTTTTACTTCCGGTTTTACTTGACCAGGTCACTTAACAGTAAGTCCAAATTCCCCCAGCTTTCTTGACCAGCGGGGTGATCTTATGAAAGCTTCCATCTCAATCAGGCAAGGCTTTTTCTTTTCTTTGCAACCAAAGCGCGCTTGCTTGATCGCTTGCTCCCTGGCGTCCCAAGTGGTTAATTTACTGATCAATTGACTCGAATCAACAAAAGCAAATATCTCCCGAATCAACCCCATGCCTTGCAGACCATTCCTTAAAAAATAGGTTTACAACCACTTCAACTAACAATCCGCGCGTGTAATTCACAGAAAACACAATGTAACACTGTGGCTCGCCTTCTCTACGACATCTCGCATTCCATCTTTTTAAAGCCTGATTAGATTCCCGTGGCAAGACCACAGGAAATCGCAGATTTAATCACTTAAATCAACCAAACAATAGGTGGTGGCGGTGGACGCATAGGATAAATCTTAGTACTAAATCAGGATACCTGTACTAGAAAACCGGGATTGATTGACTATAGTGCCCAATTAATCTGACGACTAGTATGAAGCCACTCAGTTTGTAGTAACTGGTTCAAGTCAAGTGGCTCCCATCAGCTAAACAACCTGAGAGTAAAAGTAGTATGGGTGAAGCAGGGGAAAAATACGCTGAAAGTTCATTATCAGACATGACATAACCTATTCAATCTAAATCAATAAGTATCAAAATAAAATAATTCATAGTTATATTTTATTGAATCGAGCAAATAGGCAGAAACTTTAATGTCCAGATTGATATTCTCAGTAAATGAGGTTATAATTTATTGAATCGAGCAAATAGGCAGAAACTCTCTGTGCAGCCGCTTCGTTCACGAACTAACTAGTAATTAATAAAGGAGCAAAAGTGAAAAAGAAAATTTTATTAGCGTTTTTTGTATGCAGCCTTCCAGCAACAACTCTGGCCGCGCCTATCGGTGATATTGGTATAACGTCTGTTTCTGCCTATTATAGTTCGGGGAGTTGGGATTGGTATAGCGGTTACGATATTTCATTCCAGAATCAAAATCTTATCATAGATATTGACATTCAGCTAAATGGAGTTGATCCGGGTGATGCCTTACGCGATACGTGGAAACAAGGAATTGAAAGCAAATGGGGCAATCCATTTGATATATCCGATGGCACGTTTATTTACGATTTGGATTTTAATGTTAACTGGACCAATATTAGTCCTGACCATATAGTGAATGTGAATAATGGCGGTGGGTATTTTTCTGTGTATGATTGGGACATTTCGGTGTCACCCAGCCTTCAACCTGCTTTAGCGGCTCATGAGGCCGGGCACATGTTTGGTCTGTGGGATGAATATATTGGCGGACCAGTAGATCCTGTGAACCCTGTAATTAGGGATGATAGCTTAATGGGAATATATCTGACAAAAACACATCCGGATCATTATACTAATTTTACAGATTGGCTTGCCTCTGAGAGCGGCAAAAGTATTACAGTCGTTCCTAATTTAGGTGACCACTATTATGATATATCCGCCGTCCCCGAGCCAAGCGCCTACCTCATGTTTGGAAGTGGTCTTATTGGACTGGGACTCATGGGATGGAGAAGGCGGTCAACGAAGTCTTGATAATGGTTGTAACTAACTTTTAGAAGGAACCCCGAACCCCGTGGCAAGACCACGGGGTATTCGAAAACACACTCACGCAGTTCTTCTTCTGGCTTGCCTTGGTTCTTCACGTACCGCTCAACCATACTCCATTCCGTTCTTTCCCCTACAGCTGCAACATAATAACCATCCGTCCAAAATTCACCGTCCTACAGATCGCATTTCAAATCCGGTTTTCTCCTGGATGCAGTTAACACAACACAGACACAGGAAGCTATCGGCTAAAACGCCACATTCACAAAACGAATCAACTCGTCTTTGACAAAATCTGGCAGGCCCGAACCGGTCTTCCTTCTCAACTTGTGCCAAGAAGGCCTCAAAGTATTCTGGCACCAGTTGGCACAGGGTGGTCTCTTCTGGCCGGCGTCGTTCATAGTGAACACGATTTCCAGTGGTCGCGTGCTATTATCTGGGCATGCTGGATGAACATTATCCGCCGCAAAGAGAAATAATGACTAAACCAATAATCAAAATTGCCACTACGTCATTAGCCGGATGTTTTGGATGCCACATGTCTTTTCTCGACATGGATGAGCGCCTGGCTGATTTGCTCAAACAGGTCGAGTTTGATCGCTCGCCGTTCACCGACATCAAACATTGCGGTTCTTGCGACATTGGTTTGATTGAGGGCGGTGTATGCAACGCGGAAAACGTGCATGTGTTGCGTGAATTCCGCGCAAATTGCAAAACGCTCATTGCCGTCGGCGCCTGCGCAATCAATGGTGGGGTGCCTGCGATGCGTAATTATTTTGACTTGCAGGATTGCTTACAGGAAGCCTATCTCAGCGGAACCGGCGTCACGAATCCACAGATTCCCGATGACATTGAGTTGCCGCTGCTGCTGGACAAGGTTTATCCGGTGAGTGAAGTGGTGCACATCGATTACTTTCTCCCCGGCTGCCCGCCTTCCGCCGATGAATTCCTGCAAATACTGAAACCGCTATTAGCCGGACAAAAACCAGTGTTTTCCAAAGCCCATTTGCATTATGATTAAATGACTGAACCAGAAAATATGGAAGCCGATCAGCCGTCACCACCTGCCACCCGGCGTATTGCCATTGACCCGATTACCCGGGTCGAGGGGCACGGCAAGATTACTCTGCTGCTGGATGCGAACAATCATATCCGGGAAGCACGATTGCATATTGTTGAGTTTCGAGGTTTTGAAAAATTTATTCAGGGTCGTCCCTATTGGGAAGTGCCGTTTTTTGTGCAGCGCTTGTGCGGCATCTGCCCGGTCAGCCACCAATTGGCAGCAGCCAAGGCCGTGGATCAGCTGGCCGGTGTCCGGCAACTCACACCAACAGCAACCAAATTGCGTCGTCTTCTACATTTTGGGCAGATTCTGCAATCTCACGCACTGCATTTTTTCCATCTTTCTTCCCCGGATTTCCTGTTTGGCTTCGGCAGTGATCCAGCGCAGCGCAATATTGCAGGCGTATTGGAACAATATCCAGAAATCGCGTTAAAAGGCGTCAAGCTGCGCAAATACGGCCAGCAAATCATTGAAGCCATCACCGGCAAACGCATTCACGGCACCGGTACCGTGCCGGGCGGCATGAACAAACCGCTGACAATCCCCGAACGCGATGCACTGCTGGCTGATATTAACGATATTCTGCAATGGAGCCAGGAGGCGCTGTTTCTGAATGAGCAAATCCACACTGCGCACCCGGAACACCGCGATT
>Ga0154020_10006899_pt1 | contig 13311 bp, 11 predicted proteins | sample Klosneuvirus_201_FD_109709 | JGI IMG/M metagenome (GOLD analysis project Ga0154020, IMG submission 109709) | Active sludge microbial communities from wastewater, Klosterneuburg, Austria - Klosneuvirus_20160825_MG | ecosystem: Engineered > WWTP > Aerobic digester > Activated sludge | place... | reverse complement strand
CGTCATCCGCTCTTCCATGGAAAACCGGTCAAAGACCTCCCCACCGTATTCGTAGGCAAAACCCGTGCCGCCATTCACTCCGAGAACGCGGATGATGTGAAGGATCACGTCCTTGGCATACACTCCCGGACGGAGCCGGCCGTTGACGTTGATCCGCCGGACTTTCAACCGTCCCAACGCCATCGTCTGGGTCGCAAGGACGTCGCGGATCTGAGTCGTACCAATGCCAAAAGCGATCGCGCCAAACGCGCCGTGGGTTGACGTGTGGGAGTCGCCGCAGGCGATCGTAGTTCCCGGCTGCGTAATCCCCTGCTCCGGGCCCACAATGTGAACGATGCCCTGCTTGCCGGTGGCTCGATCAAAAAACGTGATATCAAACTCCGCGCAATTTTTCCGCAGCTCCTTGATCATCGCGTCGGCCAAGGGATCTGCGAACGGCTCCGCAAATTGATCGGTCGGCACAATATGGTCGACCGTGGCAAACGTCCGATGGGGCATCGCAACCTTCAGCGAGAGGTCGCGCAGCATGCCAAACGCCTGGGGACTCGTAACCTCGTGGATCAGGTGCGTGCCGATCAGGAGCTGTGTCTGGCCATTGGCCAGCGTGCGGACGGTGTGTGCGTCCCAGACTTTCTGAAAAAGGGATTTAGCCATGGAAAAGAAGGAAGATCAGGAAAACTCGCCTACGCGTCAATCAAGCATCGATCATAACACAGAGTTGTAGTGCCGGGAAATACTTGTTTAGGCTTCTGTGATGCCCATAGAGTATCAGTTCGCCTTCGAGTTACGTCATCTGGTTTACTTTCGAGAAGTCGCCCGCCACCTCCACTTCCGCCGTGCGGCGGAGTCTTTGGCGGTCGCTCAACCGGCACTCAGCCGGGCAATCGTCCAGCTTGAATCCGCTTGGGGGGTCCGCCTGTTCGAGCGCTCGCGTCGAAGCGTGACCCTGACGCCGGTGGGGGCGTCCTTACTCCCCCGGGTTGAGCCGTTGCTGAAGAGTCTGAACGCACTGTCCGTAGAAGCCCACGCCATCGCATTCGGCGAACGTGGACTGGTTCGCATTGCGTTCACGGGTCTGGCCATGGCCACCGTGCTTCCCGGGATTCTTCGCGAATTCCACCGACGGCACCCAGGGATCCGGCTCGAGCTCAACGAATCCCCGACCTCGGCACAGGTCGCCGCGCTCACCTCCGGCGATCTGGGCTGCGGCTTCTTCCATCCCGACGCATCGACGCCCGGTCTTTCCACCCGCTTGCTGCTGCGCGAGCGCAATGGCGTCCTCCTGCCCGGCGACCATCCTTCCCTCGAACTTACCCAACTCCGACTCCGGGACTTGGCGTCCACCCCTTTTGTGCTCTTCCCTCGGGTCAACAACCCTGGATTCTATGATCGAATGCTGGGCTCGTTTGCCCAAGCGGGAGTCACTCCCACCATCGCCGAGGAAGTCTGGCCTCGCGCGAACGGCGTGGGACTGGTTCGCGCCGGACTGGGCGCGACCTTCATGTGCCCTTCCGAGGCCCGGCAGTTGCCGGCGGACGTCGCGTTCCGGCCACTCGTCGGTCCCGCCCCGGAGAGCCGACTCGTCGTGGGGTGGAAAGCCGCCAAGCCTCTCGATCCCGCACTCGCGGCATTCGTCACACTCGCCTCCACGTTCGCCAACCCAAAGGCTCCGCCCGTCAATGCTCCGCGCCGCCCGCCAGACGACGTTCGTCCGACGTGAGCGCAGTTTCTATCAACGCGCGAATTGCCCTCAGCTGAACTTCCAACGCGAGAGCGGGTTGCCCCGGACGCGTCATCGCCTGCTCGGGAAGCCAAGGTACATGGACAAACCCCGCCCTGATCCGCGGCCCTCCCTTGTCCGTCAGCACGTGATGCATCAATGAATAGAAAACGTGATTGCAGACATAGGTGCCCGCCGTTTGCGAGACCGAGGCGGGCAGCCCTTGGGCGACGAGCGATGCGACCATCGCCTTGATGGGTAGCGTGCTCCAATACCCAACTGGCCCTCCTTCGATAATCGCGGCATCAATCGGCCGACCGCCCGCGTTGTCGGCGATCCGGGCATCATCTACGTTCAGCGCAACGCGCTCCAGTGTAATTCCCTCCCGCCCCCCAGCCTGACCCAGGCAAAGCACCGTCGAAGGAGCCCATTCATCTATCAACCGGCACAACTCACGGCTCGACTCTCCAAAAACACACGGAAGCACGCGTCCGACGATCGTCGCTCCCGCTACCATACAGCCGTCCAGCTGATTCGCGATCAATGCCGAAGGATTGATCCGATCGTCGCCAAAGGGCTCAAATCCAGTGACCAGCACCCGGTTGCCACTCATGCAGCGTGAAGCTTCCCCGATGGGACCGACCGAGCACAACCACTTTCCGCCCCTTCGCTGGCAACAACATTGTCACCTTTCCGGCGGCCCCAACTCGATGCCGTCGGCCTCGAGGCTCTCGCGCAGGCGGCGAGTCAGTTCGAGCGCACGGAGTTCATCGCCGTGAACACACACCGTATCCGCTTGCACCGGAATGACCCGACCCTCCCGACTGGTGACCGTGCCCAACTTGACCATTTGCCTCACCTGCACCAGGGCCGCATCCACATCGGCGAGCAGGGCGTCGTTTCGATTCCTCGGGGTCAGGCTCCCATCGTTTTCATAGGCGCGGTCCGCGAATACCTCGCTCGCCACCGTCAATCCCTCCGCCCTTCCCGCGGACAGCAGACAGCTGCCGGCCAACCCAAAAAGGATGACTCGTCGATCGATTGCGACCACCGCCCGGACAATCGACTCCGCGATTTCCGGGTCGCGAGCCGCTTGGTTGTACAATGCTCCGTGCGGCTTGAGGTGACGAACCGGAGCGATTGAGCGCAAGGCGTCAAACTGCCGCGCCACGAGATCTTCAATCGCCGACGGTTCGAGCTCAAGCTCCCGCCGGCCAAAATGCGACCGGTCTTCATAGCCAGGATGCGCGCCAATCGCGACCCCCGCCTGGACGGCCAACTCGGCCGCTCTCCGCATCGTTTCGCCATCACCCGCATGCGCGCCACAGGCAATGTTCACCGAGGTGACCCACCGCATCAGTTCGGCATCACTGGCCCCCCCCTCCCCCAAGTCACAATTGAGATCAATGCGTGGCATGGTCTCGATCGATCGTTGCCAATCCGGCGCGAAGCTTCGTCAGGGCCACCTCTTGACGCAGCAGCAATTCGTGAGCCGTCTGCGGCGAGATCAATTCAAACCGTACTCGGTCGCCCGGCCGCAATTGGGCAACAATGGAGCGGTCTGCAGTGATGACGTTGGCAATTTTAGGGTAGCCGCCAAGCGTCTGACGCTCCGCTGACAGAACGATGGGTTGGCCGTCGGGAGGAACCTGCACGGAACCGAAAGCCACACCTTCCGAAATCAGCTCCCGCGGTTCGGCCAGAAGAAGGGGCGCTCCTTGCAGACGAACGCCCATTCGATCCGATCGTCCACTCACTGCATAACCTTCTTCCAGAAAAGTCCGCCGAACGGCTTCGGAAAACCAATCCTCCTGGGGACCGGACAAAACCCGGACGGTCCGCGTCTTGCCAGGGGGCGGAAGAAAACAAAAAGAGGCGGACCACTGCGTCGGCCGCGCGGTCAATTTCAAGCGTGGCGCATCCGTCAACAGCTGGTCACCCGCGCGCAGAGCCCGGCCCGCAAGCCCCGGCCAACCTGAAGTGGCCGACGTCGACGCGCTGCCCAGCACCAAGGGCGCTTGTACCCCGCCCGCCAACGCTACGTACAACCGGGCACCTCGGGTGATCTCCACCAGGGAGAGATCCATCCCGGCCGCGATGTGGATACGGCGCAAGCTGGGTTGGCCCACCGCGCAGGCTCCGGCCAGGGCGATCCACGTCGGAGCGTGAAAACGCAAAACCGGGCCCACCAAGGTGCATTCGAGACACACCGCGTCCTCCTGATTTCCCACGAGCGTATTGGCGATACGCAGGGCTAGCGAATCCGCCGCCCCTCCGACCGAGACCCCTTGAGCCTGCCATCCCGGACGGCCCAAATCTTGCAGCGTGGTCGAAAGTCCGGGTTTGATCACCTCAATCATCTAAGACCTTTCCTTCAACGGGCTGGAATCGCACGTGATCACCGACTTGCAAGTGAGCCGGTGGTCGACCTTCCAAATCGAACAGCGCGAGCTCTGTTCGACCGATCACATTCCAGCCTCCGGGAGTTGACTGAGGATAGATTCCCGCTTGGCCACCGGCGATTGCCACGCTGCCGGCAGGCACTGACGTTCTCGGCGTGGCGCGACGCGGTAGGTGGAGCTCCTTCGGAAGTCCAATCAGATAAGGGAACCCAGGTGAAAACCCAATGGCGGCCACCGTATAATGAGCGCCGGCGTGGAGCTCCACGACTTCAGTCAGCCGAAGCCCGGTGGTCTCGGCCACCAACGGCAAATCAGGCCCAAAGATTCCCCCATACCGGACCGGCACGCACACCTCTCGCCGTGGACGGGCGTTTACCGAGCGGGGTGCGGTACACGATCGGCTGACCCATTCCTCAACGACGGACTGAGGATGGACCCCACGGATTGCCCGGGGGTTGAAGTGAACCGTGATCGTGGTAAAGGCAGGCACAACATCCTCAACCCCAGGTAGCAGGTTTTCCCGCAACACATCGCTCAATGACTGGACCTGCTGCGCGGTGGCTTCGTCTGCCGCCGAACCGACGGCGATCATAAGCGCGGAATCCCCAAGTGGCCGGCAGAGCATGAGCCAAGGCTCGCCGAATTTTACCATTGGCTCAAGCTCCCCGTCTGGCTAATTCCCACCGAGCCAATCACCCGACAGGGTCTCGTCTGTCATTGCTAAGCCCTCCATGCAGCCCGCCCCTCATCGCCTCCTTTGCCTGCTCGCGGCAATGGTCGTGTTCAGTCCAGCGGCTCTCCAATCTCATCCGGAATCGGGTGCGGCAACGAGCGAGCTGACTCGTCTGATTGATCGCACGCCCGATCAAGCCCAACTCTGGTTCAACCGCAGTCTGCATTACCGAGATCACGGTCAGCTGCGGGAAGCGGAGGCCGATCTGCAGGAGGTGGAACGATTGGCCCCCTTGTTTCCCGGCCTCGACGAGGCTTGGGCCGAGCTCTTTCTCTTTACGGGTCGGCTAGCACTCGCCCGCCAGCGCCTCGACCGGGCAGTCATGCGGAGACCCTCGGAGATCGCACCGCGTATCCTGCGGGCGCGCGCGGCGGCGCGTTTGGGCGATCGGTCAGCCGCCCTTGCGGACTACACCTTCGCGATCGAAAATCTCCCGGAACCGCGGCCGGAACTCTTCCTCGAACGCGCGGCCTTGGCCCCTCAGCCAGCGCAAGCGCTCCTGGGGATCGAGGATGGCCTCGAGCGAATTGGGCCGGTGCACGTCCTCCTCCAGCGGGCCTACGAGCTCGAAATTGAGCTCGGTCGGTTTCCCCAAGCACTTCTCCGCCTCGACCAGCTGATGTCCGGCTCTGAACGCAAGGAGGCTTGGTTGAAGCGGCGGGGAGATCTGCTCGCCAAATCGGGCCGGCCGAAAGAGGCACTCCAATCTTACCACGATGCGATGGCGGCAATCTCCCGGTTGCCCGAATGGCTCCGCGCCGATCCCACCCTCACCCGACTTTCCGCCGAACTCTCGCAACTGATTTCTCAAACATCCCAACTTTCGTCTCCATGATCCTGCCCCGATTCGTTTTCACCCTGGTGTTGGGTCTGCCCCTGCTCTCACCGTGGTCCAGCGCCGCCACCTCGATCATCCGGGGACCTTACCTGCAATCAGCAACACCTTCGAGTATGGTCGTGCGTTGGCGTACCGACGCAACCGAGCCCTCCCTCATTCGTTTCGGGCTCTCGGCTGAAAAGTTGAACCAGACGGCCACCGCCTTCGGAGTCCACGCCGAGCACGTGGTCCAGCTGACCAACCTTTCCCCCGCAACCCGATACTTCTACGCGGTCGGTCTGCCTGCCAGGACCGGCGCCGCGGACACTCCGACCCTCGGTCCGATCAGCACGTTCACCACCCCACCCGTTGCTGGTCCCGCGAAACCGACCAGGATTTGGGTCCTCGGCGATCCCGGGACCAAGGATAGTACCCAGAGAGCGGTGCGTGATGCCTACACCCGCTTTTCAGCGGAAAAACCCACCGATCTCTGGCTCCTCCTCGGTGACAACGCCTATCCGGACGGCACCGACGCGGACTATCAAAAAGCGATCTTCGAGATGTATCCCGACTTTCTCCGCTCCTCACCCGTCTGGCCCGCTCTCGGGAACCATGACGGCCGGAGCGCGAATTCCGTCACCCAGTCGGGCGTGTACTATGACATCTTCACCCTCCCCACCCGCGGACAGGCGGGCGGCGTGGCCTCGGGAACTGAGGCGTATTATTCCTTCGACTACGCGAATATCCATTTTGTCTGCCTCGACTCTCACGACACCGACCGGTCGCCGGGAGGCGCCATGATGCAGTGGCTGAAGGCGGATCTGGCATCCACCCAACGGGAGTGGATCATCGCCTTCTTCCACCATCCGACGTATACGAAGGGAACCCACGATTCCGACCTCGATAAGGATAGCAGCGGTCGGATGAATGAGATGCGCCAGGTGTTCCTCCCGGTGTTGGAGGCCGGCGGAGTGGACTTGGTGCTCACCGGGCACTCCCACGTTTACGAGCGCTCGTTTTTCCTCGACGGCCACTACGGCAAAAGCCCGACGTTCGACGCTGTCCGCCACATCCGCCAGCCCGGCAATGGCCGCGAAGACGGCGATGGCGTCTATCGCAAACCCCGCGGTCGCGTGGCCCATCGGGGCGAAGTATCCGTCGTGACCGGAAGCGCAGGGCACGCGAGCTCCAAGCCCGTCGCACTCAACCATCCCGCAATGATCGTTTCCCTGAATGAAGCCGGCTCGTCGATCATTGACGTCAATGACCTGCGTCTCGACTTCGTCTTCCTTAACGAAAAAGGGGAGCGGCGGGACTGGTTCAGCTTGGTGAAAGAATCGACCACACCGTGAAGTGATCGCCGGCGAGAACTCGACGGGACGCAGCGTTCAAGCGATCGACGGTGGGCTTGGCGGCGCTCAGGCGTCCCGCAAATAGGCCGAACAGCATGGCTTATCCGGACTCGATCCTCGCGTATAAACGGCCGGTTATGGTTGAAATTTTGTCATCCTGCGTTGCCCTTCACCCTGACATGCCACGTTCCGCACCCTTCACCCTCCTCGCGATCTTGCCCCTCCTCCTCTTGGGCGGCTGCGGCGAACCCCAGATTCAGAGTTATCGCGTGAAAAAGGATCCAGTCCCGGCTGCACCGGCCCCCACCGCGACGCCGGACGCCAACGCTCCGTCCACCATGGCTTCCACTCCGGTCTCGACCGCCGATGGGCAAAGCCTGCAATGGACTGCTCCCGAAACGTGGACCGCGAAAGCCCCCTCAGCCATGCGGCGGGGCACTTACGTCATCAAGGGAACAGACAACACGGAGGCCGAACTCGCCATCACCGCTTTCCCTGGCGATGTCGGAGGCGACCTGGCCAACGTCAATCGTTGGCGAGCCCAACTGACCCTCACCCCGATCGCCGAGGCCGATCTCGTCCGGGATCTCTCGCGCTTCACAGCCAACGGATTGAACATCGCCGTCGTCGATCTCGCGGGGCAGAACGGCCAGCGAATTCTGGGGGCGATCGTGCCCTACGCCGGTGCGACGTGGTTCTTCAAGCTGACCGGTCCAGATGCCCTTGTTGCTCGGGAGAAGACGACTTTCCTTGCCTACCTCCAAACCGTCAGAGCTCCCAAGCCATGAGCGAGTTTCGCCAAGCCTTCGTTTCTTTCTTTGTTTCGCTTAAACTCACGGTAGGGCTGCTGGCCTTTTCCATCGTTCTCGTTTTCTGGGCCACCCTGGCCCAGGTGAAATTGGGGATCTGGGGAGTGCAGGAACATTTTTTCCGCACTTTCTTCGTCTTCGGTCGTTTTCCCGGCACGGAAATTCCGGTGCCGATCTTCCCCGGCGGTTACTTCCTCGGTGGCCTCCTCTTGATCAACCTGCTCGCGGCGCACGTCCAACGGTTCCGTTTTTCGTGGAAGAAGGCGGGAATCCTCCTGACCCACTCGGGCCTGATTCTGCTCCTCGTGGGCGAATTGCTCTCCGGACTCTGGCAGGAGGATTTTCAGATGAGATTGGATGAGGGTGAAACGAAGGACTACTCGGAAAGTTTCCGCCTGAACGAGCTCGTGGTGATTGATGCCACGGATCCCGAGTGGGATGACGTCGTGGCCATCCCCGAGGGCATCCTTGCGCGAAACAAGGAACTCCAGCACCCGAAACTCCCGTTCCGGATCGTCCCCCGCGCCTATTATCCGAACGCTCAATTGCAGATGAAAGGCCCGCAGGCCCCGGCTCCAACGGGGGCTGCCCCGGACCTCGCCACGCGCGATTTGGGCACGCGGGTCTCGGTGACACCGCTCCGGATGACGTACCGGGACAACGAGCGCAACCTCCCGAGCGCATTCGTCGAGTTGATCGGTCCGGATGGTACTTTGGGCACGTGGCTCGTTTCCCCCATGATTACCCAAGCGCAATCCTTCGATTTCGGAGGTCGGACATGGAAGCTGCAGCTGAGGTTCGCACGCGAGCACAAGCCCTTCTCCCTCTCGCTTCTGGACTTCAGCCACGACCGCTACCCGGGGACGGAGATTCCGAAGAACTTTTCCAGCCGAATCCGTTTGAAGGCCGAGGACGGCAGCGAGGATCGAGAAGTCCTCATCTACATGAACAACCCGCTGCGCTACCAGGGCCTCACTTTCTACCAAGCTGGCTTTGAAAACGACGACCGCACCACCGTGCTGCAGGTGGTCCGCAACCCGAGTTGGATCCTCCCCTACATTGCCTGCACGCTCATGTCGGTCGGTTTGCTCCTCCAGTTTGGTTACCACCTCGTGGGATTCATCCGCCGAAGGACCGCCGCGCGCGCCTCGGCTGCCGTTTGAGGCTGACACCGCACCCTGCACCGTCCCATGAAACGCATCATTCCTCTTCTGGTTCTCGTCCTCGCAACCGCCTACCTGGGAAGCTCCCTCTTTCACCGAGCCGCGAGTTCCGAAATGGACCTCGATGGGTTCGGCAAACTTCCCGTCCTCGTCAACGGGCGGCTCAAGCCGATGGATACGGTCGCCCGCAACGCGTTGCTCATGTTCCAGGGGCGTCAACGCGTCACCAATCCTGCGGGTGAAACCCTCGCGCCGGTCGCGTGGCTGCTGGATGTGCTCTTCCGCTCCGACCTCTCCGACCGCTATCAGCACTTCGAAATCGTTCACCCCGACGTGCTCGCCATTTTCAACCTCACCATCGAACAAGGGGCGGGCAAGAAGCGCTTCTCGTACGCGCAGTTGACGCCGAAACTCGGCGAGCTGGATCGGCAGGCGCAGTTGTCGGCTCAAATCGAGCCGCAGGTTCGGACGACCTTCCAAAAGGCGGTCGTCGAACTGCGGGAGCATTTGGTGCTCTACAATCGCCTCAAGCAGTCGCTGGTCCCACCCGACAGCCAGGACGTCTTGCGCGACTACACCGCCTTCCAAAGCGGTCTCGATGCCGGAATCACGGCCATCCGCGCGCGGGAGCAAAAACAGCCGTTCGACGAAGCGGCCGCGAACGCGACCATGACCGCGGGTCAACGCTTCGAGTTCATGGCCAACATGGGTTATCTTCTGACGGTCGCCCCTCCCGCCTCGTCCGCCGATCCGAATGCATGGAAATCGGTCGGCGGCGCTCTTCTCGAAACGTTCCAAACCCGGCAACTCCATCCGACGGCGATGGCGTTCGCGGGCATGGCGCACTCGTGGCGTTTCGGTCAGGCGGAGCAGTTCAATACGATCGTCAAACTCTACCGCAACACCCTCGAGTCCCGCTATGGCGAACGCCTCAAGAAGTCGGATGTTGAGACGCGCTTCAATGCCGCTGAGCCGTTCTATCGCTCGATGTTGATCTACATCGCGGCGTTCCTGCTCGCGATCTTCTCGTGGCTGGTTCTCCCCGAGATTCTCGGCCGAAGCGCCTTCGGCCTCATGTCCCTCGCCTGGATCGCAACCACGATTGGCATCGGAGTTCGCATGTGGCTGGAGGGCCGGCCGCCCGTGACCAATCTCTACTCGTCCGCCCTCTTCGTCGGTTGGGGGTCGGTCGGGCTCTGCCTCGTGCTGGAGTTCATCTACCGCAATGCCATCGGGAGCGCCGCCGGAGCACTCGTCGGTTTTTGCACGCTGCTGATCGCCCATTTTCTTTCCCTCAGTGGCGATACGCTGGAAATGATGCGCGCCGTGCTCGACTCCAACTTCTGGCTGGCGACCCACGTGGTCATTGTGACGATCGGCTATTCGGCCACCTACCTGGCGGGTTTCCTCGCCCTGATTTACGTGTTCCGCGGAGTGCTCACCCGGTCCCTCGATGCCCGGACCGCGGATTCATTGAACCGGATGGTCTATGGTATCCTTTGTTTTGCGACGCTGTTCAGCTTCGTCGGCACGGTGCTGGGCGGTATTTGGGCCGATCAGTCCTGGGGCCGATTCTGGGGCTGGGACCCCAAGGAAAACGGCGCCCTGATCATCGTCCTGTGGAACGCGCTAATCCTTCATGCCCGGTGGGGCGGCATGGTCAAAACGCGCGGGCTCATGGCGCTGGCCATCTTCGGCAACATCGTCACGAGCTGGAGCTGGTTCGGCACCAACATGCTCGGTGTCGGTTTGCACAGCTACGGCTTCATGGACTCCGCATTCTACGCCCTGCTTCTCTTCGCGCTCAGTCAGATGACCGCCATCGGAATCGCCAACTTGCCGCTCACTCGCTGGCGGAGTTTCGCTGCACTCTCGACCGGGCCCCATCGGAAGTCCGGCGCCGCCTGACTCCAGGCGGAAGCCGCTGCCACCGCTGGCACTTTGTTCAACCCCGGAGAAGCTCCTCGGCGTGGGTGAGCGCACTCTTTGCTGTGCGATCACCCAACATCCGCGCCAACTCGCTGATACGCGCCTTTCGATCCGCTTGAATGGGGCTGATCGTGACGATCGCGCGGTCTTTCGACTGGTCCTTGACGACCACCAGGTGGCTGTTCGCCTGAGCTGCCACCTGCGGCAGGTGCGTCACACACAGGACTTGGTGCGCTTTCGCGATCCATCCCATTTTTTCCCCCACAACTCGACCGATCTCACCCCCGACATTCGCATCAACCTCGTCGAAGACCAGCACCGGTACATCGTCGAGATCCGCCAGCACCGTCTTCAGCGCGAGCATCACCCGCGCGAGCTCACCGCTGGAGGCGATGCGATTCAACGGCAGCGGCGCCTCACCGACATTGGGCGAGAAAAGAAACTCCACGCGACAATCACCCACGGGCCCCAACTCCTCCAACGGAATCAATCGCACCTGAAACTCGGCCTTCTTGAAACCGAGCTGAACGATTCCCTTGGCCGCGGTCTTCGCAAGTTCACGCGCTGCCTTCTCCCGCAGCTCCCGCAGGACCGCTGCCTGCTTGCGGGCCACCCGATGAGTCTCGACGATCTCGCGCTCCAGCCTCGCCAGAGTTCCTTCGACGTCACCTTGTGACGCCAATTGCTGACGCAGCTGGTCGCGGGCAGTTGCGACCCCCTGAACGTCGCCGCCATGTTTGCGTTTGGCCTCCAGCCAACTGTGCATGCGCACGGTCAACGCCTCCGCCTGCTCAGGATCGAACGCCAGCTCCTGTCCCAAGTTTTCAAATTCGGCGCCCAAATCGGCCAGCTCGAATGAAACGCCCGCCAATCGATCGGCGAGCGGTTTGGTCGACGGGTCGATCGACTCCAAAGCCCGTCCTTCGCGCACCAGTGCGGCGATTCGTCCGGTAACGCCCTCCTCGCCGGTCAATGCGCCTGCGAGAGAAGCCGCCAGCTCCATGAGCTCCTGCGCACGGCTCATCCGCTGAAAGTCCCTCTCCAAAATTTCCACCGCCTCCTCGGTCAACTCCAGGGTTTCAAGACGTGCGAGTTCGTTTTCGAGAAAACGGAGTTGGTCGGGCGACAACTGGGTTTGCGCGCGGACCCGTTCCTGTTCCGCCACCGCACTTCGCCAAGCCTGAAAACGAACCCGATAATCCGCCAGAATCGTCCCCGAGCGACCGAAGAGATCAAGCAGGTCTAGCTGGCACGCTTCCTTCAAGAGGCGCCTGGGTTCACTCGGTCCATGGAAGTCGATCCAACACTCACCCAAGCGATGCAACGCCGCGAGTGTCGCGAGACTGCCGTTGACCGTGATCTTTGGAGCTTTGTCCCTCGGTACCGATCGCTTCAAAATCAGGTTTCCCTCCTCTGTCGCGGGTAACTCCAGCTCGGCAAGCACCACGTCGATACGCTTGGGATCAGCAAAAAGCAGAGAGGCCTCAACCTCACATGCCGCCGCCCCTTGGCGGATGATCGTCTTGTCGGCGCGTTCCCCCGCGAGCAGACTCAGCGCCCCCAAGAGAATGCTTTTGCCAGCTCCCGTCTCGCCCGTCACCACCGTGAATCCCGCTTCGAAGTCGAGTGACACCGCTTCCAACAGGGCGAGATTCTTGATGTGCAGCGATTGGAGCATGAATCTAAGGCGCAAAAAACCGGACGACTTTCAAGCGATGCGTGACCTCACCGGCACGTTAGGACGAAATAGTGACCCGATTTCGCACGGTTCCAATCCGCAGCCAGCATCGCGGTGAACCACCCCTGCGCATGACGTCCCTGTCCACCCCTTCGCGCGGAGTCCACCATTGGTTGCTCCACGCGGGTTCGTCGACCGTCGTTTGCGCTTTCATCTTTCTCGCCTGGCGCTCCCACCACGGCGGAGTGAATCTCACGTCCTACGCCGCAGCCATCACGGTCGCCTGGCTCGGTTTTCTCCTGGCGTGGCGCACCGACCGCGTCCACCTGCTCGCCAGTCCCCGTACCCTCATTCTCTGGGCCTTGGCCGCGCGGCTCGCGGCGGGTATCAGCCTTCCTGTCCTCGAGGACGATCCCTGGCGTTACCTCTGGGATGGCTACCAGACCGCGGTCCACGGAACTCCCTACGGTCCTCCGCCCGCCGACTCGTTCGCTGATCCCAATGTGCCTGAGAGCCTTCAGCGGGTGCTCGATCGAATCAATCATCCCGATCTCCCGACCGTTTACGGGCCCACGGCCCAACTTGCGTTTTTTGCCAGCCACGGCGTGGCACCCGGTCAACTTTGGCCCTGGAAGTGGATTCTTTTCGTCGCCGACGCCGGGGTCGGGCTCCTCCTTGTGCGCTCCCGAATTTCCGGTGCCGGTCTGT
>Ga0154020_10006898_pt1 | contig 13311 bp, 4 predicted proteins | sample Klosneuvirus_201_FD_109709 | JGI IMG/M metagenome (GOLD analysis project Ga0154020, IMG submission 109709) | Active sludge microbial communities from wastewater, Klosterneuburg, Austria - Klosneuvirus_20160825_MG | ecosystem: Engineered > WWTP > Aerobic digester > Activated sludge | place... | reverse complement strand
ATCCACCATATTGCTTCAGCTTTGCCAACAGCCTCGAATTGTGCAAACGATTCCTCCGGAGCCTGATCGAACGCCCGGACTTTGATCACATCCACGGGAATCAGCCAGACAGCAAGGCTCAGGCACACAGTGATGCAGCATGCTGCGGCCAGGCACACGGAAACCGCCTGTTCAATAGTTCGATTTTTTCGGAGCGACATCTGCGAAAACCTTACGGACAAAAATCCGAAAAACACCAGATCGGCCTCGATGAGTCTGCAAGAATATCAAGACCTCAGGGACATTAGCATCGTGCGACTTTTTGGAGTCGCCTTTCGCTCCGCGAAAGCAGCGTATTCGCAACTTTCGCAGAGCGAAAGCGACACTTATTTTCCGCTCGATGTATACCTCAGAACAGACTGATCGGTTTTCGCCGACCAGAAAGTCACCAACGCCATCTGAATTTGCCCCCATCCTTTTGATCTTCCAATTTTGGGGTTCTGCTCGAAATGAAGTGCGCGGTCGGCCCCATACCACAAACGAGTTGTATTTGATGGATGCTGTGATTGAGCCTGAAAGGCTCGTACAAATCAGCCTGGGGCAAGAGAATCCGCGAATGCGGATGAACGCCGCCCCAGGTTCACGCACCATCGGAAAACGAACCCTGAAAGGGTTCCACAATGCGGTTTTGTGTAGCCCTTTCAGGGCAAAACGCATTGCTGCCGAGAAACCTGGGGCGTTGCCCCAGGCTGACCTGTTGTAGCCCGTTGGGCCGAATCGCAGTGTTTCAGTGGGCTTTCAAGAGTTCGTGGGCCTGTGTGGTTTGCCACACTTCCCGATGACATCCGCGAGTCCATCACATCCGCGATTTCTGACACGAGCACTTTATTTCGCGCAGAACCGGTTTTGGCCGCACCGTAGCGAATGCGGAAAATTTCGACCATTTCAGAGAATAACGGGACCGAACTTGCAGGATTGGGCGTCTCTTGGCTCGCCCTTGTCCATTTAATCTGCTCGTGATATTCGTGCCTCACGTCGCAGATGGCAATCAACACTTGTAACTGCACTGCGTATATCGTGATGATGTGCGGAGTCAGATTTTGAAATCGTCCCGGGAGCATTCCATGAAGCGTTTGTTGGTCATCGGATTTGTATTGATGCAGGGGATTCAGGCGACACTCGGGGGCGAAATCGAGTTTGTTGAGACGTTTGCGCTGGCTCCGGATCGGGAGGTGGCGCTGAAGCAGTTGATTCCGGGGACGGAGGACTATTATTACTGGAACTGTCTGCATCTGCTGAATACCGAGCAGTTTGACAAAGTCGAAGGGCTTGTCGTCCCCTGGGTGCAGAGGTTTGGGGAGACGCAGCGGGTTTGGGAGATTCGGACGCGGCGGGCGCTGCTGACTTACGATCGCAATCCTCAGGCGTCGCTCGACTATCTGCGGGGACGTTTTGGGATTCACTATCCTCATCAGAAGGAAGAACTCAACGCCGAGCCGAATCTGCCGACGACGCTCGATCCTAATGTGGTCTCGCGGGCGAATTTTCAGCAGCAGGCGCTGGCGCGGCATGGGAATTCGCTGAATGGGTTTGAAGACAGGGCGCTGGACTGGCTCGTCGCGACGGGACTGGATGCTAATCAGCGGCGGCAGTTGGTCTCTCGGCTGGCGCGGCCGGATTATGAGTCGCTCGTCAAACTTGTGATCGATGACTTGAACTACGAAAACTCCGGCGGGTTCGGATCGTTCAACATTCATCGGCAGTTGTTGAAATCGCAACTGGATGAACTGTTGAAGCTGGCACCGGGCTTACTCAATCAGCAGAACTTTGTTCGAGCCTACCTCACGAAGCTGCAACCTGGTCCCGATGTAGACTGGCGACTGAATCCCGCAGAACTCCAGAAGTATCTGGAACGACTGCAAGCGTTTGCCGATCGGCTGGAGCCGGCGCATAACTCGCTCAAGGCGCATGTCCTGTATCACCGAATGCTGCTAGAACGCAGTCAGGGCAAGTACAGTAAAGATCTTTTGTTCGCCTATCTGAAACTGCCGCGACCAGTTGGGTATAACTCCAAAGCAATGCAGCAATCTGAGGCGATTCGATTGTTTGCCTGCGATTTGAATTCCAACTACGACGGCACGACGCTGCTCGCGCCCATTGGGAACGACGAACCGCTGATTCGGTCGTATCTGGCCCATTTCTTTGTCGAAGCCGGCAACACCAAAGAATTCGAACCGTACATCAACGACGTCTATCTGAAACACCTGTTCGCTGAAACCAAGATCGTCAATGGACTTGGCGAACCGGAACAGTGGGCGTCGCTTCTGCCACCGGAATTGTTTCGCCAGTTGAAGGATCGAGTCGATCTGGATTTTGATTCGGCAAACAAGACGCAGTTCACCGCCGACGCGCCGGTGAGTCTTGAGCTGCACGTGAAGAATGTTTCGACGCTGATCATGAAAGTCTTCGAGATCAATGCCAAAAACTTTTATCAGCAGAACGGAAAGGAAATCGATACGGATATCAATCTCGATGGTCTCGTGGCGAATGTCGAACAGACGCATCAGTACAAAGATCCGCCGTTGCGTCGAGTAACTCACCGCTTTGAATTTCCGATGCTGAACAAGCCTGGCATTTATATCGTCGATTTCATCGGCAATGGCCAAAGCAGCCGAGCCCTGATCCGCAAGGGGCATGTAAAGCATCTCGTCCGCACAACGGGCGCGGGGCAGTCATTTACAGTGCTGGATGAGCACGGAAAGCAGGTGAAGGACGCATCGATCTGGCTGGCGGGACATGAATATGTGGCTGGCGAAAACGGTCAGGTTTCAGTGCCGTTTAGTTCCAGTCCGGGGCGGCAGCCGATTGTGATCACGGCACCTGTGACGGATGGCGATGGGGCGACATATTCGTCACTGGGCTTTTTCAATCACGAACCTGAGAGTTATGCATTCACGGCGGGATTCTATGTGGACCGGGAAGCACTACTGACTCGCAAGACGGCGGATTTGTTGATTCGTCCGGGTTTAACAGTCAATGGAACGCCGGTCTCGTTGAAGCTGCTGGAAGATGTCAAGCTTACGATCTCGTCCACAGATCTGGACGGTGTTGCGTCGTCGGTGGATGTGGCAGATTTCAAGCTGTTTGAGGACCGTGAGGCGATTCATGAATTTCAGGTGCCGCAGCGACTGGTGTCGCTGACATTCCGGTTGACCGCAAAGATCAAACAAATCATCTCCGGCACGAAACTGGATGTTGCGGCAGATCAGACGTTCACACCCAACGGCATCGACCGCACGGAAAAAGTTGAGGACCTGTTTCTGTTGCAAGCCGATGGAAACTATGTATTGGAACTTCGTGGCCGCACGGGCGAACCGCGTGCGTCGCGACCTGTCGCATTCAGTTTCAAACACCGGGATTTCCGTGATGCGGTCGGGGCTGTGCTGAAGACAGATCCGAATGGCAGGATTGCGCTGGGCCCATTGGACAGCATTAGCACCCTGACGGCGACTGGTCCGGAAGGGACCGGTCATTCCTGGACACTGCTCGGTGATCGGCACACGTATGCACAAACGGTGAACGCCAAAGTCGGTGATTCGATCACGCTGCCGTATCTTGGGAAAGGTCAGGCTCCCTCGCGCGGCGAACTGTCGCTGCTGGAACTCACGGGCGGATCGTATGGCGTGGATCGGTTCAAACATCTGGCGATCAAAGACGGACTGCTGGTCATCGACAAACTTCCGGCGGGCGATTACGACCTGCTGCTGAAATCAGCCGGCACGCAGATCACGCTGCACGTCTCCGATGGTGAACAACTTGGGCGTTTTGTCGTTGGGAAACAGCGGCAACTGGAAACAAAACTACTCAAGCCGCTGCAGATTGAATCGATCACGGCGGGCGACGAGAAAATCCGGATACAGCTTCGCAACGTGTCGAAGTTTGCGCGTGTTCACATTTTTGCGACGCGCTACGTGCCGGAATATGACGCATTCGGGAATCTGAGCCGCGTGCGGGATGTGGAGCCGTATGTGTATCAGTACAGCCCGGCGCAGTCGGTCTATCTGACAGGCCGCAACATCGGCGACGAATACCGTTACATTATCGATCGCCGCTATGCGAACAAATTTCCCGGTAACATGCTGGAACGACCATCGCTGCTGCTGAATCCGTGGGCGGTGCGCGTTACTGAAACCGGGGAACAGGTTGCCGCAGCGGGCGGCGAATTTGGTGCCAGGGGGGCAATGCCTCAAAGTGATGCCAGTCGTCAGTTAGCCGATCGGGCTGAGAATCAAGTCTCAGGCGGAAACTTCGCTGATCTTGATTTCCTGGCCTTCGCGTCCGCCGTGCTGGTAAACCTGATTCCCGACGAAAACGGTGTCGTGGAAGTGAACCGTGATGCGTTCGGAGCCCAGCAGGACATTCACGTCGTCGCTGTCGATCCGCTCAGTACGACGTATCGCAGCCTCACGCTGCCAGAGCCGATGCCGACGTTCGTCGATCTGCGGTTACTTGCCAATCTCGATCCAGCTGCGCATTTCACCCGTCAGAAACAGATCACGATCGTACCCGGCGGTCAGGCATTCACATTGGAAGACATCACGACCGCAAAATTCGAAGCCTACGACAGTCTGTCGCGCGTCTACGGTTTGTATGCGACGCTGAATCAGGATCCAAAGCTGGTCGAATTTGCGTTCATCATGAATTGGCCAAAACTGAAGCCTGAAGAGAAGCAAACGCTGTATTCCAAATATGCCAGCCATGAACTGAGTTTCTTCATCGCGCGGAAGGATCCAGAATTCTTCCAGACCGTTATTAAGCCATATCTCGTCAATAAGAAGGATAAGACATTTGTCGATCACTATCTGCTGGAAGACGATCTCGCCGGGTATTTGCAGCCGTGGAAGTTCGGACAACTGAACATCGTCGAACGAATACTGCTGGCTCGTCGGATAGATGGCGAAGGGCCGAAGACGGCACGTCATGTTGGTGATCTGCTGGCTCTGCAGCCGCCGAATGTGGATCGGTTTATTCATCTGTTCGATACGGCCTCGCAGCGGAGCGCCCTGGAAACCGGCGATGCGCTGGGATTGAAGGATGCGTTGACGGAGACTCTCAGCCTTCGATCGCATACGATCAGGAATCTAGCACGAAACGCAATGCCGGACCCCATTGCACTTGGCGATGCCCCCGCGCCTGAAGCCGCCGCAAAGGAACTCGGCGAATTGCGCGGCGGGGCGAACCGGCAGATGGAGCAACTCCACAAAGCCAAGTCCGACGCGAAGAAGCGTGAAGGACGTTCTGAATTAGGCCGTGAGGCAGCCGATCGCGACAAGGCTGAATCTGATTCTGACGAATCGATTATTAGGATACGATCCGGTAACCATTTTTTCCTCGACGCAAATCTGGGCGAACGCGAATCTCTTCGCCAGCTCTATCGCAAACTCGACAAGACCTGGGAATGGGCCGAGAACAATTACCACCATCTCACCATCGACCAGCAGAACGCTGACCTGATCACCGTCAATGCATTCTGGAAAGACTTCGCCGCCCATGATCCGCAGACCCCGTTTCTGTCGCGGAATCTCGCCGAAGCGTCGCGCAACTTCCCTGAAATGCTGCTCGCTCTTGCTGTGCTGGATTTGCCCTTTGAATCGCCGAAGCATGACACGAAATTCGATGGTACGAAGATGACACTCACGCCAGGTGGCGCGATCGTCGTCTTCCACGAGGAGATCGAACCCGCCGCAGCACCGGACGGAGCCGCCAAGGTCCTCGTCAGCCAGAACTTCTTCCGACACGGTGATCGCCAGCGAATCGAAAACGGCGAAACTGTGGACAAGTTCGTGACGGACGAATTCCTGATTCACACCGTCTATGGCTGTCAGGTCGTCATCACAAATCCAACATCGTCGCGGCAGAAACTGAACGTGCTCGTGCAGATCCCGCGCGGATCCATCCCAGTGCTCAACAGCCAGGCAACCAAGACACTACACGTGGATCTTGAGCCCTATCACACGCAGACCGTCGAATACCACTTCTACTTTCCGGCCGCCGGTGAGTTCCCGCACTTCCCGGTGCATGTCGCAAAGAACGAAAAGCTGATCGCCGCCGCCGATCCGGTGACGCTGACTGTGGTCAGGCAGCTCACGAATATTGACAAAGAATCATGGGATTACATTTCGCAATACGGCACGCTGGATGACGTGGTCACGTTTCTCAACACGCACAACATCAATGCCGTCAATCTCGACCGCATCGCGTGGCGGATGCACGACAAGGCGGCACTCGAATCCGTCCTGCCACTGCTGGCCGCTCGGCATGTGTATCAAAACACACTGTGGTCGTACGCATTGCTGCACAATGAAACGGCTGCGGCCAATGAGTACCTGCAGCATGCGGACAACATCGTCAACGAAGCCGGAGGCCAACTGCACAGCTCGCTGGTGACAATCAATCCCGTGCTGCGTCGTACGATGGAGCATCTGGAATACAAACCACTCGTCAACGCCCGGGCTCACAGCCTGGGCAAACGTCGGGAAATCGTCAACGAACGCCTGCTGTGGCAGTATCACCGCTTCATGAAGGAACTCGCCTACGAGCGGACTCTGAACGATGAAGAACAACTTGCCGTGACGTATTATCTGTTCCTTCAGGATCGCATTGAAGAGGCACTTGCCGCGTTCGCCAAAGTCAACCGCGACAACATCACGGAGAAGATGCAGTACGACTACTGCGCCGCCTATACAAATTTTTTCTCCGACAAACCCGAAGCCGCTCGACAGATCGCCGAAAAATACGCCGATCATCCCGTCGATCGCTGGCGAAACACGTTCGCCTTGATCACCGCTCAACTCGACGAAGCCACCGGCAAAAACACCGCCGCCGTCGATCCGGAAAACCGCGATCAGCAACAAGGCCAACTCGCCGCGACGGAACCGAGTCTGGACTTTACCGTCGAAGCAAAGAAGATCAATCTGAACTACCGCAATCTGGAAACCGTCCAGATCAACTTCTACGAAATGGACGTCGAACTGCTGTTCAGCCGCAACCCATTTGTGCAACAAGTTGGCGGAAACTTCGCGTCAATCAAGCCCAACAAGTCGCTGATAGTGCCGTTGAAGAAGGAAGACGCAACGCATGTCCTCGATCTGCCGGACGAACTGCGGAACAGCAACGTGCTGGTCGAAGTGGTCGGCGGCGAGCAGACGAAGACTCAGCCGTATTTCTCGAACTCGCTCGCCGTGCAAGTCATCGAAAACTACGGCCAGGTTGCCGTCACGCACAGCCAGACGAAGAAACCGGTTTCGAAGGCCTACGTAAAGGTCTACGCGCGGATGCAGTCCGGCGAAGTCAAGTTCTACAAAGACGGCTACACCGACCTCCGCGGCCGCTTCGACTACGCCTCACTGAATACCAACGATCTCGACGTCGCCGAAAAGTTTTCGATCCTCGTGCTCAGCGACACCTTCGGTGCCATTGTCAGGGAGGCGACGCCGCCGAAGCAGTGAGGACGCGGTGAGGGCGGATTGCTGTCCTTGTTCCGAGGCTCCTGCCTCGGAACACACTGCTCCGGAGGCTCCTGCCTCCCGAGTTCTGCCTCCCGGCATTCTCACTGGAGGCAGGAGCCTCCAGCGCGTTGCGTTCCAGGGCTGGAGCCCTGGAACGAGGATTGACAGCCTCATTCCTGACCGCGTGAAGTTTAAAATCCTTAACGGCGTTGGGTGAGGGGGCAAGAAAGTCTGTTGATTTCAGTTTCATCATTTGAACTGACGGTCAACCTCATGCGGCCTGCGGCCTGCGGCCACCTTCTCCCCCCGACCGCGGCACCGTCAATCTGCTTTCTCGTCGGGGCAAACGGCTGCTCGCAGTCGCTGTTTCCACACGAGAATTTCGTCGGGATTCTTCCTCTGCGTCAGGTCCACACGACCGTTGGTGTCGTAGAAACCTGTCACAAAAACTTTGTCGGAATTTCGCGGCAGCGTGAGTCCCAGGCGTCCGTCTTCGTGAACCAGCAGGCATTGCCAATCGTCGGTTTGAGCATGCGTCAGGAACAGTTCGCGATTCTCGTCTACGGTCAGCAGGCTTCGTCCGTGACTTTGCTCCAGCACATGCTCACCGGCACCAGCAAGGTCTAGCAATGTTGGCATCAGATCGAAATGACTACTGGTGACTGTCAGTCGTCGCGGCTCAACGTTCGGGCCAAAGATCATCAGCGGCGTCCGGGACTGAATGTCGGACAGTCGCGTGCCATGACACAGGAATCCGTCGTCCAAAAATGATTCACCATGGTCGCCGGTGATCACAACGATCGTATTCGTGTCGGCAACGGACGTCAGGAACTGGTCGAATTCAGCGTCCAGAAAAGCCAGAGCTTTGAAGTATCGATCCCGGAGCAGATCGGCCGTTCCCGGATTCGGCGGCAGCGGCGGAACGGACGCCGGCGGATGGATATCGAATTCCGGTGGATAATCGTAGGAGTAATGGGTCGCCATGAGGATTGAGAAGATGAATTGCGGCGACGAAGCTGTTTTCACTTCGTCGGCGATCGTGGACAGAGTCTGACGATCATTGTCGTGCCACGGGTTGCCTTGTTCAGCGAATGTCGTCACCCGATCAAAATTGAGTGGGCCGATGAACTCGTTCATGCGACAGAAGTTTGCGCTGCAGCTCGAGACCGCCTGTCGCTGGTATCCCAACTGATGCCATATCGAAAATGCCTCGGAAGGAATCTGCTGATCCAGCGTGTCGTCGTAACACAGCGGAATTCGACTGTAGATGCAGCCGAACGCCCCCAGTTCGGAGCAGTTCGAACCTGTGAAATGCCGCTCACCGACCAGGGACCGTTCCGCCCAGCGACTAAGGCGCGGGAGTCGTTCCGGAGTCAGAACGTTGTGTCGAAAACTCTCGGTGAACAAAATCACAATGTTGGGACGCTGGGCGACGCCGCGCGGCACGTCTATCACGGCAACTCGAAGTGACGGATGCAACGAAGGCCGGGGAGCCTCACATAACTTGCGCAGATCGCCGGTCACATCGCAAAACTCAGTGTTGCACGCCTTTCCGAACGCAGCGGCACCGTAGTCCGCAATTCGATCCGGATGAAACAGCCACGTTCGAAACGCCATCGCCCCATGCAACTGTTCAAGACTATGAGGATTGCCAACAAATACCCGAGCCCCGACGATTCCTGGAATGATCAGGAGAGACATCACCGACACAACGGCCAACGCGCGAGGCAATCGTTTCTGAAACGGACTGATCAGCCAGAGTCGCATCGCACAGAAACACCCGACGGCAAGCAGCAGGATGCGCACTCCCATGATCCACAACGCAGCCTGAACGCCTTCCGTCACGGCTGAAATGTCGCCGCCGACGGCCAGGTCTTCGGTCATCATAGCCTTGTTGACGTAATGCCACAGACTGGCTCCCGTGACACACTGCAATCCGCAGTCAATGAGCAGCCAGGTTAAGACAAACAGGTGCCATCCCCACGCGATGACTCGACTCGCCGGGAATCGACCGGACCAGTGACTTGCCGCGATGACGAGCACTGCCGGTGAAGTCACAAGCAGCGTTCGAGCGAGCAGCGTCCAGACGACGAGAGCCTGATCAAACGCGGTAAGATTCATCGTGAACAGCAGCAGTGGAAGATTCCAGAAAATGCCGAACTCGAACCATGCCACCATGAGCGAACTCAGGATCCACACCAGCAGTGAGCCGGTGATCCATGCCGCTTTGCGTGGCAACGCGCCACGCACTGAATCTGCGGTTTGGGATTTTAGTTCAGATCTCGACATAACGGACGGCTTCCGGGGGGACTGGGAGCAACTTCGAAATGATCGTCGTTTCGGCCACTTGCCACTACATTCCGAGAAGAACCATATTTTTCAACGGCCCGCTACGAGGCCAGGAATGGATGTGTCTACTTCACACGATCAGAAATGATGCAGTGGATTTTTTCGCGATTGTCCCCTCTCCCCCCGCAATTGATTTTCCAACTTTGACACGTTTTCCACGGGGGGAGAGGGCTAGGGTGAGGGGGAGAAGGGACATGCAAAACGTTGACTTTAGAACGACCTCAGTCTGCACCGCGTGAAGTGTAAAACGGTCAGTGTTTGGTGGAAACGCTGGATAATTGCGGGAATATGATTGGCAAGTTGGGCGATCTTAACCCGCTGGCGGGCCTCAGTGTTTTTCGTGCGGACACCGGCGGCTAGCGCCTTGCCGCTCACTAAATCGACAGCCTCTCCACGAACGATGGACTCGGGCGTCGCCCTAAACCTAGGTCAGACGGCGAAGCAAAGGACGCGAGTTTCGCGAACTGCTGCGTCTGTCGGATGGTCTGGTGAATCGATTCTAACGAATCTAACGAAGAAGAATCCGCCGAGCATCTGACGATTGTCTGACAAAGTGCAGTCGAGACCGTTCAGCTGCAATCCCCTGAAGAGTTTTCGAACACGACCGCAAAGTTTCTACGCAGATAGAAATGTGACTTGACGACCGTCACTTCACGCCGGTAAATTCTACGCGAATAGAAATATGGCACCAACGCGTACCGCAAGGGATGAACGATGGCGAAGGCAAAACGCGAATCTCCGACAGAGCTGGAGTTGATGATCCTGAAGATCGTCTGGGAAGACTCACCTCAAACGGCTCGGCAGATTCGGGATGCGCTGGCGGAGCGGGGACGGGATCTGGCTCATACGTCCGTGATTACGACGCTGCAGAAGATGGTCGATAAGCGGCAGCTCAGCCAGCTTGATCCGACAGAAGGCAAGGCATTCCGTTTTGAGCCGCTGGTGAGTGATCAACAGGTGAGTCGCGGAATGTTGGGAGATCTTGTCGAGCGAGTTTTCGATGGATCAGCGGAAGCTGTGATGCTGAGTCTGTTTGATGTGGCGGAACTGGACGACGAAGCTTTGAAGAGTCTTCGGAAGGCGTTCAATCAGAAGTTGAAGGAGAAGAGCAATGAGTGATTCGATAGTCGATTCATTGTTCCTTCTCAACTTCGAAATGTCTCTTCGCTGGACGATCACGCTGCTGCATTTTCTGTGGCAGGGGTGCGTGATCGGACTTGTGGCGGTGATTATTTCACAGCTGCTCAAGCACCATGCGGCTTTGATCCGCTACTGGCTGAATGTTGCCGCACTGCTGGCGTGCCCCATTTGTGTTGCTGCGACATTTTCGCTTGTGACAGTGCCGGAAAGTTTGCTGGCAAGCAACATTACTGACGCAGCCGCGCCATTGACTGCAGCCCAGTTCAGCGACGAAAATCCGCCGTACTCGTCCGATGTTCCGTATCCAATTTTGACGCCTCCGATATCTGACGAAGCGGCTTTGCAATCGTCGTCGATCATTGCCGAGCCAGCGGCAAGTCTCCTCACAGCGACTGCGCCGCAGGAAATGTCGCCGTCCACTACTGAAGCATCGTCGCCGAATTCCAATGTCGAGTGGTATCGCGAGATTGCGACCTGGGCGACGGTCGCTTACGGCATCGGCGTCGTCTGTTTCCTGCTACGACTGAGCGTGGCGCTGTGGGGCGGGAATCGGTTGCGAGCGAACTCAGTCCCGCTGGCCGATTCGGCTCTGCTGGCACTCGTCCGCGATCAGGCACAACGCATCGGGCTACGCCTGATTCCCGTCGTGGCGTATTGCGAACGAGTCGCCGTGCCCACGGTGATTGGTGTGCTGCGTCCCATCGTGCTGCTGCCCGCCACAGTCATCACCGGACTCACGACCGAAGAATTCTCCTCTATCATCAGCCATGAGTTCGCTCACATCCGCCGCTACGATCTCTGGATGAACCTGCTGCAGCGACTGATCGAATCACTATTGTTCTTCCATCCTGTCGTCTGGATCCTCAGCCGCCGACTGAGTGCCGAACGCGAAGTGTGCTGCGACGATCTGGTCATTAGCTCGGGCCATGAAGCGATGAACTACGCGGGCGCATTGCTGCGGATGGCGGAACTGTGTGCGATACCGCGATATCAAAACGCTGCCGTCCTGACAGCAACCGGGAGCAGCATGTCGCTGCTGGAACATCGGATCGGGCGATTGATCAACGCTCAGCGAGAGCCGCGATTGCAACTCACCCGAATTGGAGTGGTGACTCTGATGTTGACGCTGGCGACCGTCTGCGCTGTACCGGGAATCGTTCGCAATTTGGCCGAAGCCCAACAACCACAAGTCGCTGAGGATTCGAATGACTCCAGCCTGACCACGCCAAATGAACAAGAAAACTCCGAGACCCGCGAGGATACAAAAACCGCTCCAAAGGCTGCAACTCAGGCGGAGGACGCAACGGTCACGATCTCTGGACGCATCGTTCTGGAAGATGGTTCGCCTGCAACGGTCACGGGCCAGATGTACTATCAGGGGCGTCAGAAGAACGGTACGACTCTTGGCTTAGCTGGTCAATTTAGCGATCGTTTCTCAATGACCCGCCCCGCTGGAACAATCTCGATATCTCATTTTGCAGATGGCTTTGCGCCCGCGTGGACAGAACAGCTCGAGATGAAGCCGGGCGAAGTGCGAGACGATCTCACGATCGTTTTGAAACCTGGAATTACGAAGCGGATTCGAGTAAGCAACGAAGAAGGCAATCCGATTTCCGGCGCGACAGTGCTGGCTCTTCCGGTGAGACATGGTAGTCACAACGGGCCTGTTGATACGAAGACCACTGACGAGAAAGGCGAGTTACTGCTGGAGCATTTGGCTGAGTCGCCATACTGGGTTCGGATTGAAGCAAAGGGTTATCAAACTCTGCGCACCCAGTCTGCTGATATCTCCTCCGACGGTGCCCTCGAACAAGTCCTCATCCACAGCGAAATCGCAAGCGGCGTGGTCTTTAATGCGGACGGGACTCCTGCCGCTGGGGCGAAACTACTGGCGAATGTGGAAGTGTTTGAAAGTGGTAACGCAAATTATCTCTATGATCCAAATGGCGGGTTCTGGGGAATGCCACTTGCGATCACGGACAGCGAGGGGCACTTCACAATGGATCAGCTCTCATCGACTTCGCATTACCTGTTCATCATAGAAACGGCAGATGAAGCAAGAGCCGTCGTTCACGATATTCGAGCCGGGCGGAAAGATCTGAATATCACCGTACCAAAGCGACTTGATCTGAAGGTGACGATCAAAGGGGATACCAGCAGGATTCCGCAAAGAAATGACAAGCCGTTTCTTGCCGTGCGGCAAGCAATCGAACTTCGCAGCGAGAAAGGACAACTGTGTGGTTGCAAGTTCGGATCCGACGTTTTCATCGACGTGGATGAAAACGGTGGAACGGCATTATTCAAGGGACTCGCGATAGATCTGAGTCCCGACGCT
>Ga0154020_10006897_pt1 | contig 13312 bp, 9 predicted proteins | sample Klosneuvirus_201_FD_109709 | JGI IMG/M metagenome (GOLD analysis project Ga0154020, IMG submission 109709) | Active sludge microbial communities from wastewater, Klosterneuburg, Austria - Klosneuvirus_20160825_MG | ecosystem: Engineered > WWTP > Aerobic digester > Activated sludge | place... | reverse complement strand
TGAAGTTGCTTTCCTCCTCATCGGCGAGCTTTACGCCCGTCGTGCGGTGCGCCTCATCGCAAATGACCAGGTCAAACTCCGGAAGGCCAAACGATAGTTGGGCAGCAGATACGGCTTGGATTGACTGGTAGGTCGAGAACACTACCGTCATGCTCTCGGGGGCGGCTCGAGTGGCCTTGGCCGCAACAGTTTCTCCTTTTGTCGTCGCAGGGATTTCAAGGTCGTGCACATCGATGTCAGCTATATCCCCGTCGGCAGCCTTTCGGACCCCGACTTGACTGTCTGAACAGACAGCAAAGGATCGCAATGGGATGGTTGCATCAATTGACCATTCGCGGATGGTTTGTGACATCAATGACAGCGAAGGCACCAGGTAAAGGACACGCCCGCCCTCGCCCGCCATTGCCTCGGCGATCTGTAAGCCCGTATAGGTCTTGCCAGTACCGCAGGCCATGATGAGCTTGCCGCGATCAGCCGTCGCCAGTCCCTCTCGGACCGCTGCCAGCGCCTCTATCTGATGCTGGCGCGGCTTCTTCCGTTGGACAAGCTTGATAGTGCCTGTGGTTGCAAAAGCCTGCCAATCAATGCCGCTGTCATCCAGGTCGCTCAGGCCAACACGTGTGGTTTCGACGATCTGGTCTCGTAGGGCTTCCTCGGCATGCTCACTCCACTGAACTCCAGTCGTATCGACAATCAATCGTCGGGTGAAAGGGCGCTTACCCGATGTTGTGAAAAAACTGTCTATATCGCCCTTCTGGATGCGATAGCCTTCGCGGTAGAACTTGCACTGAACGGCGCACCAGTCATCAGGACTGTCGGCAAGCTGGGCTACGAGATCAATACCGGTATCACGTTGGTCGAACCGGTTTTCTTTGGCCCAATCGGAGAACATCAGGACGCGATTAAACTGGGTTCTCTGCGTCGGAGCATGTTCAAGCCAAACCTTTACGAGGCGCTCAAAATATGTGCCCTTCTCCCGCTCAGAAACGGAACCGGCACGATACCTCTCTAATAGATCGCGCAAGCTCATTTGCCCCCCCAGAACCCCTATCCCAGCCAAATCATATCGTGACAAGTTCTGGTTTGTACACAGGTTCATTCCGCAATGCGAGGTGGTGCATTGGCTGGTCTACCTATCAATTAGTGGGCCATCATGTATATAAGCACTTCTCAAAGTGGGTGCGAAACTCGGCGCGAAAGCGAGTGAGGAGTTCAATATCAGTCTTTCTTGCCCTTGTTAGGCTGAATGTATGACTGTGAACCCTAACCATGTATAAGCTAAGCGGCGCGCAAAATTCCGACTATGTATATAAACTAAGGACTTTATGTCCTGGCGCGAAAAATTCTGGGAACTACGTTACACACATGCAAGCTCATCGCCCATGCCTGCCCCCAGGATACCCCGGTCTATTTTGATTTGCCAAGGTAACATCGTTTTACGAACCCCATTCCCATTGAAGTACTTTAGAGGCTATGGAACCCTTGGCCAAATCAATCGCTGTTTAAAAGCGTTGACTATAGCCTACATAGTTTTGACCGAGTTTCTATTCCTTTACTACACTACTCCTTTACTACTATTGCCCCCTTTAGGGGGCATAGTAATGATAGGGATTATAGTAGGTTAGGATCAAAAGGAATATAATCCTTTATTTGAAAACGCTCGTATGCACCTGGGTAGCTCATGCGTGATCCCTAGCCTTTGGCCAAAAAAAATGGCTGTATACAAATGCTGACTTTAATCCCACTCATTCCACCCTTGTTTTCTATTCCAATACTCCAATACTCCAATACTACTATACACCCCTTTAGGGGTGTTAGTATTTAAGGGAGTAACGGATATAGGAGCGGTCGGAATACAATCCTATATTTGACAAGTGCTTATGTGCGTAGACATGTTGCATGCGTTCCGATCTCGCGCCTACCTCGATTTATTTGTCAGTGGAGACCGCATCGTCGCAAAGCAACGCGAAACCACGGAAAAGATGACAGTACGATTTGCTGTTATTGTTGGGGATCATCGGGCCGGAAATCGAGCGAAAATGTGTCCCGAATGGGTAAACGCTACCGAGACGGAAGATTGAGACACATTTACCGTCTTGTTTGGATTGTTTTGACGCTTTCGAGACGATCATTCAGTTTGGTCTAGAGCCAAAAGAGACAGGAGACTGGCGATGACAATACTGGGATACGCAAGAGCAAGCACGGCAGAACAGAGCACCGACATTCAGGAAGAGGCATTGATGCGCGCCGGGTGCGCGTTTGTCAGGACGGATAAGAAGAGCGGATCAAGTCGCGAAGGGCGCAAGGAGCTGCAAACGCTTCTCGATTTCCTTAGGACAGGCGACACACTCATGGTGACGAGAATTGATAGGCTGGCACGCAGTATCGGTGATCTCCAGGACATTGTTCGCATGCTCAAAGCGAAAGGCGTTGCACTGAAGGCGACCGAGCAATCCATTGACACGAGCACGGCGGGTGGAAAGGCTTTCCTCGACATGCTCGGAGTGTTTGCCGAATTTGAAACCAATCTTCGCAAGGAACGCCAAATTGAAGGCATTGCCAAAGCCAAAGCTGCGGGCGTGTACAAAGGCAGGCCGTCCAAAATCAGAACTGCCGACATTGCGACACTCAAAGCCCAAGGGTTGGGTGCCACCGCGATTGCTGATCGGCTCGGCATTGGCCGTGCCAGCGTATACCGTGTGCTCCAAGATGCTGATTAATTATTGCAGGCCAGCAGTCTAACAACGGATTAGGCTAGGGCGTGAACTCATAAACGGGCATGGCTAGTCATGCACGTATGTCTGCTACCGAGGCGAACGCGGCCATTATAGGCGACTAATGGCATGTCGCAGAAGGGTCAGTAACGGATATGCAGCGGACAACAGTCAGTCCCTCAGTAATCGCAGGGCATTGACGGTTACAAGGACGGTTGCGCCAGTGTCAGCAAGAATGGCAATCCAAAGTCCGGTCATTCCTAGAACTGTGGTGACAAGGAATGCCGCCTTCAGTCCCAATGCAACGGTGACATTCTGGCGAATGACTGACATGGTTCTGCGCGATAACCTCACCAACGCAGCAACGTCTGAGACGCGATTGTTCATCACCGCAGCGTCGGCAGCCTCAATCGCTACGTCAGTGCCAGAGCCCATTGCGATGCCCACGGTTGCTGCCGCAAGTGCCGGGGCGTCGTTAATGCCATCGCCGACCTTGGCTATCCCGCCGTTGCCAGCCTGCTCTTTGATATGAGCCAGCTTGTCCTCTGGAAGAAGCTCGGCCATGACCTTCATTCCAAGTATCTTACCCACTGCCTCAGCATTGGCACGGTTGTCGCCAGTCAGCATGATGGGCTGCAAGTTGAGGCCAATGATTTCCTTCACGCCAGCAATGGCATCCTGCCGTGGCTCATCCCGGAGTGCGATAATGCCAATGGGCTTGCCATTCCTCAATACGACAGAAACACTCTTACCCTCACTTTCCAAAGCGGCGGTGCGGGACAATACCGCTTCATCCTTGACGCCTAGCCTTGCGGCAGCACCCACAGTGATCAGCTTGCCATCAACCGTTGCCCGCAAACCCTTGCCGGGAATGGCATGTGATTCAACTGCCACGAATTTTATCTTCCTTGAGCCCGCGTGGGCTACAATGGCGGTAGCCAAGGGATGCGATGACCCTGATTCGGCAGCGGCGGCAATCCTCAAAAGATCATCAGTTTCAATGTTGCCGACAGGCTCAATATCCGTGACCCTGGGTTTGCCTTCGGTCAAGGTTCCCGTCTTGTCAAATGCGATGTGCTTAACCTTGCCGATAGCCTCCAGCACTCCCCCACCCTTAACCAGCAATCCACGCTTAGCGCCCGCCGCGAGGGCTGAGGCAATGGCGGCAGGGGTTGAAATAACCAAGGCGCAGGGGCACCCGATCAGCAGCAGTGTCAGGGCACGATAAATCCACGTGTCCCATGGCTGCTGCATCATGAGAGGGGGCACAACCCCGACAGTGATCGCGACGACGCAAATTGCTGGCATGTACCACTGGGCAAATTGATCAATAAACCTTTGGGAGGGAGCCTTGGCATCGGCGGCCTCTTCCACGAGTTTAACCACACGGGCGATAACAGTGTCTTCGGCAGGTTTTTCTACCCGAAGGCGCAACACTGCTTCGTTATTGATGGAACCCGCAAGAACGAAATCCCCCTTTTCCTTGGTTCGTGGCATTGATTCGCCTGTAATGGCTGACTCATCCACAGACGAGGTGCCGGAAATGATCGCACCATCGGCTGGTACGCGGTCTCCGGGGCGAACCACAACTATAGTTCCAACTGGAATCTTCCCGATTGGCGTCTCTACCAAGCCATCCGGCGTTTCCACCATCGCCGTCTGGGGCGCAATTTGGGCCAATGCTTTAATGCCGGAGCGGGCACGGCCAGCGGCAATGCCTTCCAATAGCTCCCCCACGGCAAAGAGGAACACCACAAGGGCCGCTTCCTCAGTCGCATTGATTATGACAGCCCCAACCACGGCAATGGTCATAAGCATTTCAATTGTGAAAAGAGAACCCGCCATGAGGGCGGAAAGTGCGCGACGGGCGACCGGATATGTTCCGACGATGGCAGCGGCAAGAAAAACCCAAAATGAGATGGAAGGCAAAGCATATTGCGCGGCGTAGGCCAAGCCAATCATAAACCCGGTCAAAAGGACAAAAAGCCCGCGCTGGGATTTCCACCAAGGTCCATCAATAGCTTCCCCGTGATCGGAATGATCATCCCCGTTATCATCGCTGTGCCTATCCCGCTCTTTGTCAGCAGGTGGCTTTGAAGCTTTCTGTTTGATGCCATAGCCAAGCTTCTGTACTGTCTCTGCTACGTCAACGACCTTCTCAGGTGTTTCCAGATTGACCGTCAGACTTTCGGTTTGCAATCCTACGGCCACGTTAGAAGCGCCGGAAATCCTGCTTACCGCTTTCTCAATTTTGGCTCCACACGCAGCACAATCCATGCCCGTGACATCAAATCGGTAAGACAACGAGGAATTCTTGTTCAATTCTTCATCCATTCTGATCAATCAAACCACAGGAATTTCCGGCGATTGCGCGGACGGGGGAGAAAGTCTTCATCATTCAAATAGCTGCGTGTGGCGTTTTGTAGAACTGCAACCTGGGTCCCTATTGGCACACGCTCATACAAATCGGCCACGTCGGCGTTGATCATCCGGATGCAACCCGATGAAACCGCTTTTCCGATGGAAGATGGAACAAAGGTGCCATGAATGCGATAGAGTGTATCGACATTGCCTTGGAAAAGATAAAGAGCTCGGGCTCCCAAGGGGTTTCGTGGGCCCCCGGGCATGCCACCTGCCCATTGCGCTGCGAACTCATCGCGTTCGACCATCGCTGCTGGAGGCGTCCAGGTTGGCCACTTGGCTTTCCGTCTTATGACCGCAGTGCCCGACCACGAAAACCCCTGCCTGCCCACCCCAATGCCATAGCGAATGGCTCTGCCGCCGGGTTGCACGAGGTAAAGAAACTTCTGGCGCGTATCAATCACGATAGTGCCGGGGTCATAGGCGGCATTGAAGCGAACGGCTTTACGACGATACTTTTTAGGTACCTTCTGAATATCGCCCCGCGAAATTGGATACTCCTCGGCGAGTGCCTGGGAAGCGAGGGCAGGCAGAGCGAGAGCGACGGTTGCAAAGCTTAACACCAGTTGTCGTTTATTCATGTTTTCCTTTCGATAGGAATGCTAGGGGTTTGAGGTATGTCAGGGTGCCTTCTTGATCGCTGCATCAATGGCAGCCTTCACCTCTGTCATTTCCTTGTGGCCATCAATCATCTGTCCATTGACAAAAATTGCCGGAGTTCCCTTGATTCCAAAATCCTTTGCAGCTTTTTTCGAAGATTCAAAAATAGCCTTGGAAAGATCGGCACGCTTTAGGCAAGTTTCAAAGGCTGACTTATCCATCCCGGAGAACTGCATGATCCGGAACAGCTCATCGGCTGGATTGCCGGTCTTGCTCCAGGTTTGCTGGCGGCGAAACATCATGTCGATGGTGGGGAAATACTTGTCGTCGGGCACACATCGCGCAAGCATAAATGCACCCATCGCGAGCTTGTCCAAGGGAAACTCGCGGAAAATGAAGCGCACCTTTCCGGTATCGATGTATTCAGTCTTGATGAGGGGCAGAACTTTCTCATGAAACTCGGCGCAATGCGGACAGGTTGCAGAGGCATATTCCACCATAACGACGGGCGCATCGGCGCGGCCCAGAACCCGATCTCCCAGAGGAGAAGCTGCCGCCAGCATTTTGCTTGCAGCATCGGTTGCGTCCTGAGCCTGCGCCCAGCTGGAAAACGGGCTGGCTACGAGGTAGGCCCCAAAAGCCAGTACCTGGATAGATCGCCTTCGGTTCATAGCATATGCCACTTTCTGACCTTTCTGAGTACACGGGTCTGTGATTTGATTTGCATAGTCCCCAAGGTACAACCTCTAGCCACTAGAGATTCAAGAGGTAAATGCTATGTCCACTATGGCCATTGGTAAACTCGCTGTGATAGCCGCAACCAAGGTGCAAACCGTACGCTATTACGAGGAAATCGGCCTCATTCGCCCCTTCAGCCGCACGGAAGGTGGGCACCGAATCTACGGGCCGGACGATGTGCAGCGGCTAAAATTTATCCGCCATGCGCGGGAATTGGGTTTTGGCATTGGGGAAATCCGTGAATTGCTCCAGTTATCAGACAACCCCGAGACGAGTTGCTCGGCTGCTGATGCCATTGCGCGGTCGCAGCTTGAACAGGTTGAAATTCGCCTGGAGAAGCTGCGTGTGCTGCGAAAAGAACTTAAACGCATGGTTGAGGAGTGCGGTCATGGAAGGGTCAGCCAGTGCAGGGTTATTGAAGTTTTAAGTGACCACAAGCATTGCGGCGAACATTGAATTCCTAATTCGCGACGCCCCTATTTTAAACTCAACTGTGTCGAATTCCGCTCCGGGTCAACCTGAGACCAAGAGCCTCAGTCACACTATGTCGGTTGTGCCTCTGCATACAGACCAATTTCCGGAAAAAGCGGACATCATTGAGTGAACATCGGCTATGTGCCGATAATCGGACAAGTCGCGAGCCCGCCATGGGTCTCAAACGGGCCATAAGCGGAAGTTGGCCATATGGGTTCAATTCGTCATCTTTGGGCCGCCATTAGCGAAATCTATCTTTAAACTCACCGTACTAAATGTCTAGAAGCAGGCTGAGCTGAATAACAACACAACTCTTTGCCTCGCAACGAGACCTGAGCTTGAATATTACTGGGCGAGTTCCTAATGGACGCCCTTCACCCTCATCTTGAGGCCTTAAACATAGCTTCCTCCGGTGATGAAGAGCAGGTCGCAGTCCTTTCCTCCAAAGGACACATTTGAGGACGTGCGCTTGGGCACGTTGATCTGTTCGATTTTCTTTCCCGCCTTGTCCGATACAGTCACGCCGTTGCTGGTCAGATAGACATTGCCCTCAACATCGGTGGTCATGCCGTCATGCCCGGTATGTTGCGGACAACATCACAAGCGGAAATTCATGTGATGCCAGAGCGAATAAAAAAGATATAGGTATGGAATAGTGCAGCCCATTGGTCTCACCTAAGCCATGTGCCTCGCAGTGGGGCGCTTTACTTGCCACAATGATCTTTCAGCTTTCGCCTGTCTGAACCTGCGGTGAAAGCGGACCCCAATACCGCTTTTCATCCGTCGCCCCTTGGCTTGACCAACAGCTCACGGTCGAGCTAATGTGCCCATAATGACGAATGCTAAGTCCCAAATGGCAATTTTGCGCTTTGTTTGCGTATTGGTAGCGGTTGCCTTAATGCTTGCTCCTGTCCAAGTTTCTTGGGCAGTACAATCCCCGCAGCCTATGGAAATGTCGAATATCGATTGCCCCGAACAGAAGCCGTGTTGCGAAACGGCCACGCCCGATTGCGTGGCATCCCAATTCTGCTTTTCGAAATGTGCCAGTTCAGCGGGACTTGCATTCACCGATGTCTCGCCTTTCGTGACAATTCTGGCGGATGGCACCTTTTCCATAGCGATAGAGCCTCTAACGTCACGCGCTTCTGCGCCTTTACGACGACCTCCTCGCATTTAACTTCCTGAAACACTTAAGCCGGGTAGCGCGATGCGTTGCCTGTTCAGCTGTGATTTATGGAGGTTTTCTCATGCGTATATTTGCACGCACAGTTCTTACATTACTGCTCATTGCTTTTGGCGGAGCGGGCGGCTTCTTGGCCGCAACAAAATACCGTCCGCACTTCGATGCACTCGCCAGCCAGATCATGATCAGCGGCGTTACCGCAACGTCCGCAGACCGCAGGATCATCTACTATCGCAATCCGATGGGTGGGCCAGATATCTCCCTTGTTCCCAAAAAAGACTCCATGGATATGGACTACATCCCTGTTTATGCGGATGAATCAACATCAATAAAGGAAACCTCGTCTTCGACCCTCACGGCTCCCGCGCCGGAAAGGAAGATTCTCTATTACCGCAATCCCATGGGCCTGCCTGACACCTCTCCAGAGCCCAAGAAAGATTCGATGGGAATGGATTACATCCCGGTCTATGCGGATGAGGGCGAAGGCCCCGCTGATCCTTCGATTGTCAGAGTAAGCGTCGAAAAAATCCAGCGCGCCGGTGTGCGTACACAAGTTGTTGAACGGCATGTCATAGCGGAGCCCTTGCGTATTCCCGGCACTGTGAGCCTTGATGAACGGCTGGAACACTCTATCACGATCCGCACCGAGGGTTTCATTGAGAAAGTCTATGCGGATACGACCGGCTTGCATGTGAAGGCAGGCGACCCCCTGTTCCGCTTTTATAGTCCGCAAATTGTCCAGGCTGTTGTTGACTACCGACTGGCCGCCGCCCAAGGACAACGTGAAACTGGCAAAACTAAGCTGATCAACTTCGGCCTTTCCGAGAGCTACATCAAAAGCATTCCCCTGGAAGGCGAATTGCCATTGTCGCTCGACTGGCCTTCGCCCGTTGACGGCGTGCTGATGAGCAAGAACGTTGTCGTTGGAACGCGCGTCATGCCTGGGGATGAACTTTACCGCTTGGCAAATGTCTCTAGTGTCTGGGTGATCGCCGATGTACCTGAGCAGGATGTTGGGCGAATTGTTGTCGGCAATCCTGTCAGCATTTCAGTGCGGGCCTTCCCTGGGGAAACATTCCGGGGGAAAGTTACATTCATATTGCCTGAACTCAAACCAGAAACTAGAACCGCGCAGGTCCGGATTGAGTTGCCCAACCCCGATTACAAGCTTTTGCACCGCATGTATGCGGATGTGACTATTGATACGGGGAGTGAAGCTGCTGTTTTGGCAATTCCCGAAACAGCCGTCATTGACAGTGGCGACAAGCAGGTTGCCATCATCGAAGTGGGTGAAGGCCGCTTCAAGCCGCAAGCAGTCACGCTTGGGCGTCGTGGCGGTGGGCAGGTGGAAATCTTAGAAGGGCTTGTTGCAGGCGAAAGGATTGTGACGCGGGCTAACTTCCTGATTGATGCTGAAAGCAACTTGCAAGCAGCATTTACCGCACTGCTTGCGGGCGAAGGAGCTTCACAGTGATTGGCGATCTTATAGAATGGTCGGCCCGCAATGTGGTTGCGGTTCTCATCGGGACTGCGTTTCTGGCATTGGCAGGGTTGTATGCCGTCTGGAACACGCCGCTGGACGCTATTCCTGATCTCTCAGATACACAAGTAATCGTCTATACCGAGTATTCCGGCCAGGCACCCCAGGTGGTTGAGGACCAGGTAACTTACCCGCTCACCACCTCTCTCCTCAGTGTGCCGAAGTCAAAGGTCGTGCGTGGGTTTTCGTTTTTCGGCGTATCTTTCATTTACATCCTCTTTGACGATGGCACCGATCCCTATTGGGCGCGTTCGCGAGTGCTGGAATATCTGAATGCGGCGGGGTCCCGTTTGCCGCAAGACGTGACGCCCACGCTCGGGCCAGATGCTACCGGTGTCGGATGGGTCTACCAATACGCATTGACGGGAAAGGGGCTCGACCTTGCCGAGCTGAGAACCACGCAGGACTGGCAATTGCGCTATGCGCTCGCCAAGGCAGACGGCGTGGCCGAAGTTGCCGGTGTCGGCGGCTTTGTGAAACAATATAGTGTGATTGTGGACCCGCGCCGATTGCAAAGCTTTGGCATTTCGTTGGAAACCGTCCGCGATGCCATCCGTGACAGCAACATGGACGTCGGTGGCCGCTCTATTGAAATTGCCGAGACCGAATATGCTGTGCGCGGGCGCGGCTTGTTCCGCAACTTAGCAGATATCGAAAACATCGTTCTCAAGGTAAGCGCCGGTACGCCAGTCCTGCTCAGGGACGTGTCGCGCGTTGAATTTACCCCCGACGAACGCCGGGGCATTACCGAATTAAATGGCGAGGGCGAAGCGGTGGGCGGCATAGCTATTCAGCGATACGGAGAGAACGCCCTCTCGGTCATCGAAAATGTCAAAAAGGGTATTGAGGACGTAAAGGCAAGCCTTCCTGCGGGCACGGAGATCGTCACTGTCTATGACCGGTCAACTCTTATTCAGCGGGCCATTGAAACCCTGAAAGGCACTCTGCTTGAGGAAAGCCTGATCGTTGCTATCGTATGCTTTATCTTTCTGCTGCATGTTCGCAGCGCCCTGGTTGCCATCATTATGCTGCCAATCGGCATCTTGATCGCGTTCCTGATGATGTATCTACTGGGGCTTTCATCCAACATCATGAGCCTTGGCGGCATTGCCATAGCCATCGGGGCCATGGTGGATGCGGCAATTGTGATGATCGAAAATGCCCACAAGCATCTCGAGCGTGCCAAACCCGGAAAAGCCCGGCTGGACATCATCATCGAGTCCTCGAGGGAGGTGGGCCCGGCGTTGTTTTTTGGCTTGTTGGTCATCACCGTGTCATTCATGCCAATCTTCGCGCTAGAGGCCCAGGAAGGCCGCCTATTCAAACCACTTGCCTACACCAAGACCTTCGCCATGGCGGCGGCAGCGTTGCTATCGATCACACTGGTGCCAGCTCTGATGCTGCTGTTCATGCGCGGACGCATCATCGCAGAACGACGCAACCCGCTAAACCGATTTCTCATTTGGATTTACCGTCCGGTCATTGCGGCGGTATTGCGGGCAAAGATACTCACGGTCGCCATCGCAATCACAGTGCTCGGTGCAAGCTACTGGCCCGCCAAGCAAATCGGTTCGGAGTTCATGCCGACACTCAATGAAGGCGTGCTTTTCTACATGCCCACAACATTGCCGGGTCTGTCGGTCACCAAGGCGGCGGAGCTTTTGCAGACCCAGAACAAAATCATCAAGTCATTCCCTGAAGTTGAAACGGTCTTTGGCAAGGCTGGCCGCGCCTCCAGCGCCACGGACCCAGCACCTACTGAGATGATTGAAACGATTATCAACCTGAAGCCCAAGGAGGATTGGCGGCCTGGTGTGACGGTGGATAGCCTTATCGCTGAGATGGACACATCGCTTCAGTTTCCGGGGGTGTCAAATGCCTGGACCATGCCCATTAAGGCCCGCATCGATATGCTTTCAACTGGCATTCGCACACCTGTAGGCGTCAAGGTATTCGGGCCTGATCTTCGCGTTATCGAAGGATTGGGCCGTGAAATTGAACGTGCCCTCCGAACCATCCCGTCTACCTCAAGTGCATTTTCCGAACGTGTGATTGGCGGCTATTACCTTGAAATCGTGCCGGACCGCGAACAGCTGGCGCGCTATGGCCTGATGATCTCAGACGTGCAGGATACAATTGCCATGGCGCTTGGTGCAGAATCTATCACCACGGCGATTGAAGGCCGCGAACGTTATGCGGTGAACTTGCGCTTGCCGCGAGATTTTAGAAGCGATCCGGAGGCGATCAAGCGCAACGTGCGGGTGATGAGCCCGGATGGGGTTTCGGTGCCACTGGGAGACATCGCCAGCGTCAAGCTAACCACCGGGCCATCTTCAATCCGCACCGAGAACGCGCAGCTTGCGGCCTACATCTTTGTTGATACCCGCGACAGCGACATCGGTGGCTATGTGGCAGCCGCACAGCGCGTGGTGGCTGAACAGGTTGTGTTTCCACCGGGCTACTACGTGACATGGAGCGGACAGTTTGAATATCTCGAACGAGCCAAGGCGCGCTTGGCTGTCGTGGTTCCAACTACCCTACTTATTATTTTTCTACTGCTCTTCCTCAACTTTGGAAAACTAACCGAAACCCTGATTGTCATGCTTTCGCTGCCGTTTTCCCTCGTTGGCGGGCTTTGGTTCATGTGGTGGATGGACTTCAACTTTTCGGTGGCCGTGGCCGTGGGCTTCATAGCTCTCGCCGGGGTTGCCGCCGAAACGGGCGTTGTCATGCTGATCTATCTCGAAAACTCGCTGCGTGAGTGGCGCTCCCGGGCTCGCGAAGAAGGTCGTCATTTTGCAAAGACCGATCTTTATGGGGCCATCATGGAAGGTGCCGTTGACCGTGTACGGCCCAAAATGATGACCGTTGCCGCGATCATGGCGGGACTTCTGCCCATTCTCTGGAGCACCGGCACCGGATCGGAGGTGATGCAGCGTATCGCCGTGCCGATGATCGGCGGCATGGTCTCTTCGACGCTTCTGACGCTCATCGTCATTCCCGCGATTTTTGCGCTGGTTCAGGGTACTCGCATGCGAAGCCGCGCAAGCCGTGAAGCAAGATTACCTGTCACCAATCCCAAACAAGCCACAACCTAGTGTTCTGACTCATTTATGTACACACGTCGGCCAAGGTAGAGAGTTTTTTGGGCGCGGCGGTAGCTGGTTCGATCTGGCAGCTTTTGCCGTGTGTCCGGTCATTGCGCCATTCCAGACATGGCGGTTTGGCCTTGAAGGTATCGGCCCGGACGTGATTCAAGCTCCCAAACTGGAGCCACGAATCATGCGCTATGAACTCAGTGAACATGAGTGGGCCGTCATCAAGCCAATGCTTCCGAACAAGCCACGCGGCGTGGCGCGTATGAACGACCGGCGGGTCCGCAACGGCATCTTCTGGGTCCTGCGGTCAGATGCGCCATGGCGTGATGTGCGGGAAGGCTTCGGACCTCCCACGACCTGCTACAACCGCTTTCTGGCCGGATTGCGTCCAAAGACGATGGTGCTTGCCGACCGTGGCAATGATGCCGACTGGATCAGGGCACTCGTTAACGAGCAAGGTGCATGGGCAAACATCCCGCCCAAACGCAATCGCAGAGACCCCATCTGCTTCAGCCCTTATCTTTATCGCTCGCGCAACCTTGTT
>Ga0154020_10006896_pt1 | contig 13314 bp, 12 predicted proteins | sample Klosneuvirus_201_FD_109709 | JGI IMG/M metagenome (GOLD analysis project Ga0154020, IMG submission 109709) | Active sludge microbial communities from wastewater, Klosterneuburg, Austria - Klosneuvirus_20160825_MG | ecosystem: Engineered > WWTP > Aerobic digester > Activated sludge | place... | reverse complement strand
GCGACGCGAGGATGCGCTCGACCTCGTCCTCCGCAGGGGCCGGGAGCGGCACGAGCGCGTGGAGTCGACCACCGTCGCGTTCGACCATGCCGAGGCCGACGAGCTCGTCGATGCCCGGCAGACCCTCGTCGACCAACGCGAGGAGCACGTCCTCGGGGACCGCGCCCTCGGTGCACGAGAGCACGGCGGCGACCGCACTACCGACCCTCGAGAGCGGGCGTCGCTGCACCGGCGCCGCGAGCGCCCGCAGGAACGAGAGAGGATTGCCGCCGGCGCGGGCCACCGCCTCGTCGAGGTGATCCTTGCCCGAGGCGCGGCCGAGCTTCTCGAGATCGCGCGCAGACAGGGGACCCACGACCACGGTCTGCGCGACGAGGCCGGGATCGGCGAACGCCGCGCGGGTCGCGCAGACGAGGCGCGCCCGTCGCGCATACGCGGCGAAGCAGCGCAGGAGCGGCTCCACCTGCTGCATGGGCGCGCTCTCGGCGTCGTCGAGGAACACCCAGGCGTCGGCGGCTTCGGCGAGATCGAGCGCCAGCGCCGCGAGCGCGGCCTCGTCGGCGAGCGCAGCGCCGAGATCGAGCGACGCTGCGCCGAGGCGAGCGAGGGCCCGCGCCACCGGCAGCGCCGCGGGCTCGTCGCAGTCGCGCAGCGAGACCCGCACCGTGCGAGGGACACGCTCCGGAAACCGACCGTGCACCGTGGCCGCGACGAGGGCGGACTTGCCGATGCCCGCCTCGCCCTGGACGACCGCCACGGCGCCGCGGACGAGCGCGGACTCGAGGGCGCGCACCTGGCTCGCGCGTGCGACGAAGAACGCCGGCGGATTCGGGAGGCGCTGGAGGAGGGGGAGGGGCAACGAGACCCTTGGACGCGACGGCCCTGTCCGATCTTCACCGCGTCCAGGATCAGCGGGTGAGCTCGATCAGCCCCTCGCTGGTCGTGCACTTGAAGCCGAAGCGGCTGGAAGCACGGCCCTCGAGGGTGCCGCTGACCTTCTTGCTGCTCGTCACGGAGGTGAGCTTCAGCGTGGTCGAGTTTCCTTTCGACGAGACGATGTCGCCCGCGTGGTCGCGGAAGGGGAACTGGCCCGAGAGCGTCGCGCCGCTGCCATCGCCGGTGCCCGACATCGGGCTCCAGCCGCTGTCCGGAGCCTGCGGCGTGGCCTCGAGCGTGCTGCCGCTGGCCGTCACGGCCACCGTCAGGGTGTGGCTGTTCTTGCCGGTCTTCATGCTGCCGAAGCCGACGTCGCAGCTCGTCGTGTAGCTCACCGTCGCGTTCCAGGTGCCCGACCAGTCGAGGGGCGCGGGCGGAGCTGTGTCGGTGAGCCCGGCGTCGGTGGTCGGGCTCGCCTCCTTCCGGCACTTGCCCTCGGCGGTCTTCGTGGTGCCCGGGCCGTCGCAGCACAGCGCCTCGGCCTTGCAGTTCGCGAGGCACTCGGGGGTGGGCTTGCCGGTCTCGAGGTCGATCCCTCCGGGCGTCGCGAGACAGATGCTCGCGCACTCGTCGGCGCGGCAGGGGCGGTCGGGCGTGCAGCCCTCGGGCGAGATGCTCGCGCCCTCGCAGCGGTATCCGGCGCCACAGTCGCCGTCGGTCTTGCAAGCGCGACCCTCGACGCTCGTGGTGGCGGCGTCGCCGCTGCTGGAAGGGTCGGCCGAACCCGACGACGAGCCGCAGCCGACGACGAGCACCAGGAGCCAGGGAGCGAGCAGGGAGCGAGACATGAATCCTCCAGCGCGGCGGGGGGATGAACGTCCCGCGCAGGAGGACGGACGGCGGGCTCCCGCGGGCCTTCGCTGTATGCCGCTGAATCGCGCTTCCCCTGGTTTTTGCGGGGTGTCAGCGAGTCACGGGAACCAGCGGGGCGGGGGGACCCACCCGCCGAACGCGCGCTCGAGCTCGCTCGCCACCGCGAGGCAGCGGTGGTCCTCGCCGTGCCGCGCGACGACCTGCACACCGAGCGGGAGGCCGCCCGAGAGGCCGAGCGGCACCTGCGTGGCGGGCAGCTCCATCACGTTCAACACGGCGGTGTACGCCCACTGGATCGGCCACAGGAGCGGGGTGCCGTGGCGGGGCGCCTGGCGCGGGTACGAAGGGTAGAGCATCACGCCGTGCGCGCCGATCGCCTCGTCCAGCGTCTTTCGCAGGCGGGCGGCGGTCTCGATGGCGGCGGCCGTGGTGTCGCCGAGCAGCGCGGGCACCTTCTCGACGAGGGCGAGCCCGATCGCGGGCAGCGTGTGATCGGAGCGGCCGAGCAGCCAGGCAACGAGCTCGCGGAACACCGGGATGGCCGTGCCCTGACCGAGGAGCTCGGCGAACGATGGGCCACCCGCCTCGGCGAGCAGCGCGGACCACACCGCGAGCGAGCTGCGGAGCTCCGGCAGGTGCACCTGGTGGACGCGGGCGCCGCGGCGTCGCAGGTGCGCGCACGCGGCGCGCTGGGCCGCGATCAGGGCGCTCTGCACGCGGACCAGCCCGTTGTGCTCGACGGTGATCACGTCGAGCCCCTCGAGCGAGACGGTGGCCGGGTCGGTGAGCGCCATCGGCTTGCAGCCCGGGTCCTCGCCGTCGGGGCCCGCCAGCACGCGCAGCAACGGGTACAGATCCTCGGCCTTGCGGGTCAACGGGCCGGTGGTCAGGTAGCGGGTGGCCGCGCCGCTGGCCATCGGGAACTGGCCGCTCCCCGGGACGAGGCCCGCGCTCGGCTTGTGGCCGAACACGCCGTTGAAGAACGCGGGCATGCGGATCGAGCCACCGATGTCCGAGCCGAGCCCGAACGGCGCGCCGCCGGCGCCGACGACCGCGCCCTCGCCGCCCGAGCTGCCCCCGACGATGCGGCTCGGATCGTAGGGGTTGTCGGTGCGGCCGTAGACCCTGTTGTCGCTCTCCATCCACATGCAGAGCTCGCTCACGTTGGTGACACCGAGCGGGATGGCGCCGGCTGCGCGGAGCCGCCTCACCGCGGTCGCGTCGCGGTCGGCGACGAGGCCCTTGCGCGCGACGAGCCCCGAGGTGTTGGGCATGCCGGTGAGGGCGAACGCCTCCTTGATCGAGCACGGCACGCCGTGGAACGGTCCCACGGCGTCCCCACGTCGGATCGCCTCGTCGGCGAGATCGGCCTCGACGCGCGCCTCGGCGAACCGGTCGCGCACCAGCGCGTTGAGCGTGGGGTTGCACCGCTCGAGGTGGGCGATGTGCGCGTCGACGAGCACGCGGGAGCTGAGCGAGCGGTCGCGGATGCGTCGCGCGAGCGCGGACGCGGAGGCTTGCAGCATCGAGCGATCGCGTATCACGGCGCCTCGCGCGCGGCCCCGCGGATCGAGACCACCGCGCCGAGCAGCACGAGGAGAGCGCCGGCGAGCTCGAGGCGCGTGGGGACCGCGTGCAGGAGGAGCGCCGCGATCGCGAGGCCGCCGAGGGTCTCGCCCGGCGACACCAGCGCCACGGTGGACGGCGACATGCTGCGCGCGCCGGTCTGCACCGCGGTGTGGCCGATGAGCGTCGGGACGGCCGCGAGGCCCACGATGGCGAGGAGCCCGTGCGGAGGCAGCGGGCCCTGGCGTGCGCCGGGCGTGAGCAGCACGGCTGGCAGGAGGAACAGAGCTGCGCCACCGTAGACGCTCGCCGCGTACACCCGCGCCGGCAGCGCCGCGGCGCAGCTCCGCGCGAGGTTCACGTAGAGCCCGTAGACCGCGACCGCGCCCAGCACGAGGAGGTCGCCGAGCAACCGGTGCTCGCCGGTGCCGCGGCCCGAGGCGACCACCACCGCGCCGGCCGTCGCGACCAGCACGCCGACGCGCTCCAGCGGGCGCGGCACGACCCCGTGCAGCAGCCAGGCGAACACGACGACCGAGAGCGGCTCGAGGGAGACGAGCGCGATCCCCGCGGGCAGCGAGGTGAGGTCGAGGCCCCACAGGAACAGCGCGAAGTGCAGCGCGAGCAGGCCCCCGGCGACCACCACGAGGCGCGCGTTCTCCCGCGAGAGGGCGCGGAGGGCCCGCGTCGTCGCGCCCACGTCGAACGCGACGAGCACGAGGCCGGCCAGGGCGACCCGCCCGAAGGCGACGACCAGCGGGTGGGTCGGCCGCGCGAACCGCGAGAGCGGACCGCTGGTCGCGAAGGCGAGAGCGGCGAGCGTGACGAACAGCGCCGGGTGCAGCGGCCGCTTCACGTCGCGTGCTCGCGCGGCACGATCAGGCGCAGCGCGCGGGGGCGCACGTCGATCGTGGCGCGAGGCGTGGCGAGCAGCTCCTCCCCGTCGATCTGGGCCGCGAGCGGCGGACCGCCCGCGTGCGGCGCGAGGGTGAGCTCGATGTGCTGGCCCGACAGCGCGGTGCTGTGGGTCACCCCGATGGTGGCGAGGTCGCGCTCGAGCTGGCCCGTCGGATCGAGGCTGACCATGGCCTTGGAGAGCCAGTCGCGCTTGCCCATGAACGGCACGATCTCGAAGCGGCCGTCGTCGTGGCGCGACTCCGGGGCGAACACCCACATGCCGCCATAGATGCGGGTGGCCTTCACCACGAGGTCGGTGAGGCCGGTCCACTGCACGGTCTGGCCGTCGGCCACCACGGTCACGTCGAACTTCTGGTCCTCGACGTACGATGCGAGGAACGTGCGCAGCGCCGCACCCGCGTACACCGCGTGGTCGCGCAGGAGCTCGCGCACGATGGGGATGCTCTCGATGAGGCGTCGGTCCTCGTTGCGCACCTGGAGCACGCGCGGGCTGATGCCCCAGCCGGCGCTGTCGAAGAAGCGCTCGCGCCGCACCACCGCGCCGGACTCGTCGAGGAGGGTGATCTCGCCGACGTCGAGGCGGGTCTCGCAACGGCGGCGGATCACGAGCACGTTGGCCTCGAGGTCGGCTGGCGCCGAGGACAGGCCGAACGACTTGCCCTGATCGTTGGCGGTGCCCGTGGGCAACATCGCGAGGGGCACCTCTTCGGCGCGGCCGGAGTCGAGCAGGCCCTTGGCGACCTCGGCGAACGTGCCGTCGCCACCCATCGCGATGACCACCGACACGGCGGGGTCGCGGGTGGCCTCGGCCACCGCGGCGACCGTGCCACCTCCGGGGAGCGTCGCGAGGAACCGATGGGGGACGCCGTGTTCGTCGAGCAGCGCGCGGACCCGCTCGATCCGGGCCGCGTTCTTGCCGCTCTGGGCCGTCGGGTTGCCGACCAGGAGGTGCATGGGGCGAGCGTCGTCGATCCGGGCGCCGGGTCAAGAGCCGCGCTTGCGCTTGAGCGTGTTGCGGCCGATGCGCAGGGTCTCGGCCGCGCGCGAGACGTTGCCGTCGAGGTCCTCGAGGGTGGCCTCGACGTAGCGGCGCTCGACCTCCTCGAGCGGGAGGCCGAGCGGCACCGACACCGCGCGGCGCCCCTCGGGCTCGACCCGCGCGCTGCGGAGGCCGAGGTCGGCGGGCCCGAGGGTGTCGGTCTCGGCGACCACCACGGCGCGCTCGATCGCGTGCTCGAGCTCGCGCACGTTGCCCGGCCAGGGGTGTCCGACGAGGGCGGCGAGGGCGGGCTCGCCGAGGGAGAGGCCGGGGCGGTGGTGTCGTCGCGCGTACAGATCGAGGAAGTGGCGGGCGAGGGTGACGATCTCGGCCTGCCCACGCGCGCGCAGGGGCGGCACGTGGATCTCGACGACGCGCAGGCGGTAGTAGAGGTCCTCGCGGAACTCGCCGCGGGCGACCAATGCGGTGAGGTCGCGGTGGGTCGCGGCGATGACCCGCAGATCGGCGCGCAGGGTCTCGCGTCCGCCCACGCGCTCGAACGCGCGGTCTTGCAGCACGCGGAGCAGCTTCGCCTGCATGGGCGCGGGGAGCTCGCCGATCTCGTCCAGGAACAAGGTGCCCCCGTCGGCGGCCTCGACCTTGCCGACGACGCGGCGGTCGGCGCCGGTGAACGCGCCGCGCTCGTGGCCGAACAGCTCGCTCTCGACGAGCGCCGCGGGCAGCGTCGTGCAGTCCACCGTGACCAGCGCCCGGTCTTCGCGTCGCGAGTTGGCGTGGATCGCGCGGGCGAACAGGCCCTTTCCGACGCCGGTCTCGCCGGTGAGCAGCACCGTGGCGTCGGTGCCGGCCGCGCGCCGCACGAGCGCGTACACCTGCTCGAGGGCCGGGCTCGCGCCGACGATGCGGTTGATCGGGCCGCGCAAGGTGACGCCCGGGCCGTCGGGGCGCGCGGCGCGCAGCGTGGTCGCGTCGAGCGCCTGCGCCACCTGGGCGGCGAGCGCCAGGCAGAACGCCTCGTCCTCCTCGTCGAACGGGCCGCCGCGCTTGTTGAGCACCTGCACGACGCCGCGGATGGCGTGCGGGTCGCGGATGGGCGCGGCGAGCAGGGTGCGCGTGACGTAGCCCGTGGTGGCGTCGATGGCCGCGTAGAACCGCGGGTCGCGCGCCGCGTCGCGGACGTTCACGACCTCCCCGCTCTCGGCCACCCACCCGGCGACGCCCTTGCCACGAGGGAGCCGAATTTCAGGGATTTCCGGTAGATCCGCCACGTGGGAGCGGAGCTCGCCGGTCTCGGCCTCGACGAGGTAGACCGTCGCGCGGTCGGCCTCGAGCGCCTCGGCGATGCGTCGGCCGAGGGTGGTGAGCAGCGCGTCGAGAGACACCTCGCGCGCCAGCATGGCGCCGAGGTCGAGCAGGAGGGAGAGGCGCCGGTCGCGCGGCACGGGCCCACAATCTATCACGCGGCCTCGCTCGCCTCCCGGGAAGCGGTGAGCACGAGCCCCTCCCGGGCGGCGAGCGTCGAGGGAAAGAGCGCCTGGGCGCGGGCCTCGAGCTCGCGGACCCCAGCGTCGGTGCGGGCCGGGTCGTGGTGGAACAGGACCAGCTTGCGGACCCCGGCGGCCTTCGCGAGGGCGATGCCGGCCTCGTACGTCGAGTGCCCCCAGCCGATCCGCGAGGGGCCGCGCTCGCCCGCGTACTCCTCGGGCAGGTACTGGGCGTCGTAGATCAGGACGTCGGCGCCCGCGGCGAGGGCGCGCAGGCGGCCGTCCACGCACGAGTAGTGCTCGGTGTCCGTCGCGTAGACCACCGACGCTCCTTCGTGCTCCACGCGGTAGGCGTAGACCGCGTCCGGGTGGTTGAGGCGCGCGGCGGTCACGGTGAGGTCACCGATCTGCAGCACCTCGCGGTCGCGGACCTCGCCGAACGAGAGCTCGGCGGGCAGGGCGCGCAGGTCCACCGGGAACACCGGCGCGCTCATCTGGCGGCGCAGGGTGTCCTCGAGCGGCACGCCGTTCTGGCCCGCGACGACGCGGATGCGCGCGCCCGGCACGTAGATCGGACCGAAGAACGGCAGGCCCTGGATGTGGTCCCAGTGCACGTGCGAGAGCAGCACCGTGGCCTCGCGCGCGCCCTCGGCCAGCATCGCGTTGCCGAAGCCCCGCAGCCCCGTGCCGGCGTCGAGCGCGAGGCGCGTGGTCTTCGAGCGCACCTCGACGCACGAGGTGTTCCCGCCGAACTCCACCGTGTCCGGACCCGGCGAAGGGATGCTGCCGCGAACCCCGAAGAAACGAACGTCGATCATGGGCGACTCCTCTGTGGGCGGACCCCGATGCGGGGCTGGTTCGACCTCCCCTCAGCAGGCCGCGTGCCCGCGCGTGAATCGGCCGTTTTCCGCGGAGACCAGCCCCTTCGCCGCGCTCCGCTGATCCACCGCGAACCACCGCTGGTCCAGGGTGATCGACGCCGCGCGCCGTCGAGGGCAGAGTCGCCGCGTGGAGCTGCCGGACCTCGTCTTGCGACCCATCGGCGTGATGCGGACGCCGTTCACCTCGCGCGCGCAGGCGCCGCGGCAGCCCCGCGCGGCCGAGGGCGTGCGCGGCACCATCGAGCTCCTGCCCGACCACCACTTCGAGGACGCGCTCGCGGACCTCGAGGGCTGGCAGTACGTGTGGGTGATCTTCTGGTTCCACCTCAACCAGGGGTACCGGCCCAAGGTGCTGCCGCCGCGGAGCACCAGGCGGCGCGGTCTCTTCTCGACGCGCTCGCCGCATCGCCCGAACCCCCTCGGGCTCAGCGTGTTCCGCCTCGAACGGGTGGAGGGGCGCGTCGTGCACGTGTCCGACGTCGACGTCCTCGACGGCACGCCGGTCCTCGATCTCAAGCCCTACGTGCCGTGGACCGACGCGATCTCGGATGCGCGCGCGGGGTGGCTCGAGGACGAGGCCGTGCGACCGGGTGATCCGGTGGGCGACCACGTCGTCGTGTTCGAGCCGCACGCCGTCGAGCAGCTCGCCTCGCTCGGAGCGCTGGGGAGGGAGCTCGAGGAAAAGGCGCGGCAGGTGCTCGCGCTCGGGCCGCAGCCGCACGCCTACCGACGGATCCGGCCGAGCAACGACGGCACCTCGACGCTCGCCGTCCAGGACTGGCGCGTGCGCTTCCGCGCCGACGGCAAGCGGATCGTCGTCTTCGCGGTGCGGAGCGGCTACCGGAGCGAGCAGCTCCTCGAGGAGGGCCGCGAAGTCCACCGGGCGTTCGTCGCGCGCTGGGGCCCTGCGTGAGCCCGCCGTCGTTCGCCTGCGACGCCATGCTGGGAGGGCTCGCGCGGTGGCTGCGCGCCCTCGGCTACGAGGCCACGTTCGAGCACGGAATCGAGGACGGCGCGCTCGTCGAGCAGGCGCGCGCGTCCGGCGCGATCCTCCTGAGCTCGGACCAGCCGCTCTTCGAGCGCAGGCCGGTCAAGAGCGGCGAGGTGCGCGCGCTCTTCGTGCCGCGACACGCGCCCGTGCTCGATCAGGCGGTGTTCGTGCTCCACGCGCTGGGGCTGCCGGTGGGTGAGGTGCGCTGCATGAAGTGCGGCGGCGCGCTCGCCGACGTGAGCAAGCAAGACGTGGTCGGAGAGGTGCCGCCGGGCGCGTTCGCCGCGTTCGACCGCTACCTGCGCTGCCAGGCCTGCCGCGGCGTGTACTGGCACGGCACGCACTGGACGAAGATCGAGGCCCAGCGCGCCGAGATCGCGCGTCGACTCGGCTAGGGCTCCTCGCCGGCCTTCGCGTCGCGCCACGCGCGGATGCCGCCGGCCATCGACCAGACGTTGCGGTAGCCCATCTTCTGCAGCATGTCGGCGGCGAGCGCCGACCGGAAGCCGCCCCCGCAGTAGAGGACGATCTCGGCGTCGAGGTCGGGGACGGCCTTCTCGATGTCGCGCTCGAGGATCCCGCGCCCGAGGTGGCGCGCGCCCGCCGCGTGGCCGTCGTTCCACTCGCGGTCCTCGCGCACGTCGATCAGCTCGAACGCGGCGCCCCGCGCGCGGCGCGCGAGGACCTCTTCGACGGTGGTCTCGCGCACGCGGGACTTTGCGTCTTCGACGACGGCGAGGAAGCGGGTCGAGTGGTCCATCGAATCTCCAGGGTTCAGGGGGTGGCGAGGATCGGGAGCGCGGCGGCGCGCGGTCGCTTCTCGATGGCGAGATCGGGCGCGAGGACGAGCGAGGTCGGTTCGTCGCCCTGCAGGACGACGGGGTGGGCCGGATCGGGCGCGCGCAGCCCGGCGAGGAAGCGGCCCGTGTTCGCGGTGTCGAGCACCGCCGGTCGACGCGCGCAGCCGGAGAGGAAGACGTCCGGCCCGACGTCGACGTGGGCGCCCCCGGCCGCCTCGATGCAGTCGCCGACCTCCGCGACGCCTCCCACGCCAGAGGGGACCGCGACGAGCGCGACCGCGTCGATGCTGCCCTTGCTGACGACGGCCCGCCCCGACGGGCCGACCACGAGCCCGGCCCCGCGGGCGCCCTTGATCGCGAACTCGTTCAACCACGCCTGGCTCGCCTTGCCCAGGACCACCCCGGGCTGGTGACCGTCGACGTAGAAGCGCGGGCCCAGCGTGGCGACCCCACCGCTCGCCAGGAGCCCGGCCTCGGCGCCGTTGGAGAGGAGCGTGGCCGTCGCCGAGAGCGTGCCGCCCTGGAGATCGATGGCGCGACCGTGGACGAAGTCCTTCGCGAGCGTCCTGTCGACGAGGACCCCCCGCAACGACGTCGCCGCGTCACACAGGAGGAGGCCCGCGCCCCGGGTGTTCACCACGCGCACGTGCGCGAGCGTGACCTCGACCAGGGCAGCACCGGTCGAGCATTCGCGCATCAGGCCGAAGCCGCCGCCGTTCTCGATCGTCACCCGGTCGAGCGCGAGGCGCACCGTCGGCGTCGCGTGGACGCTCGTGCCGGTGGCTCCGAGGACCCGCACGCCCTGCAACAAGACCTCGCCGGTACCGCGCACGGAGACGCCCTGCGCGCCGACGAGCACCCCACGGATGCGCACGCGCTCGGTGCTGTTCACCTCGAGACCGCGCAGGCGCACGCGGGCCTCGCCGGCGCCGTACAGCGAGACGTTCTCGATCGAGAGGGCGGGGTAGTCGCCGTCGCCGAGGCGGGCGCAGGCGCCGCGCGGCGCGGCCCGCAAGCGGTCGACCTCGGCCGGGCTCGGCACCTCGAGGGTGGCGGCGCAGTCGGGTTCGACGGCGCACGTCCCCGCGCAGACGACGGGCGGCGCGCCCGGGCACAGGTTCCCCTCGACCACCCGCGTGTCGCAGTCGGGCACCTCGCTCGTGGTCGCGGGGAGCGCGCGCGTACCGCACCCGCCGAACGCGAGCCCGACGAGCAGCAAGGACCCCACGCGCCGCATGCGGGCAGCGTATCAGCTGAGGGGACGCACGTCGTCGAGACGATCGAGGCGCCGCAGCTCGGGGAAGAGCAGCGCCCACACGGCCACGACCACGCACGTGAGCACGCCACCCGCGACGACGGCGGGCACGATCCCGAGCCACGCCGCGCTCAGGCCGGACTCCAGCTCGCCGAGCTCGTTGGAGGCGCCCACGAACACGAGGTTCACCGCGCTCACGCGGCCGCGCATCGCGTCCGGGGTGGCGAGCTGCAGCAGCATCTGGCGCACGACCACGCTCACCATGTCGGCCGCGCCGACCAGCGCGAGCGCCAGCAGGGACAGCCAGAACGAGCGCGACAGGCCGAACACGATGGTGGCGACGCCGAACGCGAGCACGCCCCCGAGCATCAGGCCCCCGGCGTGCCGCGCGACCGGGCGTTGCGAGAGGAGCAGCGCGGTCGCGAGCGCGCCCACCGCGGGGGTCGCCGACAGGACGCCGAGGCCCCGCGGCCCGACGTGCAGGACGTCCTCCGCGAACGCCGGCAGGAGCGCCACCGCACCCCCGAGCAGGACCGCGAACAGGTCGAGCGAGATCGCGCCCAGCAGCAGGCGCGCGCGCCCCACGTAGCGGACCCCCGCGAACAGCTCCGCGAACGAGAGGGGCTCCTTGTCGTGGCGCCCGCTGTCGGTGCGCACGAGCGCGAGCTGCACGAAGGCGGCCGTCGAGGCGAGGGCCGAAGCGACGTACACGCCGAGCGGGCCCTTCGCCGCGAGCAAGAGGCCGCCGAGCGCCGGCCCGGCGATCGCCGAGACCTGCCACACCGACGAGCTGTACGCGATCGCCGCGGACAGCTCGAGGCCCGGCACGAGGCTCGGGAGCAGCGCGTGGTTGGCCGGGCCCGCGAAGGCCCGCGCCGAGCCGAGCAGCACGAGCACCGCGTAGAGGGGCAGGAACGAGTCGTGGTGGACGAGCAGCGCGAGGAGCACCGCCGAGACCACCGTGGTCGCGTGGTAGACCACGAGCACCTTGCGCCGCTGGAAGCGATCGGCGACCTGACCCGCGGGCAGCGAGAGGAGGAACGCGGGCACGAACTTGGCGAGACCCACGAGGCCGAGGTGCAGGGGATCGTGCGTGCGCTGGTAGACGTGGAAGCCGATGGCGACGGTCTGCATCTGGCCGCCCAGCACCGAGAGGAGCTTCGCGCCCATGACCAGGCGGAAGTCGCGGTGGCGGAACGGTCCCCTCATCGAGCGGACGACCTCCTACCGCATCGAGTGTGGCGCGCGTACGACAGCGTCTCGTTCACGCGCGGCGCGTCCACGGCCGTGACGGCCCATTTCGGGCGTGGCATGGATCCTGGAGAGATGCGCTGCCCCATGCTCGCTCGCGCGCTCCGCTGTCTCGTCGTGGCCGGCCTCCTCCTCGGCGTCGGCTGCGCTTCGTGGGAGCTGATGGAGCCCAAGGTGCCGCCGGTCGCGCCCTTCGCGGCCATCCCGGCGGGCGTGGGGGAGGTCTGCGCGCTGCGGCCGCACTGGGTCGCGGGCGCGGTCACCTTCGTGGTGCGCGACAACGGCTTCCTCGTCGGCGCGACGCGCGGGCCGAGCTACTTCTGCTGGTACGCGAAGCCAGGCCTCCACGTCCTCACCAGCGAGGCCGACGACGTCGAGGAGCTGCGCGTCGACGTGGTCGTGGGCGGCCGGTATTTCCTGCACCAGGGGGTCAAGAACCTCCTCGGTCACGTGACGAGTCCCCTCAGGTGGGTCGGTCAGGACGAGGCGTTCACGATGGTCGAGAAGTGCTCGTACAAGGTGCTCGTCGGCACCCCGGGGCCCGACCAGCCGCCTCCCGCCGCGCCCACCATCCCCGGCGCGCGCAAGAACTGAAGACGGAGGAGAGCCAGCCTCACAACTTGCGCAGGTGCTCGGCGGCCCTCTGCCACACGAGCTCGTTGTGCGCGGGCGAGGCGATCTGGTGGGTCATCCCCGTGACCGGCAGGAACTGGAACGGGCGGCCGGCCTTGGCGAGCGCCTCCACGAGCTTGAGGCCGTGGACGAAGTACACGTTGTCGTCGGCGGTGCCGTGCACGACGAGCAGCGGGCGGTGCGTGCTCGGCTGCGCCGCGTAGGTGGTCACCGCGTTCATGTCGTAGACGTGCGCCTGCGCGTCCGGCATGCCGAGGTAGCGCTCGGTGTACGCGGTGTCGTAGTCGCGCCAGTCGGTCACCGGCGCGCCGGCCATGCTGACCTTGTAGAAGTCGGGGCGCGCCAGCACCGCGAGGGCCGCGAAGTACCCGCCGAACGACCAGCCGTAGACCCCGACCCGGTCGAGATCGAGCTCGGGCATCAGCTTGCCGAGCGCCTGCAGGGCGGCCACGTGGCCGTCGAGCGGCACCTTGGCGAAGGCGTCCTTGAGGGCCCGCTCGAACGCGCGGCCACGGCCCGGGGTGCCCTTGGCGTCGATGCGCACGACGATGGCGCCGGTCGCGTCGGCGAGCCATTGATCGCGCGCGTAGGAGGCGCCGTCGTCGGTGACCTGTTGGTGGTGCGGTCCGCCGTAGGCGGCGTCGATCACCGGGTATTTCTTGCCCTTCGTGAAGCCGATCGGGAGCAGGACCGAGACGCGGAGCGCGTCGTCGCCGACGGCCAGGAACTGGATCGCGCGGATCGCCGGGTGCTCCGCGGTGGCGGGCAGCGCGACCTTGCGCTTGC
>Ga0154020_10006894_pt1 | contig 13317 bp, 10 predicted proteins | sample Klosneuvirus_201_FD_109709 | JGI IMG/M metagenome (GOLD analysis project Ga0154020, IMG submission 109709) | Active sludge microbial communities from wastewater, Klosterneuburg, Austria - Klosneuvirus_20160825_MG | ecosystem: Engineered > WWTP > Aerobic digester > Activated sludge | place... | reverse complement strand
TGTCCAATCCCAGGTATCGCGACCTGCCGCAGTTTTTTGCGGAGCACCAGGTGGAGGTTGTTTCCTCGCTGCCGCACTACAGCGCCCGACGTACCGACAGCCAGCGCGGCGACGGGGTATTCGACGACAGCATCAAGGCCATGCGCCTGCTGAATGCCGTCGGCTACGGGCAGGAAGGCTCCGGGTTACACCTGAACTTGGTGTACAACCCGACCGGCACCTTCCTGCCCGGCAACCAGAGCGCGCTGGAGCGCGAGTTCAAAACCCAACTCAAACGCAAGCACGACGTGGATTTCAACCACCTGTTTGCCATCACGAACATGCCCATCAGCCGGTATCTCGACTATCTGCTGGAGGCCGGCCAATACGAGAACTACATGCAAAATCTGCTCGACGCCTTCAATCCCGCTGCGGTGGCTGGCGTCATGTGCCGAAACACCATCTCGGTCAGTTGGGACGGCTACCTGTACGATTGCGATTTCAACCAGATGCTCGACCTGAAAGTGGCCGGGTCACATGTTCACCTGGACGATTTTGATCTGGAGACGCTCGAACGCCGCGACATCGTGCTGAACCAGCATTGCTACGGTTGCACGGCAGGCGCCGGCTCCAGTTGCGGTGGGCAAGTAGCCTGATATTAATTGCCCGTGCGCTCGTGCCAGTTCTTTTCCCAGTTGGCAGCCTCTTTGGTGCTTTGTTTTGATTTTTTAGCCAGGTCGTCGGCCAAATCAAGTAGACCCATCTCCAAACCAGCCAACATGGATTCGGTCTCCGTGCCGGTCATCTGATCGGCTATGTTGCCGTTCACCTCGTGGCGGTGGGCTTTGAGGAAGTCAATGTGCTCGGCGGCGATACGTTTGTAGTCGTTTTGCAAGGTGCCGAGCAGGACGGCCTCTTGCTGGAGCACCTTGGCTGCAAATTCGCGGTGTCTCGTGGCCGTTTCCTGATACAGTTTTATCGTTTGGACTGGTTCTTTTTCACGGCCTTCTCCCATAATTACCATCGGTATGGCTGCGTATTTTTTGCTGAAATCGGCCTCAATATCCGCATGGTTACCGGGAGAAGCCAACAGTTCGGCGTGTTGTTGTCCGTGGCGGGTCTGTACCGCGCTGATCTTGGCCGTCATGTCTGCGGAATACTGCTGAAACATCATGGATGCCCGAATTTTGTCGCTTTCCTGCATTTGCTGTTCAAAACGTGCATGGTCCTTTTGCAACTGTGCGGGCGTTTTTGCCTGAACCTTGTCGTTGGCCATGTACCTGCGCAACTCCGCTTCGCGCTCCTTTTCCGACATATTCTGAAAACGCGCCGCGTAGGCCGGGTCGGCAGCAATTTTTTGGTAAAGAGCCGTCATGCCTTGGGATTGTATGTTGTTGGCCGCGAAGGGATCGGCAGCATACTCCGCAGCGGCTTTTCGCGCAGCCACCTCCGCCTGTTGGGGCGTCATTTTCGCCACGTTTTCTGCACCGCCCATGGAGGCAAGTATTGGGTTCTGGTTTGCCTGCGCCATGGCTTGCGCGCGCATCGTTTCCTCGTTTTGGGTTTCGTAGTATGCCGTGCTGCGGGTACTGTAATATTGTTTGTATTCGTCAACAGCATGCTCCAAACGGTCGGCAAACGGTTGGTAAAAATTGTCCAGCGCGTGGATGTCGGGATTGCGCCAGTCGGCGCCGTACGTTCGGCGCGCGGCTTCCGACGTGGTTTGCGGAAGCGTAGGAGCATCGGTGTAAAAGGCCGCGAAATTGGCCGCCCCGAGCGGTGATCCCGTGTTCGATTGAGCGGAAAGCGACTGTCCAAAAAATGAAAGGACAAAAAGAGCACAAGCCGCCAGTCGGGAGTTTTGAGTGTTGGGTTTTGAGTTTTGAGTGGCAACTGGAGCACAAGCCGCCAGTCGGGAGTTTTGAGTGTTGGGTTTTGAGTTTTGAGTGGCAACTGGAGCACAGGCCGCCAGATAGGCAGCGAAGGAGGACGTTTGCATAGCTATTGAAATCGTTTATCGGTGAAAGTCCGGCGCAAACAGGTTTTGCGCTTTTGGAAGAGTTGGACTTGGCCAATTCAAAAAATGTTGCAATGCGATTCAAAATACTGCACAGCACCAACTTGAACACAAATCGAATCAATCGAATCAATCGGACTAAATCGGACTAAATCGAATCAATCCTTGTATGGATCGTACATATCCGGCGCCGCCATAGCCACGCCGATGGGGCGCAACCGGTGCATGACCTCCACGGTTCCCTCGTGATAAGCCAACACATCGTCCAGTTTTTTGTAGCACTCCGGCGCTTCGTCGGCGCCGCCCCCGCGCAGCACGATGCCTTGTTTTTTAATCGCTTTTTTCACATGCACCCAGTCCACCAAACCTTTGGTGAGGAATTGCACCTGACCGTTTTTCCAGCGTTTTTTACCGGCTGCCTGGGTGCGGCTCATGGCACGGCCGGCGCCGTGCACGGTGGAATACAGGCCCTCGCGGCTTTTCCCGCTGTCTTTGCCGCGTATGATGACCGAGATGTCGGCCATGTTGGCGCCCACAAACCCGTACTGTCCGGGAAATGCGGGCGTGGCGCCCTTGCGCACCACGTAGTACTTCTGCCCAAAGTGCTCTTCTTCCCACAGGAAATTGTGGTGGTTGTGCACCTCGAAAACGGATTTCGCGCCGAGGATTTCCAGCACTTTCGCCACCACGGTATCGCGCCCGGCGTAGGCATACTCCCCTGCAAGACGCATGGCTGCGAGGTAGTCCTGCCCCAATTGGCCGGCGGCATCGAACAGGATGGGAGGCGCATCCATACCGCCTTCGGGAGCATGCTCGTCGAAACGTTTGCCTTTGGACAAGGCGATGAAGCCCATTGTAGTTTTGTGGCCAAACCCGCGCGAACCGAAGTGCACGCCGATCCAAAGCCAACCCTGCTCGTCTTCGAACAAGTCCACGAAGTGGTTGCCCGACCCGACGGTGCCGAGTTGTTCCATAGCTACTTTCATCATATCGCGCTGGGGCTTGAAGGTCGCTTTGGCGATCGCGTCGAACACCGGGTGGTCTATCGGTTTGGGGTTGGGCCGCCCAATGCCGAAGCCGATTTTTTTGAATACCTCATCCATGACTTTTTCGGTATCAATATCGGCAGCGCGAATGTTGGTTAGGCAGGCTTTGTTGCCGCAGGCGATGTCGAACCCCACGCCGGAAAGGCTGATTTTATCCGGATACGCCACTACGCCCCCGATGGGGTGGCCGTAGCCATAGTGCGCATCGGCAGTGAGCGTGGCACGGTCGTTCGGGCCACTGGCACATCGTTGAATTTGAGCAATGGCGTTCGGATCAATGATCGGTTCGCCGAAAATGGTGAGTTTCATTTCATGGAGTGATTGAGTGGTTGAGCGATGGCGTGATTGTGAGACCGAGCGTTAACATGCGCCTCAAAACTCATAACTCGAGACTCATAACTCTACCTGCTGCTTTCCCGGCGATCCTGGTCCCAATCGGTATTTGCCAAAGCAATAATGATAAATCCGGCCATGACCATGACAACTTTTGCCACAAAAGCGAATAGCCTCCCCGGAAGTTCCAGAAACTGTAAAAATGCCCACTGGGCGCCCACCAACTGCAGTACCATGGCTGTGATGCCGAGCAGCACCAACAGGAGGCCAAAAACAATCCAACGTCCTTTATTTTTCATACAAGATTTTTTTACAAATGCCGGCGAGTGAACATCAATCGCCGGTGGCAGCATAACTTTGAGGCACCAAATTTGTTTAGCCAAGCCAACTAAACCGCAGCTGCCTTGCCGTCCACCGTACATCGTCCATCCGCCGTTAAACTCATCGAATGCCCGCGTGACGCGATGCAGGGGTTGCACGATTTTATCGAAACGGACGTAAAGGCCGGCTACCTCAACCAATTGCTGCGCGTAGGTTTTGATTCGCTGGATTTTGGCTCCTTCGTCAGCCCCAAGGCGATCCCGCAAATGCGCGACACCGCCGAAGTGCTGGCAAAGTTAGACCTTTCGCAAACGGCCACCAAACTGCTGGCGATCGTGGCCAACGAACGCGGCGCCGAGGATGCCTGCCGGTTTCCCGAGATCGCGTACCTCGGCTACCCATTCAGCATCAGCGAGACGTTCCAGTTGCGCAACACCAACGCCACCATTGCCGAGAGTGTGGAACGCACCAAAGCCATTCAGGAATTATGCGAACAGCACGGAAAAGCGCTCGTGCTGTACCTGTCCATGGGTTTCGGAAACCCCTACGGCGACCCCTGGAATGCCGAGATCGTGCACAAATGGGTGGACGCCCTCGTGCCATACGGCATCCGCATCTTTTCGTTGTCCGATACCATCGGCTGCTCCAACCCGGAAAATATTTCCTACCTGTTCAGCAACCTGATTCCGGCGTACCCGGACGTTGAGTTCGGCGCGCACCTGCACACCCAGCCACACAACTGGCACGAAAAAATTCAGGCCGCCTGGACAAGCGGCTGCCGGCGGTTCGACGGCGCCCTGCGCGGATTTGGCGGCTGCCCCATGGCCAAGGACGACCTCACGGGCAACATGGCCACGGAAAACCTGGTATTGTTTTTTGATGATATCGGCGAAGATCCGGCCATTAACCGCGATGCTTTCGGTCAAAGCATGGCGCTGGCGCTGGAGGTATTTCCGTGACCGCCCGACGCGGCACAAAAAAAGGGTCACAGAGGCTCACAGAGTATACGGAGGCTCACAGAGTTTATAAAAAGCCTCCGTAAACTCTGTGAGCCTCTGTGACACCAACCTATGCCGATTACTTTGCTCCAAACCTGACCCGAGCAAATTCCACCACGATCGGCAGCACGGAAATCCCGATGATGCCGAAAACCACGATCTCGAAGTTGTTTTTTACGATGGGGATTTGGCCGAAAAAGTACCCCGTTAGAGTCAGCAACGTGACCCAAAGAATGCCGCCGTCGACGCAAAATCCGATGAAGCGCCGGTAGCGCATCTTGCCCACACCGGCCACAAACGGCGCAAACGTGCGCACAATCGGCACAAACCGCGCGATGACCAGTGTGCGACCTCCGTATTTTTCATAAAAATGCTGCGTCCGCTCGATATAGGACCGTTTGAGAAACCAGTAGTCGCGGGTGAACACCTTGTCGCCCAGGAATTTTCCGAAAAAATAATTGGTGTTGTCGCCCAGTATCGCGGCGACAAAGAGGAGCGGAATCAGGAGCCACACGTTCAGGATGCCCGTTTTGGCCGTGATGGCGCCGGCAGCAAAAAGCAACGAATCGCCGGGCAAAAAAGGCGTAACGACAAGGCCTGTTTCACAAAAAATGATGAGCGCAAGAAGCAGGTAGGTCATCACTTCGTACTCGCGCATGATGTTTTCGAGGTGTACGTCGAGGTGGCGGATGAAATCAATAAACTGGGCGAAGAAATCGAGCATGCGGGATGTCAGGTTTCAAATTCAAGATGAAAAACGGGCACGAAGGTAGGGTGTTTGTGGTTTGTGGCGCAACCGTAGAAAAAAGTGTCACAGAGGCTCATGGAGGGAACAGAGGCTCACAGAGTTTTTTTAAAATATTCTCTGTGAGCCTCTTAAACTCTGTGAGTCTCTGTGACACTTATCTCTAATGGGGTGAAGGTGCCCCTACTCACCACAACACCACCGGGATCGTTTGCCGGGCCATGCGCCCTTCATGCAGCAACCGCACGTCCAGCCAGATCAATTTTCCTTCCATACCCGGAGGCGCCTGAATGCTGAACCGGAACAGTCCCGCTTCGGAACCCGGCGCTTCCCAAATGGCAATCTCCTGGCCGAGCAGGGAAAGCAGGCGAAACTTCAGGTCGCCCGAAAACGGCAGGGTCATTTCAACCTGACCGGCGTCGCGCAGGGGATTGGGCGACACACGCAGGCCTAGCGACACCTTGCCGGGTTCTGACGAGGCCGTGGTCAGGCAGTCTGCCGACAGTTCCGGGCAGTACATGCGGCGGGCAAGCGTGCAGTCGAGCACAAAGGGATTGGCTTTGTTTTGCTGATACGGCGCGATGCGCATGGTTTTGATCAGTTCGGTGGAGTCGGCGCGGTCGTAGTTGTGCCATTGGCAGAGCGTCGGGCGCTGAAGCGCAAAAAAGCCCTGATCGGCCGCAAGCGCCTCGGAGGTGTACATCGTGTAGAAATAAAAAATGGCGCGAGCAAGGTCGCCTTTCACTGATTCGCGCGGCTCGAACATGTTGGCCGTGGCTTCGCTGTACCAGTGGATGTTCTGCGCCGGAATGCTCGTGAATACCTGCGCTTTGTAAAACCACTTCTGCGTCTGCGGGTCGGGGATTTCGGCGTAGGGCAGGTTTCCGCGGGCCTCGTTCACGGGAGTGCGGGCAGGATAAAGATGGTGCATGTCGCTGCGGGCATTGCCCTCGGAAGCGCCTTTGGCCTGCGGATAGGCGTGCTCGGTATTCATGCCCAAGGGGCTTCCGTCGAGATAGACGTATTGTGTCGGGTCTTGTGTCGGATCGAGGTATAGCGTGTGGCCCGAGTAGATGCAGCGCAGGCTGTCGTCATCTTTGGCCAGCACTTTGGCAAAAAGGGTGTCGCGAGCCTGGGTATAATCCAGCACTACAGTGGGCTTGTACGACATCACCACGGCCTGGTACAGCGCCGTGCCGTCGAGTTGGGGGAAAACGGGGGTGTAGATTTGGCTGCGGATCGGGGCAACGAAACCCAGTACCAAAAATAAAGGCGCAATTAGACGAACCATGCTTGTACAATTTTGGCCGCAAGGTACAGGGATTTGGGCGTTCAGGCGCACTACCGCGCATCTGACAAATAGTTCACCAGTGGTTCTGCCGACATCGCGCCGCTCCAATCCAGCAGGTTCAGGTACTGCGCATACATAGCTGTTTCGATGTTCAGCAGCCGCTGTTTGCGCTTGAGCAGGAGTTCTTTGGCCCGCAGCAGCGTCATCGGGTCGGAAACCAGGCCGGAGCCTGCCTCGCGGAGGGTATACGTCGCCAGGTTTTCGTCCACGTGCTGTTTGGCTTGCCGATACTGGGCATCCAGGCTCACTAATTGCGCGCGGGCATCCTGCGTGCGGCGCTCCGCTTCAGATTTTTCCTGCATCGCCTCGACCTCGGCAGCATTTTTTTCGATCTTCAGTTCCGCCATTTTGTAGGACGATGTGCCCCGAAACGGCAGGTTGATCCCGACTGCAAATGAAATATCGCGCGATAACGGCTCGGTCGGGCGGTTGTCGTGGCGAATCTGCACGAAATCGAGCAGCTGCACCGAGCGTGCTTTTTCCGCCTCGTATTGCGCCTCGATGCGGGCGACCCGGGCCGTTTTTTCCAGAAATTCGGGATGAACAGGCGCCTGACCGGGCAGGCTTGTGGCTGCGGACAGGAGTTTTTCCGGCGGCAAAAATCCCGCGGTGATTAGCACCAACCCGGAATCGGCGCCGGGCGTAAGCAACACCAACGTATGGCAGGTTTCCTGCAAAAACAGTTCGGCGGCAGTCAGCCGCAACGCCGCCTCGTCGCGGTTGTATTCGGCTTCGATCAGGTCTTCCACATCGGGTTCCGCCCCTGCTTCTGCGCGGGTTTTCAACACGGTTATTTTGTCTTCAAACACGAGCACGAGTTGGTGCTGAAGTTCCATGTCTTGCTCTGCAAGGCGGTGGCTGAGCATGGTTTCGTAACGAATTGCCAAAGCCTCGTGCCACAGGATGCGTTGGCGGCTTTCGACCACGGCGAGGTTGGCCTGTTGGTACCGGCGTTCCGCGCGTATTTCCCGGATGCCGTTTGTGCTGATGCGGGCGGCGTATCGTTGGCGTTGCAATTCCAGGCGATCCGTCTGCGTGCGCAGGCTGACGCGATCCACGAACGGGAGCCGCGGATTGACCTGCCGCGCAAATTCCAGGTGCCCGGCCTGCGCCTGCACGCCCGCATCCTGCCGGGCGCCGGCCAGAATCTCGTCCGGGGAAATCGCTTTTTGAGAGATGCCTGGTGTCAGCGCAACGGCAAGCAGGAAAAGAAACAAGGAGAGCGTTCGCGCACCTCTGTCAACCCCACCCCCGGCCCCTCCCCAACTGGGAGGGGAGACGCGGACAAAAAGCATCCAAATAGATGAAATACAAGTATATATGCGTTGCGTATCTACGTCTCCCCTCCCAGTTGGGGAGGGGCCGGGGGTGGGGTTGATACAAGCAAGCACGAATTTTCGAAACAACCCGTTTTTTTTCATCGGGAATGCGGCAATGCCCGGTCGGGAACCGACTGAAAAGGCTGTTTGAAAAATGAAAGCAGCGCGCCGTCTTCGTTTGTCAGGCGTTGCAAAAGCACTTTTTCTTTTTGCAAAAAACTGTTCTGCAGAGGAATCTCCACCAGCACTTCGCGCCCGTAGGCCTTGATCTCGGGTATCTTGCGCAGCCGTTCCGGTATTTCCACCACCCGGTGTCCCAGCCCGCTGACCCGGCCCCGGCACTGTTCGCCCGGGTGTACGCTGGAGATCACCTGCAGGGAATCGCCCACCTTGACTTGCAGGATCAGGCTTTCGTGCACATAGCCCACCACACGCGTCGGATTTTGTTCGTAAAACGAAATCATCATGCCGAACGCCGAGATGTTTTCGCCTTCGCGGCAATGGACGCTCCCCACGAGGCCGTCGGCAGGCGCCCGCAGCAGCAGACGCCCCTGCTCTGTTCGGGTGTACGCCACATCGTTTTTCAGCCGTCCGATCTGTGCCCGTACGGGTGCGCCGATCAGCCGCAGTTCGTTTTCGAGGCGGGAAATTTCGGCATCCAGCGGCTCCACGGCCAGGCGCAATTCGTCGTGCAAGGCTTCCAGCCGTGCGGAATACGGGCTTTGGCGGATGCTGTCGGAAGCCGGTACGCTTTTCAGTTTCCGGAGCAACGCCGCGTTCAGTGCCTGATCGGATTCCAGGGTGCGAATGCGGGCCTGGATATTGCCGGTTTTTTCCGAGCGTTGGGCGCGAAGGCGCTCTATCGTACCCCGGAGTTCGGCGACGGCAAGCCGGTCGTTGGCCTCCAGTTCGGCGATCTCGTGCCCAAGTTCCGCCACCTTGAAATCGAGCGCGGTGCGCGTGACTTCCAGCAGCGGAGTGCCTTTGGCAACAAACTGCCCGGCACTCACATGAATTCGGTTGACCGTAACGGCGTGGTCCAGGTTGATCTGCGTTTCCAGGTTTTCGGCGACGCCGTAAAACGTGGCGGTTCCGCGACTCAGGTAGTTGAACAGCGCATACAAGGCCCAGATAACCAAGGGAAGAACAAGATAAAGTACGTTGATTCGGCGCATGGTTCAGTCGGTCAGGTTGATGTACGTATCGTTGAAATTCAGCCGGATGTCCTGCACGGCGCTGTGCTCCCGCAGCCGCCTGGCGAGCGCCACGCCCTGCATCTCGTCGGTCATCCGGATTTCGTACAAATATTCGACCTGATCCACCGCTGTTGGACTGGTAAGCACCCGGTACCGTTTCAGCACGTAGGTCCGGCAAAATTCCCGTATAGAGCCTTGCACGGCGTCTAATTCGTCCGAGTCGCCGGGTAAGGTGAACCGCAGTTGTCCGAGCAAATTGCTTTTTCGGCTGAACGGGGTGAGCCGCAGCAGAAACGCGATCAGGCAAAAAGCCAGGGTGCCGATGATTGCATTCACAAAACTGTACACCCCGCAGGCGATGCCGACGGCCATGCTGGCAAAAATGAACGAAATGTTGCGCGTGCTGATGAGGTTGGTGCGGAAACGCAGGATCGCCAGCGCCCCGAATATGCCGAACCCCCGGGCCATGCTGTCGCCGATAGACTGCATGATCGTGGAGGTCACAATGGCCATGAGGATCATGGACTGGATGAAATGGTGCGGCGCCGCTACCTCCTGCGACGTTTTTTCGTACGTGAATACGATCAGCGTGGCGAGCAGGAAGGACAGCAGGGCCGAAAAGATGATCAGCACCACGGACTGGTTGTCCACATGGGATACGGTGGTTAGGAATTCCATGAAAATCAGTAGTTTAAGACCTTCCAGGTTTTATACACTTGACCGTTAATTCCGCAGAATTCACAGGCCAAGCCCTGAAAGGGCTATATGTTTATAGCCTTGAAATATGGTACATTCGAGAACCCCGAAGGGGTTTTATGTTTGAGTAACATTCTGACATACAACCCTTTCAGGGTTGGCACGCGTGTCATATCCTATCTATAAACATACAACCCCTTTACCGCCGCGCCTCGGCTACGCATAAAATTCCGCTTGCGAGTTGGGCGGGGACAAGCCCCGCCCCTACGAGAAAAAGGCTAATGCACGAATACATTCGACACTGTCAGGTAGGGGCGGGGCTTGTCCCCGCCCAACTCGCAAGCGGCAGGATTATGCACGACCGAGGCGCGGCAGTATCGGGGTTTTTCATTCGCCGTTGTTGACGTCTCTGCGGTGAAAAAAACTGTGCCTTTATCTATTCACCACCAAACGCTGCACTTCGCCTGCATACCGCACGACGTACATGCCGGCCGGCCATGCCTGCGCCGACACCGTCGTTTCCGGCGTATTCGGGATTTGCCGGAAAACCATACGCCCGGTCATATCCAGCACCTCGATGGATTGTCCCTCCAGCGTGCGGTCGAGCCGGATGGCAAACGACCCGGACGTCGGGTTGGGGGTCAGGGTGAGGCCCACGGGCGGGAACTCGGCATCTGCCACATCTACTACGGTGTTGTTGTTGGCACCGAAAGTCGCTGCCTGAATGACGAAGTTGCCGGTGCCGTTGGGCACCCGGGCGTAGCCCAGGTCGGTTTGCTGCTGACCAAACGTCACGGAGTCCACCATGTTCAGGCTCGGGTCGAGCAGGTAAACTTGTTCGCCGCCGGCGGATAATTTGAAGTTGCAGTGCGTCGGGCCGTCGGTACCGTCCTCGTCGGTCCAGAAGATCAGGTAGCCGTTGGCAGGGATGCTCACCCCGGCCGGGATTTGGTATTTGGCCAGGTTGGCCGGGTTGTCGGTCAGGTAGTAGCCGCCGAGATCCACGGGGTTGTTGGTCAGGTTGAACAGTTCGATCCAGTCCTCGTAGTCGCCCTCGGGGTCTTGTATGGTCACGGAATTGGAGGCCATGAGTTCGTTAATCGCTACCGTTGCATTGGCGGCGGCTTGCGCTTGTGTCTGGTAAATGAACACATCGTGTTCGGCGCCGACGGGCAGGTACGACGCCGAGCGGGCCGTTGTGTTGGCCACGGCCTCGATGTAAAAACGCACGAAAGTGCCGGCAGTTTGGCCGGGAATGGCCGCGCCGTAGGTGCCGTCGTTGGCGGCGCCGTCGTGGTGCAGGCCGTCGTCCTGCATTTGCAACGGGGTGAAATTTCCGGTCAACTGCGTGGAGTAGAACAGATTGACGCCGAAAATACCCACTGTGGAACTCACCTGAGCCGTCACGTTAGTGGCTTCGCCGGCAAACGGTTTCACCCAGGCTTCTCCGGCTGCATTGTGGTACTCGGCAGCCGCGATAACCGGTGCTACCTGTTTCACCTCGGCGTTGTTCAGCAGGTTGGTGCGGCGTGTGTTGATCCGGGCTTTCAGGTTGTCCACATCCGAGTTGAACTGTGTGTACGTGTACAGTTTCTTCGGATCTGCCTGCACGAAGGGTGCGATCATCGTCCGGTAGTTGTCGAGAATGGCGTTGCAGGTGGTCGGGTTCAGTTCTTCCTCGATGATCGTCCGCAAATGGGCGAGGTAGCGTTGACGCCAGATGGGCACGGCCAGGATACGGTTGAGCAAGGGGTAATTCACTTTGGTTTCGTTGTAAAAGGCGCCCCAGTTGATGTTCATACTACCCAGCACGCTGTTGCCGTCGTATTCCAGCGGCGTGAGGCGACCCGTTTCGGGTTCGTAGTACACGTAGTAGTCCATCTTGCCTTTGTAGATGTAACTGTCGTCGTCGGCAAACGCAATTTCGGTGGCGAGATGCCACAGGGTGCGGTCAATGTCGTAATAGTTGGGCAGCACGTTGGGCAGATCGGCCATTGAGGTCAGGTTCAGGGCCTGGCAACCGGCCACGAGATAGTTCCACGGATTGTCTATGTCGCTGCTTTTCAGGGTGTAGTATTTCTGGTATTGCGTGGTATCGGTACCGAGGTTGTTAAGCGCAGCAGTGCCGTCGCCCCAACTGGGGCCGCCGCCGGGGCCGGGGCCGCCGATAGGGGCATCTGTATCAGCACGCCAGTTGGCGCCGTCATTGCTGAAAAACCACTCTTCGAGGTAATCCTTGTTGAGTTGCTGGATATTGGGATACAAGCCCCAGTTCTGGCCGTTGATGTACAGGTTGACAAAATTGGACTTGGCCGCCGGGATGTGGCGCCGGATCTGGTGCTGGTATAACACCTCGCGCAGGAAGGACGGATCACCGAAGCAGTTGGCCAGGTTGAGGGTCTTGTAGCCCATGAGTTCCTGATCGGGCCGGGTATAGTCCACCGAGATGTTGAACGACTTTTTCTGTGAGTTTTGTACCATTTGGTACGAGGTCTGGCCCTTGAACCGCACGCCCACGCTGTCGTAAAAAACACCGTCCACGGTCATGGTGGCCGGCAGGTCGGTTTTGGAGCTGTAATTGTTGGTCAGCAACGTCCAGTAGCTGGTCTGCGGGAAGTCCAGATACACCGCCCGGACAATGGCCGAATCGTACAGGCCCGTCAGCGCCTGGTCGCCGGTGACGATGCGGCGCCCGTCGTCGGAGAGGCGCATTTGCGAGGGGAGTTTTTGGGCGTATGCCGTAGTGGCGCAGTAGAGCAGCAGCAGGAAGGAAGAAAAGACTACAGATGTTTTTTTCATGGAATGAACAGTAGAAGAAGGTGTAGGAATAAGCATTTTGGCCAAATCATTTTCTGTAATCAAAGGAAACGTGTGCGTGTCAACCCCACCCCCAACCCCTCCCCCGAAGGGGAGGGGGGCCAGATTCCGCCTTGCTAAATGTCTGCAAGTTTGTATATCCAGGCATCCCCACCCGGGATTCTAAAGATTGTAGAGGGCAAGCCCCCCTCCCCTTCGGGGGAGGGGTTGGGGGTGGGGTTGCCACGCACACATTTCCCTTAAAAACAAAATATGACCGACTTGCGTCCTTACGGTTTAAACCGCACCCGGGTTGCGTGCCCCGAAATTTGATTTATTCACACGCTCATCCCAGCCACGACTTGTAGTAATCCGGGTCTTCGATGCCTGCGGCGTACTCCGTCATCAGGAGCGGGCGGAAGGTATCCACCATGACGGCCAGTTCGCGGGTTTCTTTGGCGCCGATGCTTTTTTCCACGGTGCCGGGGTGCGGGCCGTGCGGGATGCCGCCGGGGTGCAG
>Ga0154020_10006893_pt1 | contig 13318 bp, 7 predicted proteins | sample Klosneuvirus_201_FD_109709 | JGI IMG/M metagenome (GOLD analysis project Ga0154020, IMG submission 109709) | Active sludge microbial communities from wastewater, Klosterneuburg, Austria - Klosneuvirus_20160825_MG | ecosystem: Engineered > WWTP > Aerobic digester > Activated sludge | place... | reverse complement strand
ATACTGATAAACTTTAAATACATTAGACACATACAAAAATTGTGAATTTGGGGAAAATTCACACCCAACATTTCCCGGATGAAAGGGCAATGTTACATCAGAAACACAATTGCTGAAATCGCCTGTGCAACGATCAAAATCCATAATGTCTAAGCCATTAAAATAATAATAATAAGCAAATTTACTTCCATCAGATGAAAATTTTGCCTGACCTGAATCCCATTGCCGAATGGCACCGATGGTTTGACTAGTCACTGTAGGAAGGCCAAATGGTGTAACCAACAATTTGTAAAATGTGTTAGTATTTACACGATGACAAACAACCCACCAATCACGACCATTGGCATGTCTTGTAGCAGTAATTTTACCGCAATTGAGCGTATCAGAAATGATGGGGTAATTTTTTAATATCACGGAACCTAAACCACCATTCAAATCCAAATCGACAATTGACAAACTCAGCTGGTAGGCAACACTTCCTATTCCGAAAGGGTAATTATCAGCACTGTTGTGAAATATATAATATAAATTGTTCGTCCCCGGTTTTTTCAAAATCAATGCTCCTTGTGGAATCAAATGTCCATCAGGAACAAAATTAGAGTAAGCCCCCGGATTTATTCCACTGCCATTTTGCATGGTATCATTCGTGGCATCGGCAATATAGACTCCATTGGTATAAAACAATAAATTCCCCTGCGCATCGCTGATATTCGCATGGGTATGCCTGAACTCCATGCCAATAGAATCATAGGTGATCACAGCACTTCCACTTATAAAATCAAAGTGATTTATGCCACCGGGTGGAGCTCCTGCGTCTGAGTCATACCCTAACAACCAAATATTGCTTACACCCTGCTGCGCATATAGTTCACTACGACAGAAAAAACACAAGCACAAAACAATCAAATACTTTTTCATACATTATCGGATGACTACTAATTTACCTTTAAAATTTTGTCCGTTTGCACCAGTTAACGATATAAAATAAACTCCTGGTAATAATTTGGAGGTTTGGATTGAGAACGTTTGCTTACCAGCTGCATTATCAATGCATTTTATATTTAGATTAAACATAAAGTTCGATTCAAAAATTAAAGGTATCAAAAAATTGTCAATCCCAATTTTAAAAAAACATCATTCTATCAGGCTATTTGAAATTAAATGATCCAAGCTACAGTCCGATAACCTGTGAGCGAAACGAGCTTAAAAATGGAATTAAAATTATTTCCAATGCTAAATTTAAAACAGATTTGTAACTTTACAAGTATCAAATCAACAATTATGGAAAAGCGCCTTGCAAAAAAGAACAAGAAAATATTCGGGGTATGTGGAGGTTTAGGTGATTACTTTGATATTGACCCAACCATCATCAGGGCACTGTTCCTAATATCGGTAATCGTATTTGGAACAGGCCTGCTGATATATATTATTCTGGCATTGGTAATGCCCGAGGAAGGAATTATTAATTAATCACGACGGCGTTTTCTTTCGCCATCGCGTTTGCCGGCGTAGCCACCGCCACCGCTGCCACCTGCACTTTGCTTGCGGTCGTGGTAACCACCTGATGCTCTTCCGCCGCCTCCGGATCTTGGTCCACGGTCGCCACCACGATCACCACCGCGATCGCCACGGTCATCACGTCTGCGTTCACCATCACCACCTGACCTTCTGGAGCCGCCACTTTTGCTGCCACCTTCCGATAAATCGACGCGGACTTTTCTGCCTTTGAACATTTCACCATTAAATGATTCCAGGACTGAAGTAATTGCATCGCGGTCGATGTCGATAAATGAGTAAACACCCTTTATATCCATACGTCCAACCTGAGTTCCTTTTACAGGAGCAACATCACAAAGCAAACGCAGCATTTTACCAGCATCGAGTCCATCGGCACTACCTAAATTAATAAACAACGTTCCATAGTTACCTTGTGAACGAGGCTTACCTCTTTCTGCTCCGGCACCGCCTGTTGCACGAGATGCATCGGCATTAATATCAGGTGCATTTCGGTAGTAATCTAGGAATCGGTTAAATTCAAGTGCTGTAAATCGTTTAATTACTTCTTCTTTCGATAATTCAGCCAGTTCATCATTGATTCCGGGAAGATAACCGGCAATTGCTGCTTCATCAACCTCAACGGTGTGCACTTTATGTACCAGATGCCACAATTGTTTTTCACAAACTGCAAATCCATCAGGTACTCTTTCGTGTTTGAATTTCCGGTTTAACTGGCGTTCTAACTGGCGAATTTTACCAATCTCACGCAGGTTAATGATAGCAATCGAAATACCTGATTTTCCGGCACGGGCTGTACGTCCGCTACGGTGGGTATAAACTTCACTATCATCGGGTAATTCGTAATTGATAACGTGCGTTACATTGCTCACATCAATTCCTCTTGCCGCCACATCGGTAGCAATAAGTAATTGCATGGAGCGATCGCGGAAACGACCCATTACTTTATCTCTTTGCTGCTGGCTCAAATCACCATGTAAAGAATCGGCATTGTAACCATCTTTAATCAGTTTATCAGCAACTTCCTGTGATTCAATTTTGGTACGACAAAAAACGATACCAAAAATATCAGGATTAAAATCGACAATTCTTTTTAATGCCAGATAGCGATCGCGTGCCTGAACGAGATAATAAACGTGTTCAATATTTTCTGCTCCGGCATTCTTTTTTCCTACCGTTAATTCAAACGGATTCTCCATGTATTTTTTGGCAATGGAGCGAACTTCCTGAGGCATGGTAGCGGAGAAAAGCCAGGTAGTGCGGGTATCGGGAGTATTCTCAAGAATGTAATCAATATCTTCCTGAAATCCCATGTTCAGCATTTCATCTGCTTCATCCAGAACAACAGTATCAATTTCCTTGAGGTTAATACATTTTCTGTCTAGTAAGTCAATCAAACGACCCGGGGTAGCAACGATAATCTGTGCACCGCGACGAATCTGATCCATCTGACGGGAAATAGCGGCACCGCCATAAACGGCAACGATGTGAACGTTTCTTAATCCGTCAGCAAATTTTTCCAAATCACTGGCAATCTGCACACACAATTCGCGTGTTGGTGCAAGAATAAGAGCTTGTGTTTTTTTATTTTCAAAATCGAGCAGCTGTAGAAGTGGTAATCCGAATGCTGCTGTTTTTCCGGTTCCTGTTTGTGCTAATCCAATGAAGTCGCGTTTGCCGGTTAATAGCTCCGGGATAGCTTGTTCCTGAATAGGTGTGGGTGTTTCAAATCCTAACTTTGCAATACCTTGAAGAACCCGTTGGTCGAGTCCCAATTTCTGAAATGATTCCATTTTTGTTTTTAAGTCATATTCCCTGAGTATCAGGAAAATTCGGTGCAAAGGTACTCATTTTTTTGGCACAGAACCAGTTATAACGGAATTTAGTACTTCCGGGAATATCATTACCTTTGCGCAAAATTCAGAATATTCAAGGCAATAAAATACATAAAACACTATGAAAGAAGTATATATAGTAGCTGCAACCCGTACACCAATAGGTGCCTTTGGAGGTGCATTAAGTAGTTTCACAGCCACTCAACTGGGTGCCATCGTAATTAAAGACGCTGTTCAGAAAGCCGGTCTCAAACCGGAACATGTTCAGGAAGTTTATATGGGTAATGTTTTGTCGGCAAATGTGGGACAAGCACCTGTAACACAGGCTTCTATATATGCAGGTTTACCCAACACAACCCCGGGAACTACGGTGAATAAAGTTTGTGCTTCCGGCATGAAGGCAATTATGCTTGGTGCACAGTCTATAATGCTGGGCGACAATGATATAGTGGTTGCAGGTGGCATGGAAAGTATGTCAAATGTGCCTTATTACCTCGATAAAGCCCGCAATGGCTATCGCTTGGGTCATGGACAAATTACCGATGGTTTGGTAAAAGATGGCCTTTGGGATGTTTACAACAATTATCATATGGGAAATGCCACGGAATTGTGTGCTTCCACAAACAATATTTCTCGCGAAGCTCAGGATGAGTATGCAATCAATTCATACAAACGTTCTGCTGAAGCTTACCAAAAAGGTCTTTTTAAGGATGAAATTGTACCTGTAGAAGTTGCTCAACGTGGCAAAGATCCTTTGATCGTTGCTGAAGATGAGGAATACAAAAAAGTAGATTTTAGTAAAATTCCTTCTTTGAAGCCTGCCTTCCAAAAGGATGGTACCGTTACAGCAGCCAATGCATCCAAACTAAATGATGGTGCATCCTGTGTAGTGCTTATGAGTAAAGAAAAGGCTTTGGAAATGGGTATCAAACCACTTGCTAGAATTGTTTCTTTCGCCGATGCACAACAAGCACCGGAATGGTTTACAACGGCTCCTTCTAAAGCGCTTCCAAAAGCAGTTCAAAAAGCAGGATTGAAATTAACCGATATCGAATATTTTGAAATCAATGAAGCTTTCAGTGCTGTGGCAATTGCCAATAATCAGGAGATGAAACTTGATCCTGCCAAAGTAAATATCAATGGCGGAGCAGTGGCTCTTGGTCATCCATTAGGAAGCTCCGGTTGCCGCATTGTGGTAACATTGGTTCATGTGCTGAAACAAAAAGGTGCTAAATTAGGTGCTGCCGGAATTTGTAATGGTGGTGGTGGTGCCAGTGCTATAGTAATTGAAAACATGTAATCTGAATACGAATTGACACACGGCGTCTGTAATCTCACAGTAATTCCTCTCAGGAAAGAAGCCTCGCATCAAAGCGAAATGGTTTCTCAGGTGCTTTTTGGAGAACATTTCGAAATAATTGAACGGTCGGGATTGTGGTGCCGTGTTAAATTGGCTTATGATGGTTATGAAGGATGGCTTTCATCTGTTCAGTTTGAGCCCATCGATTTACAAGAATTTGCAAAACTGAATAAGGAACAATATTGCGTATCGTTCGATCTGGTGCAAATTATGCTCCATGAAAACTCGCTTTTTTCGATTGTCCTCGGTTCTTCAATGCCGCATTTCAAAGATCATACCTGCAGGCTTGGAAGAACAGCTTTCAGGTTTGAAGGTAATGTAAAATGTCCCGAAAAACTGCAAACTACCAAAGGTATTGTGGAGAATGCCTATATGTATTTACATTCTCCCTACTTATGGGGCGGTCGCACTCCTTTCGGAATCGACTGTTCAGGATATACGCAAATGGTTTACAAATTAGCCGGCATCCGATTAAAAAGAGATGCATCGCAACAGGCCGAACAAGGATCACTGATTCACCTGGTGGATGAAGCCCGTCCGGGAGATCTGGCATTTTTTGATAATGAAGAAGGCAGAATTGTGCACGTAGGTGTAATACTGCCAAATAACCAGATTATTCATGCATCCGGTAAGGTTCGCATTGATAGCCTCGATCATCATGGGATTTTCAATGCTGAAACCCGCAAATACACACATAACCTGCGGCTGATCAAACGTTTTGTCTGATCTTAAAAGTCTTTTCCTCCACCAGCTGAAAGAATGGTTGTAATTGCTGCAATAATAGCCATTACCCATAGTAATGCAAATACTCCTGCACCATCGTTACTGAAATATGTTTTAAGGAACTTTTTCATAATTGAATGAATTTGATGGCACAAAATTATCAGTTTTTTTGAAGTTCTGTTCACGTGAAGTGAAAAATAAGGTTTCTATCAAAATAAAAAGACCGCTCCGGAATGGAACGGTCTTTTATAATGACTGAAATTCTAATTATCTTGAAATAACAACCCGGTTTACTTTACTGAATCCTTTGGCAGTTGTTTTCAAAAGATAAATACCTGCAGGATAAGTACTCACAGCAATTTGTTTGCGAGAATTTGCATTTACTGTTGTTGCAAATACGGTTTTGCCTAAGATGTCAATCATTTCAACAGCCACTTTAGTATCGGCAATGCCCGAAGTTTCCAGTGTGATGAAATTATTTGCAGGATTAGGCGCAACAGATACAAAAGCATTTGCTACGGTTCCTATACTGGTATTGATGAAGTTGAAATCAGGTGATGGAGCACTTGAGCATCCATTAGAATCGGTTACTACAACGTAGAACACACCATTTTGTGGAGGCGAATAAGTATCACCGGTAGCACCGGCAATAATTCCGCCCGGTACAGCATACCATTGGTTTCCTGTTGGTGAACTCGATTGTAGCGTATTTCCGACCTGAGAAACAGAAGGAGTTGGAATCTGAGGATAGTATGAAATTTCAACATCATCAGTACCTGTACATCCAGCAGCATCTGTAACAGTTACCGTATACAAGCCAGCGGCAGTAACATCCAGTGTTTGTGCAGATGTTCCGTCATTCCACAGGTAAGCGGTAAAGCCTGCACCACCATCAAGGGTAACTGTGGTACCAAAACACACAGTAGCATCAGGACCAAGCAAAACAAGCGGAGCAGGATTCACAGTAACAGAAACATTATCGGTTGCTTCACAACCGGAAGAAATGTCGGTAATGGTAACTGAATAAATACCGGAAGTGGAAGCCAGGTATAACTGGTTAGTTGAACCATCATTCCATAGGTAATTGAAATTACCGGCACCAGCATCAAGTACTACTGCGGTTCCTGCGCAAATAGTTTGATTAGGACCTAATTCGAGGAATGGCGGAGGAGTAACCGTAATAACCACATCATCAGAATTAATACAACCTGAAGCATCGGAAACGGTCACTGTATAAGTTCCTGCAAGAGTTACGTTGATAGTTTGCGATAAAGCACCATCACTCCACAAGTAGGAAGTAAAACCTGCTCCTGCATCTAAGGATGCTGTCTGTCCATCACAAATAGCAAAATCAGCGCCTAAAGAAATCAATGGTGTTGCAATAGCAATCACTTCATCTGTTCCGGTACAACCATTAGCTCCGGTTACAGTTACACCATAAATTCCACCTGCTGTAACACTGAGAGTTTGTGCTGAAGAACCATCGCTCCACAGATAAGATACAAATCCTGCACCGGCATCGAAGTCAATGGTAGTTCCCCCACAGAAAGTAGTATCAGCACCAAGCGAAACAACCGGCGACTGATTCACTATTACGGATACTGTATCGGTAGCAGTACATCCGAAAATATCGGTTACCAATACACTGTAATCACCACTGACAATAACGGTAAGGGTTGGATCAAATGATCCATCTGACCATACATAAGAGGCAAATCCTGTACCTGGATCTAGCACAGTTGTAGCAGCTGAACAAACAGTCACATCCGGACCAAGAGAAATGATCAGCTCGGGATTGATTGTCACTTGAACAGTATCAACTGCAGTACATCCTGCAGGAGTGGTAACAACCACATCATAAATACCGGTGGTATTAACCACAATGGTTTCTGTTACTTCACCTGTAGTCCATAAATATCCGGGATAACCCGCAGGAGCAGTAAGTTGGTAAGTCGAACCAAAGCATAAAGTTGTATCAACACCCAGATCAACAACCGGAATTAAATCAATCTGAATAGCAACGGTATCAGTCGCACTGCATCCAAATGCATCGGTCACAACCACACTGTAAATGCCTGAAGCCGTTACACTGAAAGTAGAATCGGTTGAGCCATCACCCCAAATATAAGAAGTGAATCCTGCACCCGGATTCAGAATTACCGGTGTTCCTTCGCAATAAGCAGAATCGTTACCAAGAGAAATTAGTAGTTCCGGATTAATGATGATATCTACAGTGTCGGTAGCACTGCATCCTGCCAAAGTAGAGGCAATAACTGCATAAATACCGGAAGATGTTACTGTAATAGTATCGGTAACTTCACCGGTGCTCCACAAATAATTTGGTAATCCTGCAGGAGCAACCAACTGATAAGTGCTTCCAAAACAAAGGGTAGTATCTTGCCCTAATGAAACAACCGGTATTGCATCTACCTGAACATTGATAGTATCTGTAGCAGCACATCCGATATCGGTTAATACGGAAACAGAATAAGTTCCGGAAGTTGTTACGGTAAATGTTGAATTCGTTGAACCATCATTCCATACATATGATTGGAATGAAGCGCCCGGATCCAAAATAAGTGAATCACCTGCACAAAAAGTAGTATCAGAACCTAATGAAATAATGAGTTCAGGAAGAATATCAACTACAATAGAATCGGTATTTGTACATCCACCAAAATCGACAACAGTCAGGAAATAAGTTTCAGATGCATTCACTAAAATAAGTTCAGTAGTCTCACCTGTCGACCACAAATAAGAACCCATCCCGGCAGGACCAGAAAGAGGTAATGATGAGCCAAAGCAAAGTGTGGTATCGGAACCTAACTCTACAACCGGCAATGCAGCCACCACAATGTCGATTTCATCAACAGCAGTACAGTTGTTATCATCAGAAACCAAAACTGAATACTGACCTCCAGTAGAAACAGCAAAAGTTGAATCAGTAGATCCATCCTGCCACAGGTACGATGAGAATCCATCGCCTGCATTCAGAGTTAATACAAAACCATCACAAAAAGTAGTGTCAGCACCTAAATTCACAACCGGATTGTCGAATAAAGTTACAGATGCTGAAACAGAATCAATACAACCCGCACCATCATCGGCAGTTAAGGTAACTGTAAAATTACCGGAAGTTGCGTAATTGTATGTTGCATTGTTAGTAGTTGCTACTCCCCCATCTCCGAATGTCCAGTTATAAGTGACAGTTGAAGTGGTGGTACTATTATTTGTAAAATTGAAAACGTTGCCATTCAAACAAGAAGAAGTAATATCCGGAGTGAAAGCAATGGCTGCCGATGTTTTTTCAAGGTCGTTGAAATTAGCCGTAACGGTTGCACCATCGATTGCGGTATTGTATATTTTCAGAAGGGCGATATTTCCCGGACGAGCTTCACCACCAAAAACCAAATCATCCTGAAAGAAGTTCATCACATTGGAAACATCCAAAACACCCAGTTGTGTGCTATCGACAAATGTTCCGAGCAGTGCTCCATCAACGTACAGATTTACATCTTCGCTGGCGGAATCTCTGGTCACCACCAGATGAACATACTGATTTGCGACAAAAGCTGTTGTAGGAATGGTTATTCCATCATAAAACTGCAATTCGCCGGCGGTGCAATAAAGACCAAAATCGGATGTTTGATTTTTGAAATCGATAATTCTTTTGAAACCGGAGTTATTTAGGAATTCGAAATACATTTCTACTGAATAGGTCTCTGTAACAAAATTTCCTGCAGCACCATTATCAAACTGAACACCGCTGTTCTGCGTGAAGCCATAGACTGTTCTCGATAAACAGGATAATTCCGGCAATGGCACATCAGTAAATGCTCCTGTTCCAAGCACATTCAGGGCAGGTCCTGAACCTGAATTTTCGTTGAAGCTGTTTCGGAAATCATAATAGTACGTCTGCTGTGCAAAAGTTGCTGTAGCAGTTCCCAGCAGTAAAATAGCAAGGAATAATCTGGTAATGTTTTTTTTCATGTTTTTTGATTTAAAAGAGGCAACTACGAATCCCGGAGCTACCACACCGGTTTCAGACCGCAAAAAACATAAAAAAAAATCGATTTTAGTGGATTATTTTTCAACAATCCACTAAGATGATGATCTTAAAAAGCTTTAAGGCTTAAGTTTCAGAAATGCACCCGGATTCTGGATCACTTCTTTCGACTTTTTGGCATATTTTATTGCCAAATCGTGATTACCTATCAGGCGGTAGGCTCTTCCGAGACTATCGTAAGTAGCAGGTGCGATCGGATTTTTCTCGATTCCCAGCTGAAAAACTTCGATAGCTTCATTGAATTTACGCTTGTACATGAGTTCATTGCCAAGTTGATGAAGTCGCTCTGACTCATTGATTGCCAGATATCCTGTAGCATAACCATGCTGAATATTATACTTCTCTATTTCTTTGCGAACACGTGCAGTTTTTTCAACAAAATATTGGAATGGCACAGCTCCGTCAACTAAATCACATTCATAAGCAGATAAACAATTGTTTAAATATGCCAGAGTATCTGTTGGTTTGGTCTGTTTTTTAGCATATAAATCAAGTAACCTGTCGCCCTGAATCATGAACACAGTGTCTTTATGCTGGCTAAGTAATCTGTCGAAATTTATAAGCGATGCCAGGGCAATCTGAGAATAATTCTGTGATTCGTTCTTAAATCCTGCGGCTTCGGTTCTCCACATCGTACGAATGAGATCCATACCTCCTTCTGTAGGATTGATTTTATTAATTACAGCAGCCACATTTCCTGCTCCGGCATGATAAATATGAAGCGTGAATAAACGGAACCACAAATCTTTTTCATTGTATGCTATCCCTTTCTCATCCAACATTTTACGTGCATAAGGGAGGCAAATGTTTTTAATGAGCTTAGCTGCTCCGGCTGCTGATTTTTCCAGGTCGGTACGATCATCGCGGTATTTACTGACCACCAAACCATACTGTTTGGCTACATATGGCATAAGTTGAAATGGACCTCTGGCACCCACATAAGAACGTGCTTCGGTCTTTCCCGGACTTTCAATCACCAATATAGCCTGTGCAAACCAGGGGTCTACTTCTAGTGCTTCGAACACAGGTAATGATCTGGAAATCAATGGTAACACTTTCTTATATTCAAAGAAAAACTTCTTTCCGCTGGTGACAAAAATATTGGTGTTTTCATCCATGCTATTGTAAATACACAGATTTTGCTTGTAACTGGTTTTTTCAGTTTCAGTGAGACAATGCCATTGATTAGTAGCAACTTTCATTAATGGTTTACGGATGCTGGCTACATTCACAATCATGCTATCATGTGAGAGATCAATAACATCCTGCCAAAAGCGGGCTTGAGCAAGAGTATCCCAGCCTTCCTGATACAACTGATAATTATTCAGGAATTTTTGTTTTGAAACACCATTGTGGGTGACAACAGCCTTATGTACAAATTCAGGGCGAGGTTGCTGCGCTTCGGTTGGAGCCTGAGCTACTATAGGTCCGTCACATGCAGCAAATAAAGCCAGGGCTGGAAGCCAGATCGATAGTTTCATAATCATTTTCAGGGTATTATTCCGGTTACTACTCTTCACTTATCACTTACTCAATATACGCTAAAAAACACGGCAATTTTCAACATAAACAGGCAAAACATTACATTTTACGGTTTATTTGAAGTGCTAAGATAGTTAATTTTTTATTTACAAGCCAGTATTTGTTATTTCACTTGTCAACAATTTCATCAGAATAGATTATCCTCTGTCTATAACAAACCAATTGTTACTTTTATTGTTTTAAATCCACACCAATGAGCGTATGTCGGTTTCCTGGAGAGATGTAAATGATTACCTTGATGGTCATGCCGTTCAATGGAAACGTTGCGGACAGGTATTTTTTGATGAGTTAAATGCGCTGATATTATCGGCTGAACGCACCATTCATTTTCAGGTATACATCATTGATCCCGATGATACCGGAGTTCCATTGCTGAATGCATTGATGGAAGCTGCTAAAAAAGGCGTGCAGGTGAATTTGGTAGTAGATGATTTTGGAGCGAATTTATTTACCGAAGAATGGGAAAAAAAGCTGGAAGATGCCGGTGTAAACTTCAAAAAATTCGAGACTTTTATTTCGACTGGCAAATTTTATGTCGGTCGCAGGATGCACCACAAAGTGCTGGTTATAGATGAAAAAATTGCAATGGTTGGTGGCATGAATATCGCCGACAGGTATCGTGGCACAAAAGAAGTACCGGCCTGGCTCGATTATGCAGTAATTGTAGAAGGGCCAATTTGCAAGAATCTTGCTTTAGCATGCACAAGGATATTGGAGAAACAATTTAATCCCGCGAAACCGAAATGGCCTAAAATATTTGCAAAATCAAATACACTGGATACATCGAAAGTGTGGGTACGAATGCGTAAAAATGACTGGCTTCGGAATCGAAGAGAGATTACATCCAGCTACAATAAGGCAGCGCGACTTGCAACAAAATCAATTACAATTGTTGGCGGCTATTTTATTCCAGGAAGAAAATACAGGAGATTATTAGCAGATGCTTCGAAGCGGGGAGTTGAAATACGTATAATTCTTACTCATTATTCTGATGTTCCTGTAGTGAAGTATGCATCCGATTATTTATATGGATGGTTGCTGAAAAATAACATCCGCATTTTTGAATCGAAAGAATTGATGGTTCATGGCAAGGTTGCCATTGTAGATGAGACGTGGGCAACAGTTGGTTCCTACAACCAGAATCACCTAAGCGCTTATTTAAGTATTGAGCTCAATCTGGATATTGTCAACACTGCTTTTGCTAAAGAATTCAACGACCACCTCTTGCATGTCATCAATACAGAATGCATAGAGGTCACCCATGATTCCTACTACAGCAAATCATCCTGGTATTCAAAATTAAAGCGCTGGATTTCCTATCAGCTCGTCCGAATTTCATTAAGGATGTTGTTTGTGGTGAATAGGATTTTTTATGTGGACGACTAGGAGGATTAAGGATTAAGAATTAAGGATTAAGAATTAAGGATTAAGAATTAAGGATTTTTTGTTACTGCGCAGACCCCGCATCAATGCTAAAGCTTCTTGCGGGGACCTGGGTTTAGTGCACGAACAATATGTTATTGCTCAATAGATAATTTCGTTTTGATGATAAATTGAATTTTGCGCATAAATCAATGTGGTGTTCTACCAAAATGCCATTGTTCAATATTCAATTCTTGTTAATCAATACTCAATAAAACATCATGCAGAATACTGAATAAATTTCCGCCGATGAATTCTCCTTATAATTTTTTTTGAACGCAGAGTTAGGGAGACGCAGAGAAATGCGCTTGCGCGATGAGGAGAGATATAGATGTGAATTACTTTTAAAAATCGAAACTGTATAACAGACTACAAAACTTAACACTCAACCCTTCAATCAGCCAACCGGCGGACTCAGGTTGGGCTTTCAACTTTTAACTTGGTGCAGCCACATTTTTTTACTCAGGAACACACATCACCAAATCATCAAATCAAGTGCACTCACATTTTTTTACTGTGGAAAAAAAATCAGCACACCATCACCCTTCGGCTGCACTCAGGGCAACGCATCAGCAAATTAGCACATTAAATTGCAGTCACATCTTTTTACTAAGAAAGCCAACTTTCAACCTTCAACTTTCAACTTTCAACCATGGTGCAGTCACACCTTTTTACTTAGGAATAAAAAATCAGCACATCAGCACATTAGCAAATTATTCAATTATCACCTTCTTCACCAACCGCTCCTGTTCCGTCTCTACCACCACAAGGTAAACCCCATTAGCCCTACCGATCATAGATAAATCTCTGGTGTAGTATCCATTCTGTATCCTGAGTGGCTCCGAATGAATGACT
>Ga0154020_10006892_pt1 | contig 13319 bp, 8 predicted proteins | sample Klosneuvirus_201_FD_109709 | JGI IMG/M metagenome (GOLD analysis project Ga0154020, IMG submission 109709) | Active sludge microbial communities from wastewater, Klosterneuburg, Austria - Klosneuvirus_20160825_MG | ecosystem: Engineered > WWTP > Aerobic digester > Activated sludge | place... | reverse complement strand
GTGCTGGACACCGATCCAGACCACGGTATCGATACGGCCGATGTCGACGACATCGTCACCGCAAACAAGTTGTCCGCGACGTGGGGGAGCGTTACCGGCGCCACTTCCTACCAGGTCGCGGTCGTGCGGGCCGATCTGAGCCAGTTCGTGTCAGCCTGGAAGGACGTCGGGCTGGTGACCAAGCACAGCGTGACGGGGATCGACCTGGTCGACGGTGATGCCTACGTGTTCGCGGTTCGTGCCATCAAAGACGGCGCGCCGTCGCCGGACGCGCTGAGCGACGGGGTAACGGTCCACAAGGCCACGGCCGAACCGAGCCCGGACGCGGCGTCCGACGCCGGACTGGACGCATCGGACGCAGGCACGGACGGTGCTCCCGACGCTTCTGGCAAACCCAGCAACGGCTTCGCAGGCGGCGGCGGATGCGACTGTCGAGCAACTCCAGGCGCCGGGTCGAACGCAGCTGCCTTCGCGGCATTGGGTCTGGCCTTCTGGTGGGGACGGCGCCGCGGCCGACGGAGGAAGTCAGCGTAGGCCGAGCGCTTTGCTCCGTTCTTCGTCGATTCGGCGGGTGAGCTCTGCATCGGGCTTGCCCCGGAGCTGCGCGACTTTCTCCAGCGCCGCGGCCGCCTGAGCGTGGGCGCCTGCGCGGCTGGCCGCGATCGCCAGGTTGTTCCAGCTTGCTTCGGTCGGGCGTTCGCGAGTAGCTCGTTCGTAGTAGGTAACCGCTGTCGCCAGGTCTCCGCGCGCGCTCAGCAGGTCGCCCATCTGGGTATTCGCATCGGCGCAAGCACCGGGCCGAGCGCATGCCGCGGCAACGTAGTCTCTGATCGCGGCGCCCAGTGCACTGGGCGGCTGCAGCGATGCCGCCAGCTCGACACGAGCGCGGTGACAGCCCTCTCGGTCGTCGTAGGCGTGGCACTGGTCGCGCAAGAGCTGCTCGGCCTCGCTGGACTTTCCTTGGGTGCGCATCAGCTGAGCGCGAAACTGAACTGCCGTCGACAACTTCGGCTCGGCGCGCTCGAGCATGCGCGCGTGTTCGAGCACCTCCTGCTCGCACGCAGCTCGACGCTCGCCAGCGCAGGTCTGGTCCGCCTCGCTCCGGAGCCTGTCCAGCACGGCGCTTGCCGCGAGCGTTCGGGCACACCGGGCGCTCGGGGCGCGGGCAACGGCCTCCGAAACCAGGCGCTGCCTGCACTCCTTCGGCGCCCAGTCAGGCGCTACGATTGCACACAGCACGGACCCGCCACTTTCTCCGTCCGGCGCGAGCGCGAGCAGTTCGTCGCAGCTGGACTTCAGCCGCACGGCAAGGCGCATGGCCGCAGGTGCCAGCTCAGCGTCGTCGCTCAGCGCCAAGCGCAGCTCGAGCAGGGCCTGGTGCCTTGCCCCGCGCGTCGCGACGACTTCCGCGGCTAGCAAGTGGGCACGACCGTTGGTCAGGTCTCTCTCCAGCGACCACGATATCCATGGCATGGGGTTTTCGTCGCGCGCCTTCCACGCCAGAAGCGCACCAACCAGCGGGAAGTACGGCTCGGCCGGGTGCCTCCGAACGGCTGCCCGCACCTCGCTTCGAAGCGCGGCCAACGCAACCGGCGACTCGCCAGAGGTGCCAACAGCGTCGTGGAGCCTCTGACGTTGCGTGGCGAGGTCGGCGCCCCCCCAGCGGAGCGTGGCAAGAACCAAGAGAGCGCCAGCACCAAATGCCATCGCCGCAGGCGCCCGAGAATCGGAGGGGGACCTCGCCCCGGCACCGTCGATGCGTGCGCGAGCACCCAGCAGTGAACCCCAGACCACGGCGACCGCAATGGGTAACGCCGGCACCTCCATCCCGAGGTCGGCGAGGTTCTGCAGCAAGACTGCGAGCACCGCAGCCCACCCCGCGGCGGCGAGTGCCGAACGGCGCACCCCGACCGCACTGGGACGGAGAGCCCATGCGAATAGCCCCAGTGCGAGCACGGCGACCGGCGCTCCCCAGCCCGCCGCCCAATCCGCCGGGAAGCTCTCGGCGTGCGTGAACACGGTGTTCCCAGGCGCGTTGCGATAAGCAGGAAAGACGCTCTCGAAGGCCCCTCGCCCGACGCCCACCCACGCATGCTGCTTCAGCAGCGGCAGCACCCAGACGATGGCGCCAAGCTTCTCGACGTTCTGGTCCCACAGCTCGCGCCATGTGTCGGTCGTCGCGCCCAAGATCCCGAGCGCACCGCCGCCTACGAGGGCCGCGAGCACGAGCCACCGAGCTGACCGACCCGCGAGCGTCGCCTCGGCGGAACCGTGGCGCCGCTGGCGAAGGAGCGCAACTCCCAGGACTAGGATGCCAAATGGCAGGGCAAGCGCGCCAGCGCGCGACGCGGCGGTCACGTTCACGCCGACGTTGGTGGCAACGCCGAGGCCGACGAGCCACGCCGGCGTCGCGGCGTTGCGACTCAGAACGAGGCCCAGCCCGGCGAGGGTTCCCAGTGTCAAATAGCCGGAGAGGTTGTTGGGATTGATCAGTGGGCCGATGTGCCACGGCGCCGGAGTGAACAACGGTTCATACACACCGAACACCTTCGTCGCCCCAAGCAGGCCGTGGCCCACGGTTGCAAGCCCAGCGACGACCGACGAGGCGAATACGATTCCGAAACCCCACAGCGCGCCCCGCCGCTGGGCCAGCGCCGCCGCAGCGACGAAGACGAGCGCGTAGGTCCCCCACTTCAGCGACTCGACCCAGGTCGCAGAGGGATCCAAGGAAATCGGGATCCAGTTGCTGACCGGCTCGCGCAACAGGGCAGTCGACCGCTGCCAGATCGCCAGATTTGCCGGTGCGATCCGCCCCACGACCCTCGCGGGGAGCGGGACCGCCTGGAGCACGGTGTAGCCGCTCAGCGCCAAGCACACGACCGCAGGGACATTCCAGCCGGCTCCCCCGCGCAGCGCGACGCCAGCAGCCACCAGCGCTCCCGCGGCAACGACCACGAGGACGGGGAGGTGTACCGACCCTAGCGCGAGGACCGACCCCAGCACGACCAGCCCCAGCACGACACCGAGGGCAGCGTCAGCCTGGGGGCTCGCCCAACGCAGCGGCTCGCGCCGCGCCCGGTCGCGCTTCCGGCGCAAACGCCTCGGCTGGTGCTGCGGGTCGGTGTCGGAGATCACTCGTGAGCGATGCTACGCCGCCTGCGGGCACGCTGCACAGCGTAGCGTTCTAGCTGGCACGGCACTCGAATTGGTTCTAACTAGAGTCGGCCAACGCCCCGACCGCTAAACGGAGCTGCCGCGGATGTTACCCGTCGACCCATCGATCGTCGCTCATAACCTGGTCCTTGAGGAAGAGCTCCGCACTGCTTGCTCGACGCTCCGATCTGCCGGGATCCCCGTCGTGGTCCAGAAGGGTTTCCCTTTGCTCCGCCGGCTCGGCCTGCCCCTGCACGACCGCCGCATGCTGGACAACGACATTCTGGTTCGGCGCCGAGACGTCGCCGCCGCCGCCCAGGTATTGCGCGAGCTCGGCTATCGCGACCGCACGCAGCGTTCCCTCGCTGCGTCGCTCGACCTGGCTTACCAGCACAGCCTGGTCCGAGTGGCGCGCGGCCACCAGCGGGTCGTCTTGGCCCTCCATTGGCAGTCGTTCGCCCCCTGGCTGTACGATGTTGCGCCGGAACTCGAGTGGCGGCACGTCGAACGAGTGAGTCTGGGAGAGCAGGAATTCGACGTGTTCGACCGACCGCTCACCCTCTTGCACACCGCGTGTCACTTCATCCAGCACGGCTTTGGCGAGCTTCGGATCCTGAGGACGCTCGGCGCCGCGTGGAGTCAGTGGCGGGCCGACAGCGGGGAAGACACCTTCGCGCTCGCTCGCGAGACCGGAACGCTGCCCACGCTCGAGTATTCGCTCCTCGCGGCCTCGACTCACGGATTCACTGAGTACGCACGGGAACCACGATCGGTGAGGGCACGTGCTCTCCTGAAACTGCTGCCACCGGCGCGCCTGCTCGAGCCTCGACCCGCGCGCGACGACGAATGGGACCTGCTTTCGGTGGTCCTCGTCTCACCGGGGCGCGCGGGAAAGCGCCTGCTGGGAAAGGTGGTGCCTCCGCCGGCCAAGGTGACCGAAACAGTAGGCTCGGACGACCTCTGGCGCATGGCGCGCTACTACGCGCTGCGCCCCGCAAGCATCGTCCGAGGGTGGCTTAAGCAGCGAGAAGAGCTAGCCAGACTGCGGACCCAGCGGAAGTGAGTCCGCAGCCGTTGCTCAACGCTCACCAGAGGACGATCACCCGACCGTTGTAGCCGGAGGTGGCGTAGGACTGCTCGCCCACGGCGATGTCGCCGAACCCGTCGCCGTCGCTGTCGCGGACGGGGCCTGAGCCGGCAGCCGAGCCCAGCCAGTCGCTGGGCAGCGGCAACACGATGTCCGCGACCGTCGTGATATTTCCCGACGTGCCGAGCTTCGTGCCCTCGGCCAGGTACAACTTGGGTGCCGCACCGGCCTCGCGCACGGATGACATCGCGACGTCCACCCCGGCGCCGCCGATCCAGCTGCTTGCCACCGACGAGCCCGAGAACGCCGTGCCGAATACTGCGTTTCCGAAGTAGTCGCCCACACCGCTGGCCGCCGAGTTCGTGAACGTCGCGCTGCTCCCGAACAGAGCTGCGCCGTTGCCGAAGTAGAGGCGCGCGTCGCCGTTGGACGTGGAAGCCGTGCCCTGGCTGCCGGCCGCGACCGCGCCGGGACCGAGAAGCGCTCCCAGGTACGACAGGGTCTGCCCGGTTCGCAGCGTAGCCGAGCCAATCACGCTCTCTTTCGCGGCAGACGCTTGGATCGTGCCAGTCGCCGTCACGCCGCCGCCGAATGAGTACAGCTTGCCGAGGTACGGCGCCGCCACCACGAGCGCTGGCTGTGAGCCGGAGTAGAACCCTCCGATCCCCGCCGCGGCGATGCCGAACCAGGTGGTTCCAGGCTCACCGACGTACGCAATTGCTCGCGTCCCGACCGCGCTCGGCAAGCTCACGCTCGCCGGGAATGTCTGCCCCGTGGGCACGCCGCGAATGACTGCCAGATACCCCTGGCGGCCTCCCGACACGCCGTAGAAGTACGCCCCGATGGCGAAATCAGCCGCACCGTCCTTGTCGAAATCTCCGAGCGGCACAATCGAATAGCCGAACAAGGATCCGGTGAACTTGGTGTCGGCGACGTTGTCGACGTCGATGACGTAGTCCGCCTGCGCTGAGGTGTATGCCGAGGCCCACGACGCCCGGCCCTTGAACACGTACACGCGCCCTCGCCCTGCCTCGGTGGCGGCACCGATCGCTATGTCCGTGAGGCCGTCAGCGTCGATGTCGCCGACAGCGGTCGCAGCAATACCGAAGAGGGTGCCGGAAGTGCCGGAGAAGGTGACCGACGGGCTCGCCGCATAGCCACCCGCAGCGCCGAACCAGATGTACGCCTTGCCGGTGCCGCGAGTCGCGACGATCAGATCGCTCCTCGAGTCCCCGTTGACACTGGACGAACCATCAACCCGGAAACCGAGCATGTCACCCGCGCCGGCAGTCAGTGTGGTCTGGTTGAAAGAGGCCTTGGCTGCAGCCGCAGTCGCGTTGATGCCGCCCCGGTTGCCGCCTGAATCTACTGCCGCAACCGCAAAATAGTAGTCCGTCTCGATGAGTCGGCTGTTCACGTCCAAGGTTTCTGCCTGGCCGGGCGCCTTGGGCGAACCGAGGTAGGTCACGACCTCCGCCGCATCGAAGTTCCCCGCGTTGATTGGCGCCTTGGAAACCCTCAGCTGATAGCCAGCGACGTTCGCGCCGCCATCTCCGGGTGCCGTCCAGCTCAATGTGAAGCTCGTCGCGCGACGATCCTTCACGACAGCCGCGAGCCCCGCCGGCGTGCTCGGCACGACGGTGTCGATCACCTTGTTGGAGAGAGAAGCGGTACCCACACCCTTGCCCGTGACCGAGCTGGTGGTCGCCTTGAGCGTCGCCGAGGCGCACTCCGGCAACGTAACGCCAGCAAGCGCTGCAACTCCACCGGCGTTCACCGCCACCGTTCCCAGCGTCGTCTCCGTGGCGCCGCAAGTGACGGTGAACGTGACGGTTGCACCCGTGCCTCCAACGTCTGTTTGGACACTCAAGCTGCCCTGCCAGCCCGCGGTGCTCCCATCGCTGTCGGTGCCGGCGTTCAGGCTGGAGCCCTGTGTGGGAGCGGTCCAGGTGACGACCGGGGGGTTGCCCACAGTCGCCGTGCACGGAGCCTTCAGCGCACCCTTGTTACCAGACGGCTCCGTGGTCGTGGCCACGACATCGTTGATGCCAACTTTGAAGAGCACGCTTCCAAATGACGCGAAGCCGCTGGCCCACCCCGTCTCGGTGTAGGTCGTGGGCGTGCCAGTGCTCGTGATTGTCACGCTCACGGGCGAGTTCGTGGAGGCCAGCACAAAGTTCTGGCTGACGTCCGTCGCACTCTGGAACAGCTTCCCGCACAGGTCCGAAGGGATCCATGGGTTAATGGTTGGCGCCGTGGAGTCGATCCAGGTCTTCACCGCCGGGCTCGTGCCTTTCGCCACGCTCACATCGACAACGTCCACCTCGATCTGGCTTGCCTGGACCAGCTGATTCTTGCCGTCCGCAGTCATCGAACTGTCGGGCAAGTCGGCATTCGTGAACTTCACGACCTGGCCCAATCCGGATGGGCAGTTGTCGGACGCCTGCGCCGGCACGGTCGCAATGTCGATTTGGCCGGCCACTGCGGCGAGAGTGCCGCCCGCGATCCCTGCGCGAAGCGTTGCCTTGCCGGCGACGTTCGAGCAGGCCACCACGGTGTATTGTGCCCCCGCCTTGGTGGCGTCTTGGTCCTTCCGGGTCTGCGTCGCGTTGGCGGCGAGGATGTGCGTTGTAACGTCCGCACCCGTGCCGTCGATCGGTTCGATGATCTGCACGCCCGGGAGCGACGAAGCACAGCTGACCCCTTTGAGGGTCTTTTGCACTGGATTGCCCGCTTCGTCCCGAAGCGTGACCACGAGATCGAACGGCGCACCGCCCGGACAGTCCAGCTCGACACAGCCTCCGTTCTTTCCGCTCACCGCGCCTGACTTGGCTGCGGCACAAGTCGGCGACGCCGTTCCGATGCCAACGCAGAAGTTGTTCTGCCCAGATCCGAGAGAACTTGGCAGGTCGACGGCGTCAGTGGCGGTTGTTTCTGCGCAAACGGCAAATTGCAGCCCCGCCTTCGCGCTGTTCGAATCCTCGGTCGGCCCGATGAACTTGCCGTCCGGTGGGGTTGCGTTCGACAAGTCCGGAGGAGTCGTGTCGACGGGAAAGGTCAGCTTCGTGCTTGCGCCGGAACTCCCAACCTTCGGGGTGCACGTGGCGGATACCTCGTGGTCGCCGTCTGGAGCCAGGGTCACTCCGGCGAACTTCGCTGTACCCCCCTGCGCCAGCGAAAGTGCTGCCTGAGCCTTCCCGTCGACGGTGAGCGACACCGGTTGGCCGTCTTCAATGCTGGTCGTTACCTCGAACGCCACCTGGTAGTCCTGCCCTGGAGCGCTGGCACGATCTCCACCCTCGGCTACTGGGACGCCGTTGAGCTTCGGGTGGGTCGCCGAGAGAACTGGCTTCGCGATGACGCACCCTGAGGCGCCACAGGCCGTCGTAAATTCGATCTTCTCGCTACACGCCGGGGCGGCATCGATCACGATCTCCAGCTCGATCGGGCCGTTCGAGGCGAGCTGCACGTCGGCGAAGTCGAATGACCCGCCGGCCGCGGTAGCGGAGCCGACCGTCTGCCCGCTGGCTTTGAGGGTCGCTTTGGTGCCGTCGGCAGAGCTGGTGGTCACCTCAACGTCGAACTGCAAGCCGTTCGAACAGTCGCCGTCCTTGTCATCCGCGGACGTGAGCTTCGCTCCCGGTGCGGGGGCCGCGAACTTCAAAGCCGGACAGGTCCCTCCGTCACCTCCGGTGCCACCACTGCCGCCGGTGCCCCCTCCCGACGAGCCGCCCCCCTCTTCACCGTCACCGCATCCAACGGCGAACGCGGTCGCCAGAGCCAAACCCAAGCCAACTTGAAAGACACTCTTGCGCATCGGAACTCCCCGTTCGATTACCGGCGAGTATAGCGACCCGGGTCTGCCTGTCCATGTGCGCCTCGCCGGTGCTATAGATTTGCCATGTCAAGCCAATCGGTCGCTCCGAGCGCATTCTTCGTACCCGGGGGCGTGCTCGCCGAGGTGATCGATGGCGAGACGGTGCTCCTCCACCTCGACAGTGGCCGGTATTTCGGGCTCAATCGCACCGGAACTCGGATTTGGCAACTGCTCACCGAGCGAATGGACGAGAGCGCTGCTTCTGCCATCATCGCGACGGAATTTGCCGTGGATGAACAAACCGCGCGGCGCGACATCTCATCCTTGGTCAAGGAATTGACGGAGCGCGGGCTGCTGGCTCGTGGGAGTGCATGACCAGGTCTGGGGCAAAGCTCGTCCAAGCTGGGTTCTACTCCGTGGCGGTGGAGGCCGGTCTGCGGACCCTGAGCCTGCCCAAACTCGCGGGGCTGCTCGGGCTATCGGTCCGAGAGGGGCCCGGGGCCGCTTCCGAGGCCACGGCGGACGACGTCGCTTCGTCGGCTCGCGCGACCGACGCGTGGCTCCGGCACTGGCCGGCTGAAGGGCGTTGCTTGCGACGTTCGTTGGTCCTTGGCGCGATGCTGCGTCGCCATCGGCCCGTGCTCCGAATTGGTGTCAGTCTGGACCGCGGGGCACTCCGCGCGCACGCCTGGGTCGAAGTCGCCGGGCGGAAAGTGGCGGAATCGCCTTCCGGCGGGTTCCGGGCGCTTCGCTAGGGGCGGATTTGACATCTCGCCACCGGCTGTCGCTCCACGGGCTCGAGGTCGACTCGGCATTGCCGCTCGATGGCTGGCCTGCGCGACGGGCAGCACCGGTCGACGTCGTCGTGGACATGGCGGCGAAGGGCGATTTGCCTGGGCCAAGCGGAGAGCGACCCGCGGCGCTTCGCGGCGGCGCATATCCGTATACGGTCTGGCGAACCGATGCAGGCTTCCTCCTGGACTTCCCCGGAGTTGCGCAATTCGCAGTGAGCAGACACCGGGTGGCCGTCGTGGGCGACAGGGCATCGGACCTTCGCTTGTCACCGCTGCTCGGAGGCACCGTGATGGCAGCGGTCCTCACAGCCCGCGACGAGACCGTGCTACACGCAAGCGCGGTAGCGAAGAACGGCCGTGCAATCGCGATCGTGGGGAACTCGGGTTCGGGGAAGTCCACGTTGGCCGCGTTGCTGGCAGCCAGCGGCGCGGACCTTGTCGCCGACGACGTGCTTCGAGTCACCTCGGGCTCGACCGAAGTACACTGCCACGGTGGGACATCACGCTTGCGTCTACGGGCCAATGCACGCGTGCTGCGCGAGCTTCTTCCGGAATGGTCGACCGCAGAGACGAGTGACGGGCGATTGGCCCTCGCACCGCCGGTCGCACCGCCACCGCAGTTGACCCTCGCGTCGATCGTGCTGCCGTTGTTCGATCCCGCGTGCACGGCGCCGCAACTTCATAGGGTTCGTGGAGTAGAAGCGTTTGCGCGTTTGTGGGCAGCACCGCGCATCTCGGGCTGGCAGGACCCTCGCGTCCTGAGCTTGTTCCACAGGGACCTGCCGGCGCTCGTGCGACTCGTGCCCGTGGTCCTTGCGAGGCTGCCCCGACTCGACCTCAACCGCGAGTCTGCCCGAACCCTGTCCTCGCTGTTCTGGTAGGTCTTGCGATGCGTCTCTTCGCCTTCTTGACTCTCAACCCCGAGCTTCGGCGGGCCACTTGCGCCGCGTTGAAGCGTGCGGGCACGTTCTCGGCACTCCACACGCCGCCAGGCTCGAAGTGGCTGGTGGCGTTTACCCCCGACTCCCCGGAATCAGACCGCTCTGGCGCGTACTTCTTGGAAGGCGCGAGCGAGCTTGCCGCCGTCTCGACCGCAGAGCTGCTCAATCGCTGCCGATATGGCCAACTCCAGCCGCTCCCGGGCGACTTCACCTTCGCGTGCTTTGGCGCCCAGGCCGAGGCGTTCTTCGTGCGCTCAGCGGCCGGCGCAGCGCCGCTGTTCCTCTGGCAGAACGAGTCGAGCGTGGCCGTGGCGAGTCGCCTGGGGGACCTCCTGCGCTTCATCCCTGAGGAGCCTCGACTGGATCTCCTAGGCAATGCCGTTCTTTGCGGGTTCGCGGCCGCGCCGCCGGACGGCCGCACACCCTTCGAGGGGGTGCGTCTGCTCGAAAACGGGGCGGTGACCGCCGTCTCGGGGACGCTCCGGTGCCGCACGGCCGCCTGGTGGTGCCCTCCCGTCGCCGAACGGCCCAGGCCGGGCCGCGTGCGCGAACACGCTGACGAGCTCCACCGCCTGCTCGTCGCGTCTCTCCGCGCCGGCACAAGCTCCGACGGTGCGTCCTTGTTCGCAGTCAGTGGAGGGCTCGACTCCTCCACGCTCGCATGGCTCGCATCTGCAACGCTCGGCCGGCGATTCAGCACCCTGACGCTCGTACCAGAGCGGCCGGCCAATGTGGCGACGATGCGGGCGCAAACGCAGGCGCTGTTCACGGAGCTGGGCACGGCGGTGACACGCCGCTTCGAATTTGCGACGGCCCCCGAAGCCCGACTCGACTACCTCGCCCAGACCCATCCAGAAGCAGCCTATGTCGGGCATCCAGCCTTGTGCTTGTTGGAACGCGTCAGTCGGGAGCATCCCGTTCGGTTCTACGTGGGGGGGGAATTCTGCGACCAGGTCCTCGGCGGCGGCCCCGTCGCGCAGGACTTCGCGTTTTCGAGCTCCGCGTTCGACTTGCTCTTTCGACGCCCGCATTACCTCCGTGGTGCGAGAGGCATCCGGAGCGTCGTCACCACCCGAGTCCGCCGCATGCTCGGACGAGCGCTCACCTACATGTCGTCGCAGCCACCGCCGAGCTTCTTATCGCGCGAAGCAACTCTCGAGTATGTCGAAGCGGCGAGAGACGAAGCGGAAAATCTCGCCCGGGACCGTCGGCCTCGGGCGGCTCTCGCCTACCAGATCCGGCTGGCGCAGCCGACCCTGGTCCAGAACTGGGAGGTGTCGAGCCGGCTCGGGATCCGCCGAGTCTTCCCGTTCTTCAATCGTGCAGCACTCGATCTCGCCTACCGAACGCACCCGCTGGACATGGCGGACGTGCGGAACAAGTCGCTGTTGCTCGCTGCGATGCGGCCCACAATCCCGCCCGCCCTGCTCGACCGCCCGAAGTACGCCTGGCGCGAGGGCGCCGCCAATCTCCCCTGGACGGACCGGATCCCGGCCGAACTAGGCGGTATCGTGCGGGCGGACTGGCTCGAATCGCCCCCCCAGCAGTTGTCGCCGCTTGACGCATTGCGCCTTCGCGCAACCTTGAATATCATTACCGCGGTTCGCACCATTCGCTTGGCGCGAAGGGAGTCCACGAGATGAGCAGCGCACCTGACGAAGCTGAAGATACTCAACCGAATCACGCGTCCCCTCGCGAGTACGTGACTCCCCAGCTTCGACAGCTTGGAACTCTGCGAGAACTCACGCACGGCGGCGGTGGGGGCGCCGACCCGGGGCTAAATGGACCTGACAGCTAGCAAGCCCGAGCCGCCCCGGGCGCAGTAGGAGTCGTAGGTTCGCGCCAACCCGTCCCCGAGGTCGACGCTTGCCTCGAACCCAATCCGCTCCTTCGCCTTCGCGACATCCAGCCGCCGCCTCGGCTGCCCATTCGGCTTGGTCGTATCCCATACGATGCGGCCCTTGTAGCCAACTAGCCGTTGCACCGTGTCAGCTAGGTCCTTGATCGAAATCTCTTCTCCCGAGCCGAGGTTCATCGGCTCGCTTGAGTCGTAGCGCTCGGCGGTGAGCATCAGGCCCTCTGCGCAGTCCTCGACGTAGAAGAACTCCCGCGTCGGTGAGCCGTCGCCCCAGAGCACCACCTCCGGCTGCTTCGCCAGCTTCGCCTCGTGGAACTTCCGCAGCATCGCGGGGATGACGTGGCTCGAATTCAGGTCGAAGTTGTCGCGCGGGCCGTAAAGGTTGACCGGATAAACCACCACCGAGTTGAACCCATACTGCGCGCGGTAGCCTTCCGACTGCACGCTCATGACCTTCTTGGCGATGCCGTAGGGCGCGTTCGTCTCTTCCGGGTAGCCGTTCCAGATGTCCTCTTCCTTGAACGGCACCGGGGTGAACTTCGGGTACGCGCAGATGGTGCCGCAGGCCACGAACTTCTTCACTCCAGCCCTCCAGCTCTCGTGCAAGAGCTGGATGCCCATCATGGCGTTCTCGTAGAAGAAGCGTCCGGGGTTCTCGCGGTTGGCGCCGATGCCGCCCACGCGGGCTGCCAGGTGGATGACGAGTTCGGGCTTGGTGTTCGCGAGGAGGCGCCGCACAGCGTCGCCTTCGACCAGATCGTAGTCCTTGGAACGGGGCACGATGATCTCTTTCGCACCGCGGGCCTGGAGCTTCTCGACCACGAAGCTCCCGAGAAAGCCGGCGCCACCGGTGACGACAACGCGAGTGTTCTCCCAGTCGATCATCGCTCACCTCGCCGGACGAGCTCCTTATGCTCGGCCACTGCCTTCTCTTCCCTCGCAAGTGTCAGATCAGCGTCGACCATCATCTTCACCAGCTGGTCGAAACCGACCTTTGGATGCCAACCCAACTTGGTCTTGGCCTTGGTGTAGTCCCCGAGGAGCAGGTCTACCTCTGCCGGGCGCTCGTACTTGGCGTCGTATTCGACGTGCTCCTTGTAGTCGAGATCGAGCGAAACGAAGACCTTCTCCGCGAACTCTCGCACGCTGTGGGTCTCGCCGGTGGCGAGCACGTAGTCGTCGGGCTCGGTGGCTTGCAGCATGCGCCACATGCCTTCCACGTAGTCACCAGCGAAGCCCCAGTCGCGCTTCGCTTCGAGGTTGCCGAGGAAGAGTTTCTTCTGGAGGCCGACCTTGATGCGCGTCGCGCCGCGGGTGATCTTGCGCGTGACGAAGGTCTCTCCGCGGCGGGGGCTCTCGTGGTTGAACAAGATGCCGTTCACCGCGAACATCCCGTACGCTTCGCGGTAGTTGAGGGTGATGTAGAACGCATACGCCTTGGCCGCAGCGTAGGGGCTCCTCGGGTGGAAGGGCGTGGTCTCCTTCTGCGGGACCTCGTGCACCTTGCCGTAGAGCTCGCTCGAGCTGGCTTGATAGAATCGGGTCCTCAGGTTCTGGCGGCGAATGGCCTCGAGCAAGCGCACCGACCCCATGCCGCTGATCTCGCCAGTGTACTCGGGGATATCGAAGCTGACTCGGACGTGGCTCTGCGCGCCGAGGTTGTAGACCT
>Ga0154020_10006891_pt1 | contig 13319 bp, 13 predicted proteins | sample Klosneuvirus_201_FD_109709 | JGI IMG/M metagenome (GOLD analysis project Ga0154020, IMG submission 109709) | Active sludge microbial communities from wastewater, Klosterneuburg, Austria - Klosneuvirus_20160825_MG | ecosystem: Engineered > WWTP > Aerobic digester > Activated sludge | place... | reverse complement strand
TCGATGCGGTCGACGATCGACTTGAAGCGCACCGGCACGTCCTTGCCCCAGGCGGTCACGAAGGTGCCCATGCCCTCGCGCACGAAGTCGTCGTTGCCCGAGTCGAAGCTGGCGGCGTCCACGGTCGACGTCTCCTTGATGTCGACCGCGGCCTCGAAGCGGCCCACGTTGTCGAGCATCAGCTCGCGGCAGGGCGCATCCGCGGGCAGCAGGTCGTGGGGTGACGGATCGCGCCCCGCGGCCGTGGCCGCCTCGAGCGCCTTCTCCAGCTGCTGCCAGGTCGCCTCGCAGCCGGCGGCCTCCTCCTCGGTGGCCAGGCGGTCGCCGACATAGATCGGCCCGTCGAGGTTGGTGTCGACGCGGGCAAAGCCCAGCTTGTCGGCGAAGGGCACCATCGGGTTCTGCTCCACGCCGTGGAACCAGGCCGCGCCGTAGTCGATGGGCACCTTGAAGCTGGTGGTGTCGACGTGGACGCGCCCGCCGATGCGGTCGGTCGCCTCCAGGACGACGAACGACTTGCCGGCCCGGGTCAGCTCCTTGGCAGCGGTCAGCCCCGCGACCCCGGCGCCGACGATGATGACGTCGACGCGACCGGCTGGCACTCCGGCGCCGCGCGGCTTGCTGCCACCGCAACCCGGGGCCGCCAGCAGCCCGACCGTGAACAGCGCCAGCAGCGCGTGCGCTGCCACCCTCGACATCCCCCGATGGCTCATGGCGCGCATGATAGCGCCAACTGCGCTCGGTGGTCAGCAGCTCAAGGCGTGGTGGGGGTCGTCGGGGTGCGCCAGAGATCGCGCAGCGTCAACTCGACGGCGTCGAACGGCACCGCGCGCACCGGCCCGTCACCCTCGTGCGTGGCGACCACGACCCAGTGCCCGCCAGTCAGCGCAAAGACCTCGAGGGTGTGCGCAACGGGATCGATGATCCACGCATGCGGCACGCCTTCGCGCGCGTAGATCGGCAGCTTGCGCACACGGTCGATCGCCGCCGTCGAGGGCGACAGGACTTCGCAGATCCAGTCAGGGCGCAGGGTCACGCCCGTCCCCGCGGGGTACTCGGGCAGCCGCTCGCGGCGCCATCCCGCCAGATCTGGCACCAGGACGTCCGCGCCGAGATGCAGCTCGGGCTCGACGACGATCCACCACCCGCCAGGTCCACCCTTGCCGCGCATGAACGGGCTGCCGAGATCCACCCCGAGTGAAGAGGCAGTGATCGCGTGATCTCCGGCCGGTCGGGGCGATGCGACCAGCTCACCCGCAATGATCTGGCCGGTCACGCCCTCAGGGAGACCCAGCAGGTCGGCGTAGGTTGCCTGTTTGCGAGCCGGAAACACGGTCCGATCGTAGCACGAGCCTGCTCACATGCAGATGCCGCCGCCGTTGGGGAACAGGGTGAAGGTGCAGCTGCCCGTTGCGCACGGGTGGGTGCTATCGCAGATGGGCAGGCAGCGCGGGTTGCCCAGGGCCTCGAAGCAGATGCTGCCGGCCACACAGTCCTCGTCCATGGTGCACGAGCCGCCGGCGGCGGTGGTGCCGGGCGGGCGACAGGCCAGGAAGACGTCGGTCTGGCCGTTCATGCCCTGCCACAGGTCGGAGCAGTCGAGGCCATTGGCGCAGGGCTGGAACGGCGTGCAGGTCGGGCCACAGAAGCCGTCCGCCGGCGTGCTGTCGAGCAGGTGGGCGCAGCGCTGGCCGCCGGGACAGCCGGTGTCGGCGTGGCAGAAGCGGCGGCAGCTCCGCGTCCCCGTCGGCGGCGGCGCGCCCCCGATGAACGAGCAGAACAGCCCCGCCGCGCAGGTGTCGTTGCCGAAGCCGGCCGCCGAGCGCACACAGGGCAGCCCCTCGGAGACGTCGCCGGTGGCCGCGATGCAGCTGCGCTGGCGCACGCCGCCCGGCTCGGTGATGGTGCACTTGTGGCTGGCGTTGGGGCAGTTCTGTGTGACCGGGTCGCAGTCGGTCACGGTCGCGGCGTCGGCGCGCATGCTGGCGTCGGGCGGCGCCGCGTCGGCGGTCACGGTGTCTTCCCCCGAGCCGCAGCCGGTCAGCACCAGCAGGCAGCAGATCACGATCCCTGCGCGTCGCGCCATTGCTCCACGATACGACAGGACGAGCGTGGCGGATCGAAACCGCGCGACGTCGGGTAGGATGCGGCCATGCGACGCGTCGGCCTGGGCCTGCTGCTGCTAGCGGCGATAGCAGCGCCAGGCTGCAAGAAGAAGAGCAAGGGCGGCGGCCCGAGCAGTGGGTCGGGGACACCGGGGGTCGGCCTCGCCGACGGCGGTGCCGGCGCCACCCCGCGCGGCGTCGACGCGGGCGTAGCCGTCGCAGCAGACGCTGCAGCACCGGCGCGCATCATCGACGCCGGGCCGACCATCGACGCCACCCCGCCAACGGTCACCGGCGATGCCGGCCTGGCCGGCAGCTTCGACGGCCGCCCCGGCGTGCTGGTCATCAGCGACGACTTCGATCGACACCAGCGCGGCATCGCCCGCGTCGAGGAGCTGGCCGACATGGGCATCCCGGCCACCGTGGTGCAGAGCCGGCTGCTGGGCAACCTGCGCCCAGGCTTCTTCATCGTGGTGGTGGGCCGCTTCGACGACGAGGCCTCGGCCATCGCGCGCGCCGACGAGCTGCGCGCGCAGATCCCGAAGGTGCGCGTGAAGAAGAGCGGCCCCATCACCGGCGGGCCCGACCCCGGCGTGGCCGACGCCGGCATGCCGAGCGGCACGCCTGGACAGACGCTGCCGCGCCTGGTGCATGTCATCGGCAAGGCGACCCACGAGGGCACCGACAACCTCACGCTGCACATCACCATGCCCGACGGTCGCTTCGATACCCGACCGAGCAGCAAGGGCCGCTATGAGTTCTGGGCCGCCACCACCGGCGAGATCGCGGTCGAGATGACCCAGCGCGGCGCCGAGAGGTTTCCCGAGCCGTGCTCGCGCCCGAACGCCTTCAATTTCTGGGCGGGAAGCATGGAAACGGGCGAAACCATTGAGCACAGCACGCCTTCCGAGATTGAGCTGCGCGACATCGAGATCATCCTCGAGGGCAATCCCTGCGACTGAACTTTTTCCCCTTGCGCTGACCAGGGGGCATCGCTATAAGTGGTCAGACCAATTGGTCTGACCACATCATGCCGATCCGCAAACGCAAGGCGACGACCCCACCCAGCAGCACGAACGCCGTGTTCGACGAGCTGCTGTCGGGCATCGTCAGCGGCCGTTACCCGGCCGGCACCCGTCTGCCCGCGGAGCGCGAGCTGAGCACCCAGCTCGGCGCCAGCCGCGCCACCTTGCGCGAGGCGCTGCGCCGCCTGGAGCAGTGGAGCCTGATCGCGCCGCGTCGTGGCTCGGGCATCGTGGTGCGCGACGTCACCACCGACGCGACCGTCGACGTGCTGCCCGCCTATGTGAAGGCCGGCGCTGGTGGCGGGCCGGCCATCGCGCGCCTGATCGTCGACCTGCTCAGCCTGCGTCGCGCGCTGGTGGTCGAGATCGTGCGCCTGGTCGGCAACCGCTGCCCGCCCGGGTCGCTGGCCGGCGCGCGCGCCGCGCTGGAGCGCGCCTGGGCCGTGCGCCACGACCGCGACCAGTTCGTGCGCGAGGACTTCACGCTGATGCTGGGAGTGGTCGCGGGCGCGCGCTTCCTGCCCGGCGTGTGGATGCTGAACTCGCTGCGCACGGTGTACGTCGAGCTGGCGACCACGTTCTCGCACGCGACCCACAACGCCCCGCCCGAGAGCTACCGCGGCGCCTACCACGCCGCGTTCGACGCGCTGGAGGCGGGCGACTCGGTCACCGCCGCGCGCCACATCGACGACTACCTGGGCGAGCACGATCGCAAGATGTGCCACGCCCTCGGCCTGGAATTTTCCCCCGACACCCGCACGGGAGGCAACTGATGCCCGCTCGCTTCGACATCCCCGCGCCCCAGCGGCGCATCATCGCGCGCTTCGCCCGCGTGGTCTGCCCACCTGGGCTGGTGAAGAACCAGCTCGAGCAGCAGCTGATGGACCAGCTGGAGCCGTACCTCGGCGCCATGCCGCTGCACCTGCGCATCGGCCTGATGGCGGCCTTCACCACGTTCGACCAGGCCGCCCGGCTGTGGCCGGCCGCGCGCGGCAGCCGCTTCACCAACCTGGACGACGAGCGCGCCGACCGCTACTTCCGCGCCATGGCGCACGGACCGCTCGGCCCGCAGCGCAACATCTGCAAGCTGATGAAGGGCCTGGTCACCTTCAACTACTACGAGATCCCGGCCGTGCGCGCCGAGCTCGAGTACCACCCCGAGGCCTACATCGCCAAGGTCGCCAAGCGCCGCCTCGACAGCTATGCCGAGGCCATCCGCAAGGGTGAAGAGGCCGTGTTCGCCGACGAGCCGGGCCAGATCGTGCGCCTGCATCGAGGTGCGCGATGAACGCCGCCAAGCGTTCGCTGATGATGGGCGCCGCGCCGGCCTCGGCGTCGGCCGCGGCCATCCCGGGCGCCGCACCGCCGAAGAAGAAGCGGCTGCCCGGCCTGACCGAGCAGGGCGAGGTCACGCGCGACCTGTACATCTCGTGCGACGTCGTCATCGTCGGTTCGGGCGCGGGCGGCGCCACCATGGCGGCCGAGCTGACCGATGCCGGCATGGACGTGGTCGTGCTCGAGGAGGGCAGCTACCACCCCACCGAGTCGTTCACCGCCGATTCGGGCCGCGCGCTGCGCGAGCTGTACCGCGACGCCGGCGCGCAGACCACCATCGGGTCGCCGCCCATCATCTTCTCGGAGGGCCGCTGTGTCGGCGGCTCGACGGTGATCAACGGCGGCATGTCGTGGCGCACGCCGGCGCACATCCTCGACCGCTGGGCGCGCGAGGAGTCGCTCCAGAAGATCACGCCCAAGGACATGGAGCGCCACTTCGAGAAGGTCGAGAAGCGCATCTCGGTGGCCTACCAGGATCCCGAGACCATCGGGCGCGACGCCCGACTGCTCGAGGCGGGCGCGGCGGCGTTCGGCTGGAAGACCATCCCCAACCTGCGCAACCAGCTGCACTGCGCCGGCACCAACAACTGCGCCTTCGGCTGCCCCACCGGCGCCAAGCGCTCGATGCTGGTCACCAACGTCCCGCGCGCACTTCACCGCGGCGCCAGGCTGTTTGCAGATTGTCGGGTTGACAAGATCACGCGCGTCGGCAAGCGCGCCACCGGGGTCGAGGGCTGGTTCGTCCGCCCCGACGGCCGGCGCGGGCCGAAGATGGTGGTGCGCTCGACGCTGGTGGTCGCGGCGTGCGGCTCGGTGCAGACGCCGGCCCTGCTGTGGCGCTCGGGCTTCCAGTCGCCGTCGGGGCAGCTGGGCCGCAACCTGACGCTGCACCCGAACGCCAAGCTGGTCGCGGTCTTCGACGAGGACGTGCTGGGCTGGCAGGGCGTGCACCAGGCCTTCCAGGTGCGCGAGTTCATGGACGACGGCATCCTGTTCACCGCGGTCAACATCCCGCCGTCGCTGGTCACCATGGGTATCCCGCACCATGGCAGCGAGCTCGGCGAGCTGATGAAGGACTACAACCGCATGGTGGTCGCGGGCTGCCTGATCGAGGACTCGACCTCGGGGCACATCAAGATGGTGCCCGGCGTCGGCCCGCTGGCGTTCTACGAGGTCACCCAGAAGGACGTCGAGCGCGCGGTGCGCGGCGTGGCGCTGACGGCCGAGGCCATGTTCGCGGCCGGCGCCAAGCGCATCATCCTGCCCTTCGAGGGCGTGCCCGACCTGATGGGGCCCGACGACGTCAAGCAGCTGTTCCGGCGCGACATCCCGCGCTCGAAGATGGAGCTGCTCACGGTGCACATCATGGGCACCTGCCGCATGAGCGATGACCGCAACCGCGGCGTCACCTCGAGCTATGGCGAGTTCCACGATGCCGCCGGGCTGTTCGTGGCCGACGCCAGCCTGTTCCCCGGCCCGGTCGGGGTCAATCCCATGGAGTCGATCCTCGGCCTGGTGACGCGCAACGCCGAGTGGATGATCGAGAACCGCCGCCGCTACAACGTGTGAGGACAACGACCATGAGCACCGCATCGCACGAGTACAAGTCCCTGGCCGGCCGCTCCAAGGAGGAGCTGGAGCGCATCTTCCGCGCCGGCGAGACGCCGTCCGTCGAGGGCATCCTGGGCTTCGAGTATCGCGGCTACAACCACCCGCGCATGATGTCGCTGCTGGGCATCCGCAAGTTCATCAAGGGCTTCTTCAAGAGCGAGCTCGGCGAGACCTTCGGCTGCAACACGCCGGTGGTGCAGAACGAGCTGGATGGCGAGTGGGTGTGCAAGGGTGACGACGCGCGGCCCAAGCGGTTTGGCTTCTTCCGCGTGGCCCCGGTCGACCCCGAGTCGAAGGACAACGAGTACCTGCACTCGCTGCTGCTCGACTATGGCCGCGGTGGCAACCCGATCTACGACCCCAGCAAGGTCATCCGCGACTACCTGGTGCGCGTCGAGCCGGGCTCTGACGACCTCCTGCTGGGCAAGGCCTACCTGGCGCTGGGCCCGATGCGCCCGGCCAGCAACTTCTTCCTGCTGGAGCGCCACCGCCCCATGTACGTGGAGCCCAAGATCACGCACCGATAGACGCGGCGCGCAGGATCGGGTATGGATCGCGCTGGATTCACTGGAACTGGCATCACAGGACTCAGCCATGTCGACGACCGCCACCAGCGCCAAGCCCGAGAACATCGTCCGCCCGCTGAAGCAGCACTCCGCCAGCGACAAGCCGAAGATGCGCGTGGGCTACCTGATCTGGGCCAACCTGGCCGGGGTCGGCGGCGCCATCGGGCTGTTCTACGCCATCCTGTACGCCGATTTCCTGTCGGCCGCCTTCGGCGCCACGCTGCGCTTCTTCGAGCGCCACGAGGTCCTGATGGCGCTGGCGGCGTCGATGCCGTTCTTCGCCACCATCCTGGTCGGCATGGGCTACGCCAAGCGCGGCATCGCCAAGAAGCGCGCCCGCCTGGCCGCCGAGGGCGCCGCGCAGCAGAAGCTCGACAGCGAAGCCCGCGCGGCGCGCGGCCCGGTCGAATCGGAATAGCTCCCCCCGCTAACCCTCGGTCGTGTGCCTGACGAAGCGGCGCCGGCCGACCGACTCCCACCACGACAGCCACTTCTCGTGGGCCTCGTCGCGCTCGCGGCGCGGCAGATCGTAGTGGTAGCCGAAGTACTCGCCGGTGACGCGCTTGAGCTCCTCGCTGGCGCTCATGCGCACCTCGTCGGAGCGATGTGCCAGGCCGTCGAGCATCCACTCGATGCGGTGGCGGCCGCGGTTCTTGTCCCACCAGGCCTGCCACTTGCGCTGGCTGGTGCCGAAATCCTGCTTGGTCAGCTCGACCAGGCTGCGGCGTGACGCCTCGGCCAGGGTGTTGTCGCGCGCGCCGACCGCGACCAGCAGCGCCGGCAGCGCCAGCACGTCGCGCAGCTCGCCCAGCGACTGCACCGCGGAGCGGGCACGCACCGGGTCCCGGGTGTCGGCGGCGGCCTTGCGCACCGGCTCCAGCGCGGCGTCGCGCGAATCGGACGGCAGCACACCGAGGGCCTCGACCGCCGCCGTGCGAATCGCATAGTCGGGATCGAACAGGCGGGCGGCCAGCGCGCTGGCGGCGCTGGGGGCGGCCAGCTCGGCGCACGCCACGGTGGCGTAGTAGCGCACCTCTCGATCGGGGTCGACCAGGCGACCCACGATCCACGGCGTGGCGCGCTCGCCCAGCTGCACCAGCATGGCCAGCAGCGGACCGTGCTGGCTGGCGCGCAGCACGCGGCCGTGCACCGAGTAGCGGTCGATCATCAGGCGCCCCGGAAAGCGCTTCATCGAGCGCGGCAGCAGCACCTCGTCGACGATGGTCATGAGCTGGCGCGCCGCTGCCTGCGAGCCGCGCGGATCGGCCAGATCCTCGAGCTTGTCGAGCAGCCGGTCGACCCCTGCGGCGTCCATCTTCTGCAGCGGCGGCGCCCCCCAGCCAGGCGCGCCACGGGGCCCGATGTCGGAGGTCACGTGTGGTCCCGACTCGGTGGCCCGCGCTGAGCTGTACGACCCTGGCGAGTCGGGCGACAGCGCCTGCATCGGCGGCCACTCGGCGCGCGCGGCACGATCGCTGGGCGGCCCGGCCCCGGCGCCAGCGAGGTCACCGGACCCCATGATGGGGCGCGACGGCTGGCGCAGCGCGGTCGGCTGGGTCGCCTCGGGCGGCACCGTCTGCGGACGCCCCTGGGCATCGAGGCCCAGCGAGGCCGGCGTCAGCCCGGGCGCCGGTCGCCTGGTGGGCGCGCGCCACTGCCCGGACGGGGCGTCCCTGGCGCTGGGCGGCGGCGCCGCCAGCTCGAGCGAGGGCGCCTCCAGCGCGGCGCCCGGTGGCTGCGTGCTCGGGCGCGCGAAGCCGCCCGACTTGACCTTGAGGATGAGGCGGCCCAGCGCCGCGCCTGCCGCGGGCCCCAGCGGCAGGATGTCGGACACCTCGCTGGCCAGCACCGAGCGCCCGCGCGCATAGCCATACAGCAGGGCGATGACGCGGTTCTTGAGCACGATGGGCAGCACCAGCGCGGCCATCGGCAGCTCGTCGCCGAGGGCATACAGCGCGGCCTGGGCGCGATCGTCGGCCACCAGCGGCCCGATGTAGGGCGACGCGGTCTCGTGCGCCGTGCGCAGCGCCGACGGCGCCTCCAGCGGCACACCGACCTGGGCCACCCGCGAGACGTCGAAGCTGTCGCCCTCCAGGGCCAGGCGCCCCGAGGCGGTGCCTCCCTGCGTGGTCAGCACCGCGACATAGTCGAGGCGCGAGCGCGCGCCGCGCGCGATGACCTCGAAGATCTCGTCGCGCTCTTCACACTGCTCGAGGCGCGCGATGGCGGCCGACGCCGGCATCGGCGCGGCGTCCGCGCCGGCGCGATGGCGCCATGATGCCGCGCGCTGTGACGGCCGCTGCGGCATCGGCTCGGCGACCGCGCCACCGCTGCCGCCGGTCGGCTGGATCGCCAGCGGCACGCCGGGCTGGATCAGGTGCGGCCCCGACGGCCGCAGCACCACGCTGTACTCCGGCACGCCCTGGCTGGGAATGCGGTCGTTGACGGTGATCTCGCCGGCTGCCTCGCCCTCGCCCTCGGTCTCCGCGGTCAGCTCGACGGTCGGCTCGGTTTCGCCGTCGTCGGCCACCACCGGGATGCGCCCCTCGGGCAGGCGCTCGGCGACGTTCGCCAGCTGCGCCTCGATGGCCCGCGCCAGCCGCGCCTCGGCATCGGCCCCCAGCGCGCTGCCCATGGCGACGAACAGGCCCTCGCCGTCCATCTCCTCCTCGGGATGAACCACGACCTCGTCCGTGCTGTCGACGTTGCTCGTGCTCGTGCTCGTGCTCGTGCTCGTGCTCGTGCTCGTGCTCGTGCTCGTGCTCGTGCTCGGCTCGGCTTCGGCTTCGGCTTCGGCAAGGCTGCCATCGGCGCGCACCGCGAAGCCCTGCGTCGTCGTGCTCGGCGCCCGCTCGTCTTCCAGCCGATTCAGCGGCGCAAAGCCCTGCTCGGTGGTGCGCCCGACCCGCGACTCGACATCCTCACGCGTGAGCGGCGTCAGCTGCTGCGTCGCCATCTCGTGGATCGACAGCGGCACCGCCACATCGACATGCGCCAGCGACGCTCGCAGCGCGTCCTCGCTGGCCAGCCCGACCGCCGGCGCCACCAGCTCGTCCGGCGGCGCCACCACCGCCTGCGGCGCCGTCACCGCCGCTGGCCCGGCGACCTGCTGCGCCGGCCCCGCCTCGACCAGCACCGGCTTGTCCGGCACCACCACGGCCGCCAGCTTCTGCGACACCCGCGCCGCCGAAGTCGGCAGCGGCATCGCCGGCACGTGGCGCCCGAACTTGCCCGCCAGCCGGTCGAACCGCGGCGGCATCGGCAGCCCGTAGGCCGCCTGCAGCGCCTCGTGCACGCGGAACTCCGGCGTCACGTACGGCTGCACCGGCCGCTGCAGCCGCGTCGCCAGCGCCTCCAGCCGCGCGATGTCGACCGGGTCGGCCACCAGCAGGCGCAGCGCCTCGCCCTCGAACGACAGCGGTACCGCGTGGTGCTCCTCGGCGACGTCCAGCGCACACAGCCCGCGCGCCACTGGATCGCCACTGCCGAGCAGCTCGGGCGTCGCCGGCGGCAGCCCCGCCGCCTGCGCCAGATACGCAGTCAGCGGCACCTCACCGAGGATGCCCATCTCGAGGATGATGGTGTCCAGCGCCCCGCCGTAGATCACCTGGCGCTGGAAGGCCTCCGACATCTGCTTGACGGAGACCAGACCATCATGGACCAGCAGTGAGCTGAGCCGCGAGGCCATTGCTCATCACGTCCGCACGACGTACGTGCCGGCCAGCCAGTCGTGCAGCCCGCGCTTCTCGCGGTCGATGCCGGCCCAGAGCCAGCCCAGCGTCACCAGAACAGCCGCCGCGAACGGCGCCACCATGCGGTGCTCCGGCGACAGCACCCGCACCGCCAGCCAGATCAGCAGCAGCGCACCGGTCACGAAGCCGAAGCTGCGCAGCAGCGCACGCGCCAGCGACAGCTGATCACCATAGACATCGACCACGCGCACCTTCAGCAGGCGCTGGCCCAGCGTGCGCCCGGCCAGGCCCCAGAACAGGGTGTGATACAGCAGCGCCACGCTGATCGACAGCAGCACCCAGGCCATGAAGACCGCGCTGCCGTCCAGGTACAGCTCGATGGCGATATCGACGCCCTTGCTGCTCAGCGGCGGCATCTCCGCCGGCGCCAGCGCATGCAGCAGCACGCGCACCAGCAGCAGCGCGGGCACCACCACGGCGAGGTCGATCAGCGCGGCCGCGGTGCGGCGCCAGAACCCGGCCACCCGGAGCCTGCGCGGAGCCGCCGCATGCGCGACGGCGACCGGTGTCGAGGTCGCGGACATTGCCTCACCATTTATAGCGGTTGTGCGAAAAAAATCAAAACCTTACGTGGCGAGATCGCCAAGTTCCCAGGCCAGCACGGTCAGCGCGGCCAGGGCCGCGGTTTCTGCCCGCAGGATGCGTGGCCCCAGACCGACCGCCACGAAGCCGGCCGCCAGCGCCGCCGCAGCCTCCTGCTCGGTGAAGCCGCCCTCGGGCCCGATCAGCGCCGCCACCGACCCCGGCGCGGCAGCAGCACGCAGCGCCGCCCGCGCCCCACCAGCGCGCGGATCCTCCCAGCACAGCACGCGCAGCTCGGCCGGCGTCGCCAGCGCCGCCGCGAACGGCTGCACCTCGGCCACCACCGGCACCCACGCGCCGCCACACTGCCGGGTCGCCTCGCTGGCGATCTTCTGCCAGCGCTGCGTCCGCGACGCCGCACGGTCGCCCTCCAGTCGCACCACCGCGCGCGCACAGGCCACCGGCACGATCCCGGCGACCCCCAGCTCGGTCGCCTTCTGCACCACCCAGTCCATCTTGTCGTGCTTGAGCAGCCCCACCAGCAGCGTGATGCGAGCCCCCACCGCACCCGCGCGCGCACGCCGGGCCAGCACCCTGAGGTGCACCTCGGTCGGGCTGGCCGCCATGATGCGGGCGTCGGCCTCGCCGCCGGCGCCGTCGAACAGCGTGACCTCGTCGCCCACCGCCACGCGCAGCACCCGCGTCAGGTAGTGATGATCCTCGCCGGCCAGGACATGGTCATCCCCGCTCAGCGACGCGATCGCCACCCGGGGCCGCGCCACGCTACTTCCCGCGGTACAGCACGAGCGCGGTCCACTCGCCCTCGGCGCCGCGCCCCCACACCGCGAACTCGCGCCCCGCCTTCATGGCGCCGAGCTGCGTCTCCAGCAGCTTCTCCTGCCCCGCCAGCAGGCCGGCCATGATGAGCACGCCGCCGCGCTCCACACGCGCCACCAGCTCGGGCAACAGGCCCTCCAGCACGTCGAGCTGGATGTTGGCCAGCACCACGTCGTACCTGCCGGCGAGCTTGCCCAGCGCGCGAGTCTCGCCGCGCACGCGCGACTCCAGCCCGTTGAGCTGCAGGTTCTCCACCGCGACGCGCACCGAATCGACGTCGACGTCGAGCATCACCGCGCGCGACTCCGGCCACAGCTTGAGCGCCGCCACCGTCAGGATGCCCGACCCGCAGCCGACGTCCAGCACGCGCCGCGCCGCATGCCCGCGCGTCTCGATGGCGTCCAGCGCGCGCAGACACAGCCGGGTCGACTCGTGCTGCCCGGTCCCAAAGGCGCGCCCGGGATCCAGGTTCAGCACCACCTCCGCGGTGGTCGGCTCGTGCTTCTCCCAGCTGGGCACGATGACGATGCGCGGGGTGACGTAGAAGACCTTGAAGAACTCCTTCCACTTGTCGCGCCACCCCGACTCGGGCGCGGGCACCGTGGTGATCTCGGTGTGCAGCCCGACCGGCGCCAGGGCCTGATCGATCCGCTGCGTCAGCGCGGCGACATCGCGCCCGCGCGTCACGAAGACCAGCTCGACGCGACCAGGCTGCGACTTCTTGAAGCTGCCTTGATCGCGGATCTCGAAGCCGTCGGCGCCGATGTTGGCCTCCATGACGGCGGCGGTGGCGTTGTCCTCCAGCATGCTGGGGATAGAGGCCACGACCTCGACCCAGTCGTCCTCTGGCTTGACGGTCACAGGGCGATCTAGTCTCGCTGCGCTGCGACTGTCAAACCCGATTGCCGTCTGATACCTTCCCCCCCCGAGGGACACAGGAGAGTGTGAGATGCCGCTGAAGCTCGTCAACAAGGACACCGGGAAGGTGATCGGGACCATCACCACGGAGCAGCTCCAGCAACTCAGGGACCTCCTCGAGGAGGAGGACACCCAGGACCACGACTACTACATCGATCGTGATCTCCTCGACTACCTGCAGGACGAGAACTGCGACGCCGCCGTGCTGGAGCTCCTGCGCAAGGAGATCACCGACGAAGAGGGCGTCGAGATCGAATGGCGAGAAGAGCCGTGAGCGCCGCGATTCCCAGCAGCGCCGCCGCCGTGAAGGGGCTCTGCCGCCGCCCGGTCTGACAGCCGCAGTCCTCGCCACCGCCGCCTTCGCCGCCCCCGTCAGCCATCCCGCCATCCACCACCCGCGAGTCAGTGATGTTGAGCAGCGTGCCCTTCTGCCGCGTGGCGGCCCGGAAGGCGGCCGGAATCCGATCGACGAGCTGCTCGGCGACCGGGCCGAAGCTGGCCAGGTCGTCGCCGGGGCGCGCGATGACGATGACGCCCATGCGGAAGATGTTGCGGGTCGGGAAGGCCGGGCGGCGCTCGCCCTCGGCGCGCACCACGTCGGCCAGGTTGACCATGCGCGCGGTGGCCCGCACCGTCATCGGCGTCCCG
>Ga0154020_10006890_pt1 | contig 13319 bp, 13 predicted proteins | sample Klosneuvirus_201_FD_109709 | JGI IMG/M metagenome (GOLD analysis project Ga0154020, IMG submission 109709) | Active sludge microbial communities from wastewater, Klosterneuburg, Austria - Klosneuvirus_20160825_MG | ecosystem: Engineered > WWTP > Aerobic digester > Activated sludge | place... | reverse complement strand
CGTGCGGGTGGTATGGGCTTGATAAGTGGCCGCAAAGCATTTCAAAAACCAATGACCGATGGTGTTGAATTGCTGCATACAATTCAGGATGTATATTTAGATAAGAGTATCACGATAGCTTAAATGATTTAAAGGTTTAAGGGTTTAAAATCGTATAAAGGTTTTGTCATAACGAATTAAACGACTTAAACGTTTTAAACGACTCAAACGTCTTAAACGTTTTTATGAAAAAAGAAGAAGAAGATTTTGATGCCAGCCTGGCCGGTGAAGAGGGAACAGAAGAGCAGATAAAGGCCAATTGGTTCAAGCGGATGAAAAAAGGTATTCTTACATCTACCAAGGATAAAAAAGATGCCCCTGAAGGATTATGGTCTAAATGCCCTTCCTGCAAATACACCTGCACCGTTGCCGAACTGGGCGAAAACAAATTTGTATGTCCCAAATGTGAATACCATCACCGCATTGGCAGCGAAGAATATTTTGAGATCCTTTTTGATGATAATAAGTATACCGAACTCTTTGCCAATATCAGGTCGAAGGATTATTTAAATTTTGTTGACCTGAAACCTTATGGCAAACGTCTCGAACAAACCTATGCCAAGACCGGCATTCACGATTCAATGACCGTTGCACATGGCAAAATAAATACCAACGACCTGGTTATTGCCTGCATGGATTTTGAATTCATTGGTGGCAGCCTCGGCAGTGTGATGGGTGAAAAAATTAGCAGGGCCTGTGATTATTGCATGGAACACCGTATCCCGTTCATGATCATCAATAAAAGCGGTGGTGCCCGTATGATGGAGAGTGCTTTTTCATTAATGCAACTTGCCAAAACATCGGGTAAACTTTCGCAAATGAGCGATAAAAAAATACCCTATATCTCATTATGTACCGACCCTACATTTGGCGGTACCACTGCCTCATTTGCCATGTTGGGCGATGTGATCTGTGCCGAACCCGATGCCCTGATCGGTTTTGCGGGACCCAGGGTTATTAAAGAAACCATTAAAAAGGACCTCCCGGATGGCTTTCAGCGCAGCGAATTCTTATTGGAGCATGGGTTTTTAGACTTTATTGTACACCGAAGGAATCTTAAGGAAAAATTGGGTAACTTGTTGGTTCTCTTTAAAGGATAACTTTTACTGCCGTATGCAGGTTTAATGGCAACAATAATTCTGCAGGAATAACCAATTTAAAATATGTTGCTTCATAAATTACCCATAACTGTTTTATTGCTTTTAATAACAGCGGGAAATATTTATGCCCAAACACCCTGCACTACCCTTGGCCAAAACCCTTCAACAGCTTTCCCTGTTTGTGGCACTGCCGTATTTCAGCAGGATAGTGTACCCATCTGCAGTTCAAATGTTTTATATGTGCCCGGCTGTTCTGTACCGGGAGATACCGGCACTTTATATCAAAACAAAAATCCGTTCTGGTATAAATTTACCTGTTTTCAAAGCGGCACACTCAGTTTTGTGATCATTCCAAACCAGCCGAATGAAGATTACGACTGGCAACTGTATGATATTACCGGCCACAACCCCGATGATGTATATACCGATTCTACTCTTATTGTAACCGGTAACTGGGCAGGTACCTATGATTCTACCGGGGCTTCGGCAACCGGGGTTAATTATATTCAATGTGCATCCTTACCCGAAGTACTGGCACCAACATTTGCGTTAAGTCCAAATTTGATACAGGGGCATAATTACCTGTTACTGGTTAGTCATTTTTCGGATACGGAACAGGGATATTCTTTATCATTTGGCGGAGGTACGGCCGTAATTACCGATACGTTGCCGCCACATATGTTTACTGCAAGCCGGGCCAGCTGCGATGGCACACAAATACTGGTAAAACTGAATAAACGGATGAAATGCAGCAGCCTGGCTGTTAATGGATCCGATTTTATCATCAGCCCTCCAGCAGCAACAATTATAAGTGCTGCCGGTTTTGGATGCGCCGGTGGATTTGATACGGATTCGGTCTTACTCACTTTCAGTAATCCCCTCCCCTTTGGAAATTATAATTTAATTGCCCGCAACGGAACTGATGCAAATACATTACTGGACCTCTGTGACAATGGTGTGCCTGTTGGCGAGTCCATTCCTTTTACCATACTTTCTCCCTTGCCTGTTCCCATGGACAGTTTAACCGGCAACCGGTGCAGCCTTGATTCACTGGTATTGGTTTTTCCTGAAGTCATTAAATGTAATTCAGTGGCTCCCGACGGAAGCGATTTTTTTATAACCGGTACTTACCCGGTCAATATCAGCAATGCCAGCCCTGTAAATTGTGTAAACGGTTTAACCAGGCAGATCATCGTGCGGTTTACCTCAACCGTTATACTACCCGGTAATTTCCAGATCGTACTCCGGGTTGGCAGCGATGGCAATACCATTTTAAGCCAATGTGATACTCCTTCGGTTGCCGGCTCTGCCATACCGTTTGTTGTTTTACCCAAGCCCGTTGCCGGTTTCGGTTTCCCTGCTTCTGTATGCCTGCCGGATGCTTCGGTAGCATTTACCAACCTGTCTTCCATATCCGACGGGTCTGAAAGTTTGTTTCAATACCGCTGGAATTTTGGCGACAGCACAAGCGGTGCCAATAATTTTTCTACACTAAGAACACCGGTACATGTTTACCGGGATACCGGGCCATTTAATGTGCATTTAAGGGTAACCAGCAATGGTGGTTGTGTACATGATACAACTATTGTAATGGATAACATCCACCCGCAGCCCAAAACCAGTTTCGGGATCAGTAAACCGGAAACCTGTTTGGGCGATGCCATATTTTTTACCGATTCAACCAACGGTATGGATGGCATAACCCTGCAATGGTTTTGGGATATGGGCGACGGATCAACCAGGAACACGAAGGATGTTCTGTACATTTACGCAGTTGATCAAACATATAACGTGAGCCTGTACACGATTAATAGTCAAGGCTGCAAAAGTGACGTGTTGGCCAAACCCATAACGGTTCACCCCTATCCCATTGTTGATGCCGGTCCCGACCGGGTTATGCTGGAAGGCGGTACCATAACCATGCAGGCAACAGCCATTGGCAACAACCTGCAATACCTGTGGACCCCATCAACCTACCTGGATAACCCTGCCATCCTTACTCCGAAGGTTGTTGATGCGAAGTTTGATATGTTATACAACCTGTCGGTTACGGCACCCGGTGGATGTACCACATCTGACCAGGTATTTATTGATGTTTTAAAAATTCCGGTCATTCCCAATACCTTTTCGCCCAATAATGATGGTATCAACGACTTTTGGGATATCCGTTACCTGGATGAATACAGCAATCAACATACACAGGTTTTTACACGAACCGGGCAAAAGGTATTTGAAAGCCGGGGGCGGTACCTGGCATGGAACGGAATGTATAAAGGCAACCCGGTTCCCATGGATACCTATTACTACATTATTGAACCGGGTTATGGGCGGGAGCCGTTTACAGGGTATGTAACCATCATCAGGTAATTTTAAGGAGGATTAAAAAATGTAAAGGCAATACCTTTGCAAAAAAACGGCATTGGAACTTACTAACCGAAAAGCACATCACGAATACTTTTTTGAATCGACCTATATCGCAGGTATGGTGCTCAGCGGCACCGAAATAAAATCATTGCGGGCGGGTAAAGCCAGCTTTAACGACAGCTACTGTGTATTTTTTAAAGGAGAATTATTTGTAAAAAGCCTGCACATCTCCGAATATTCATTTGGCACCCACAGCAACCACGAACCCATGCAGGAAAGAAAACTCCTGCTCAACAAACGTGAATTACGCAAGCTTGAAAATAAGATAAAAGAGAAAGGCTATTCCATCATTCCCTTAAGGTTATTCCTGGCCGAGTCGGGTTATTTTAAAATGGAGATCGGTTTAGGCAAAGGCAAAAAGCATTACGATAAAAGGGAGAGTATTAAGGAAAGGGAAACAGACAGGGATATAAAAAGGAAATACGGGATTTAAATGTACGGTGTTGGGTGTACGATGTACGCCTGAATCAAATGCTATTGTACATCGTACAACTTACATCTAACATTCAGAAAGACTCAACGGCACATTTACTGCCAGCCCGCCATCAGCAGTTTCCTTGTATTTATGATTCATATCCAGGGCGGTTTCCCACATGGTTTTTATAACACCGTCGAGGCTTACCCTGGCATAATCAGGTGAACTTTGCATAGCCAGCTGGCTTGCTGTAATGGCTTTGATGGCTCCCATCGCATTTCTTTCTATACAGGGTACCTGCACCAGTCCGCCAATAGGATCGCAGGTCATGCCCAGGTGATGTTCCATTGCAATTTCTGCAGCCATCAAAGCCTGTCGCTGTGTGCCACCCAGGCATTCGGTTAAAGCAGCAGCTGCCATAGAACTGCTGACACCGATCTCGGCCTGGCATCCTCCCATTGCTGCAGAGATGGTTGCCCCTTTTTTAAAAATGCTGCCCACTTCAGCTGCCGTCAGTAAGAACTGAATGATCTTTTCATCGGTATTTCCCCCGCAAAATGCGGCATAATATTGCAGCACAGCCGGTATCACACCTGCGGCACCGTTAGTAGGGGCTGTTACCACCCTGCCAAAGCTTGCATTCTCTTCATTCACTGCCAGGGCAAAACAACTTACCCAATCCAGGATATAAGAAAAATTGTTGCCGCCTTCTTTAACCAGTTCAAACCAACTGTTGTAATCAGTATAAGGCCTTCCGTTGATCAGTTTTTTATTCAACCCGGATCCACGCCGTTTTACCTGCAGACCGCCGGGTAAGATACCCTCTGCGTGACAACCCCTGTAAATACAGGCTTTCATCACTTCCCAAATGTGTAATAGTCCTTCCCTGGTTTCTGATTCTGTACGCCATGCCGATTCATTTTCCAATACCACGTCACTGATGTTCAAACCGGTTTTCATGCACCAGTGCAGCAATTCGTCGGATGTGTTGATGGGAAAAGAGAGGTGTACATCAGCAGTGCCATTACCGGTTTCATTTTCTTTGGTCACAAAACCACCCCCTACCGAATAAAATGTTTCAGAAAAATTTTCGCCGTTGTGCATGGTCACCAGGAAGCTCAATGCATTGGGATGAAAAGGCAGGGATTCGCTCATTAAAAATTCAATATCTTCTGCCGGGTCAAAATCAATTTCATGCTTCCCGGTAAGCAGTATCTTTTTCATATGCCGGATGTCGGCTATCTTGGCATCAATATGATTCACATCAAATGTTACAGGGTCATCGCCGCTTAACCCCAGTTGCACGGCAATATCGGTGCCATGACCTACACCGGTTTTTGCCAGTGAGCCATACAGTAAAACACGGATGCCGGTTACATCATTCAATAGATCCCGCTCCACCAAAGAACTGGTAAAGCGCTGTGCAGCACGCCAGGGCCCAAGTGTATGGCTGCTGGATGGGCCTACACCGATCTTGAACATATCGAAAACAGAAATGGACTCGTGGCTCAATTTTATTTTTTATAGAACATCTATCAGGTCAATGGTAAAGATCAGGTTCGAACCCGGAGGTATGGATCCTGACTGGTTACATCCATAGCCCAGTGATGGCGGAATATATAAAGTTATTCTACCCCCTTCCTGGATCAAAGGAAGTCCCCTTCTCCAGCCAAGTATCAGGTCAGATAATAAAAAGTTTGCATTTCCGGTTTGATCCTCGGTAAAAATCACATCATTCGTCAGTTTACCTGTATACTTTACATTCACGGTAGAGGATAATTGCGGAGATACCCCGGTTCCCTGTACATGGATCACGTAAAAAAAGCCGCCGGAATGCTGTGTAGCCGCAATTGATTTTGATGTGAGGTAAGCCTGTAATGAAGCGATCTCGGCAGCGGTAGGCACACCCGTATTATTTGGGATACAGTTGTTTGCAGCATTTTCATCTGATTTTAAACAACTCCCCATCGTAAAAATCAGAGATGCAAAAGCAAGCATTAAAAAGTGTTTTTTGTTCATTGGTTTCTGTTATTTGATGTTTAATTTGATTCGGTAATTGTATCTGTTTTACCTGCTTTATGCTTAAGTTCCCGGTATAGCTGTTCATTCATTTCCCATTTAAACTGCATCCGGAAATAGGAAAAAAAAAGAACAACGATGATAATGGCAATTACAATGGTAGTCATTGAACCAGCCAATGTGTTTGACACCAGGGTATACCATTCCGGTAAAAAAAGATATACTACAGTAATGAACAGTAAAATGGGTACGCAAAACAAAACCGCCATTGGCAATCCGTTCAACACCCTGGCCCCGATACTGTTATTTCTTTCTCTTTCCTTTTCCCAGTATCGCATGAATTCTTTGTCCTTTTCAGAAAGCATGCTGCAAAACTAAGGCAAAATTTGGTAAAGGCTCAGTTTCTGAATCAATAACCCATTGATTTAATAAGGCGCAAATTTAAGCAGAAATGAAGCTGAACCCGTTTGCCCACGCCAGGTATTAATATAAGCTGTTCAATAGAATTGTATATTCAATTTTACAGTACTTTGTTATATAGCGAATATCTTGTAGGTTTGTTATGCTTAATTATTCTGAATGAAAATAGAACAACTGCTGGTTCAGCATTTTTACAACAGCAAAGAAGTAACATTACAGGGCATGGGAACGTTTACCCTCTCCGGCGATTTTGTAATGCCAAAAGAAAATGAAAAAGATGCTGAAATACCCGAGCATGCCATTTCCTTTCAATACAATGGACGGGCAACGGAAGATGAAGCACTCATCCATTTTATTGTTCAGCAAACCCGGAAAATGAAGGCCCTGGCTTCTGCCGATCTCGATTCTTACCTGGCACTGGGCAAACAGTTCCTGAATATCGGCAAACCTTTCATCATTGAAGGTATGGGTGTGTTATTAAAAAATCAGCAGGGCGAACTGGAGTTTACAAAAGGGGGTTCCTGGCAAACGAAAATGGAAGCTACACCTGCAGCCTTAAAGGAAAAAGCCGAGAACCCGGAAATTTCATTTGCCTCCGAAAGTAAATCTGATGCCGGCCATATTAATAAAAAAGCCATACTGGCAGGCACAGGAGTATTGCTGCTCGGTTTAATCGCTGTGGCAGCCTGGTACTTTTTGTTGAGGAAAAACAATACGGAGACGGAAACGCCTGTTTCCGAAGTTAAAGTTGATCCTATAAAAACAGATACAGCCAAAACCGATACTGCAAAAACAGATACAACGGCAACGATACCGTTAAAACCGGTTATTGCAAATGACGGGTATAGTTTTAAAGTAGTATTTATGGTTTCCGGGGATTCTGCTGCAGCAGTACGAAGGATGAATGACCTGACCAGGCGTTATCATAAGGTGATCATGTACAAGGCTGATTCGGTAAGGTTTAAACTGGCAGAACCTTTTATGCTCCCCCTGGCCGATACAACCCGTATAAAAGATTCACTGAACAGTTTTTATTACCTGGGTAAGGCTTTTATTGAACTGAACTGATTTTTCTCCTGTAAAATTTCATCTTAAAAATGTTGCAACCGGTACAAAATAAAATCATCATTGCCTTTTGGGTATTGGCGTTCCTTGACCTTCTGGGCATTGCAGCCGGTATTGAAATACTGCATTTTACGGTAAAGCCCCTGCTGATTCCTGTGTTAATACTTTTGCTGTTGAAAACCCGGTCAACCGTTCCCGGAAAAAATTTATTAATGACCGGTTTATTTTTCTCCTGGATGGGTGATGTTTTTTTGTTGTTTGAAAATAAACAGCCCCTGTTCTTTATTTTTGGACTGGCCAGTTTTTTGATCACCCATATTTTTTATATCATTTATTTCCTGAGGATACGGTCAGCCAATGCATCGCTTTTGAAAAAACAACTGCTGTTTATTGTATTGGTACCTGCTTATGGCATCATGCTGGTCTGGCTGTTATTTCCGCATTTAGGCGAACTTAAATTACCGGTGATCGTTTATGCCGCAGTCATTTGTACCATGTTGTTGTGCAGCCTGCACATCTTTCTGAAAGTGAACAAAAAAGCTGCCGTACTTTATGTACTCGGGGCTGCTGCATTTGTGGTTTCTGATTCATTACTGGCCATCAATAAATTTTATGAGCCTATTGCATATGCAGGCATATTCATTATGCTCACCTATTGTGCTGCCCAATATTTTATTGTACGCGGTTACATCCAACAAAATAATCAATGACCAAAGAAGCATTATTACAGGAACTGGCAGGAAATACCTGGGTGATGATAAAGCCATCCCCCATAGAAGGTATTGGTGTATTCGCACTGTGTGATATTCCCAAAGGTTGCCGGTCCATGTTCAGCCGGGCAAATGAGCAGGAACAGTGGATCCCTGTTTCAAAAACAGAAGTTGACCATTTACCTGCCCATGCAAAAGCATTGATAGAAAACTATTGCCTGTATGATGATGAAAATTATTTTATTCCGGACTATGGTTTTAAAAAAATGGACCTGGTTAATTTTTTAAACCATGCAGATATTCCCAATATCATCTCCATCAATGACGGTGAATTTTTTGAAGTGATACGGGATATAAAGAAAGGCGAAGAACTGGTTATTGATTACGGACAGATCGTGGACGGGGAATAGGTTCCTGTTGCCTGTTTTTCAGCATGAAAAAGTTTACCAAAACCGCACTCAGCATGGGGATTAGTAAAATACAGAAATAAATAAAATAGCTGACCGTAACTTCAGGCACCGGCTTTACGGGTATCAATAACTGCTCTCCTATTACTGTTTCAGAAAAAATTACACTGCGTGTTAAATTCCATCCCAGGTGAATGGCTGCAGGATAATACAGGGAGAAAGTTTTTGAATAGGCATATGCATAAACCAAACCCATGGTACCGGTAACAACAAAGGTGATTGCCATTTGTTTTATATCGCCAAATACTTCATGAGAGAACCAATGATAAATGCCAAAGGCAATGGCTGAAATGAAAATGGCCTTTGTATGTCCCAGTTTTTTTATCAGTATATAAAACAACACGCCCCTGAAGATCAATTCTTCAAATAAAACCGATTTGATGTTCCACCAGGTGCCGGTTAAGATAAGATTGGCAGTGAGTTTAGGATTGATCTCCCACTGCTGCTGTGCAAAGATCATCCGCATAAAAAAATCTGATGAACAGCAAATGGCGGTTACCATAAAAAATAAAACAAAGCCAAGCAGACGTTTTTTGGTGGGATAAAAACCCAATACCTGTAAACTGCCTTTTTCAAAAAGCCATATGAGAAGCCAGGAAATGAGGAGTTGAACGATTATGCCGGTCATTGCAGGTTACTTAGGTAACGTAAATATATCCCAACATTGCAGAACCTGCCCTAAATATTCAAAAGATAAAACAGTATCTCCTTTATTAAAAACTAAACAACCGGTATTACTGCAAGTTTATGAATGCGGATGATCTTCAGCCAGCTAAGTAAACGAATCACCCCATAGGTTGGGTCCAGCTCGTACCAGCGGAAACCAAAGTTGGTGGATGATGGATTTTTGTGATGATTATTGTGATAACCCTCTCCCATCATCAGCAGGTCAAGTTTGAAGAGGTTCGTTGATGTATTCTTCATCGTAAAATTCTTTGACCCGTATTTATGTGCAAACCAGTTGATGATCATTCCATGAATGGGCAGCATTAACATATGAATGGGTAATAATAAAAACCACCAGGCTGAAGGAGCATACACTACATAAATGGATATGTATATGGCGATCCAGCCCAGCCGGGAAGCCCAGGAATTGGCTATCTTATCCAGCAACGGCCAGTCCGGCACATTCTTCAGGAACCGGGGTTCCACTTCCAGAGTTTTTTCATAAATACCCATCGACACATCCCGGGTATGCCACATCATTTTAAATATACTGGTATCAAACATGGGCGAATGCGGATCTTTCTCGGTATCGGTATAGGCATGATGCATGCGGTGCATGATGGCATATGCCCTCGGGCTAATATAAGATGAACCCTGTGTGACATAGGCAACAATATAAAAGAAACGTTCCCAGAACCGGCTCATACTAAAAGCACCATGTGCGGCATAGCGGTGCTGCAAAAAGGTTTGCATAAAAAGAGAGAGATACCAATGGCATACAAAAAAGAGAATTATTATTAACATGGTTTTTCATCACTATTGTTTTTTGAATACTGATATACTTTAAGGTAGTCTTTTTAATTCAGTAACTGCAGTTTTGACCAGGTGTTTTCTGCTAATTTAACACATTTGTTGTTTTTATTCGATCTGCATTTGTTGAATACAACCCTTTCCTTTTTTTTGTTGTCTTGGCGCTTTTAAAAAAAGTGAGCAGGCGAAATGTACTGTGTTCCAGAAAAGGTAACTTTAAAAAGGCACCCCTTTTGCCAGGATCAATTGAAAGATCAGCAGTAAGATCAGCAACAAAACAACGGGTAATATAAAAATCCTGTTATTGATCCGGCTGTTAATGGTTTCCGTTATGCTTACATGCCACCCATGTGCAAATACCATGGGAATGGAGATCAATGTTACCATCACCGGGGCTATGGCCCTGTCCCAGGGCATTATACGGAACGGAATGATCAGTACTAAACCAACAAAAGAAGCAAGTACTGCGATCCTGAAGAGGTATCCAGATCTGGCGGACGCTATACTCACCTGATCAATGGATGGTGATAATCTCAATAAATATTTACTGAAAAGTATACCCAGGTACAGCATGGCAATGATACCGGTAATACTGATAACAATTCCCAATCCTTCTCCTATTCCAAGATAGGTGAATGCCTGTCCTGTATCGGTATCAGCCGCTACTTTAGCAGTTATAAATTGTGGAATGGATTGTGCCAGCCCCTGGAAAGCAAGCCAGAGTATAAATAAATGCGACCAGTGAGCTGATCGTTTTATTCGGTTTGCAACAAAAAGAAATATTAACCCGGCTACAAAAATAGCCGCTGCTCCATAGCCCTGTGCCAGGGATTCCATTGGGTGATTGCCTTCCCAGTTATGGTTATTGTGGTACAGGGTTGCTTTAAGACCCAGCCATCTTTTGCCCAGTGCCAAAAACAATTCCTGTATAAAAAAAATGATATTAAATGCCAAAGCATACAGCACCGCTGAGTTAATGACCAAAATTGCTGCAGATCTTCTGCCTGCAGGCAAAACCTTACCGGAGGCGTTCCTGGTTTTGAAAAAACCATATAATCCCCAAACAATTGGTATCAATAATAATAAGAATGGCAGAAAATGACTGATCGCTTTCATGATGGCTATTTTACTTTCTTAAATGTAATACAATCAAAAAATATAAAAAACGGATTGGTACAGGTGGTTATAATGAGTGGCAAAAGGGATCAATACGCTATCAAAAAAAAGCCCCGCCTGCATCGCTGCAGCGGGACTGAATTAAAACATTTTTAAATTGGTAAACTGTTTTGCAGATCTGCCAACTTAGTTTACAAGCCCGGTATATTGCTGTGTTACTTTCTTGATGATATAACCGCTTATCCAGCCAACATAAGCATACTTGGCATAGATGAATTTCTTTGACGGGTTGATGGTATTTATTTCCTGGATCAGGTTATCAAACCATATCGTTCCGGCAAGCAGGGCTTTGCGGTCATAGGTTTTCAATACCCGGTTAATATTTTTTTGACATTCCCTTGCATTTTCAGGAACCGGTATGTATGACAGATCGGGATTGATCAGCTTGTCATAATCTGCAACCAGCATCCTGCGGAATTCGGCAATATCCCTGGCCGTTATTTCGGTATAGTTCGTATTGGCACTTTCCGGATGCATCAGTGAAGCAATGGCCCATACTACCCCGCCGGAGATATACATAATGTCCCTGTTCCTGACATCTCTTTTAATAATAAATTCATCCAATACGATCCTCCTCAGGCTGTCTGACCACATTTCATTTGCCTTGTTTACATATTCATTCAGATCTCCCTGGGTTTTTGATTCTATCAACCGCTGAAAGGATTTTGTGCCCAATGGGAAAGTTACAGGTACAAAAGTTTTATTGGCAGCAAAATATCCGCCTTTTGTATTGCCGCTTCCCACATCCAGCTGGGTGGTGGTAAAGCGGTGTTTTTGGGGTACAATGCCCAACAGGCTTAACTGAGATTCCTGTTCAGGTGTTATGTAAGTTATTTTAACAGTTGGGTCAAGGGATTTTGGCCTGACCACATTGGCAAAATATTCTATTTTGTTATACTTAGCCAGGTCCTGCATCAATCCGCTGGCGATCACAATATGTACTTTATCAGAAGGGATACTATGCCGGGTTTTGAGGATATTCCATAGAAATGCAATGGCTTCAGAAGTTTCCTTTTCGCTCTGGTAAGAAAGTGCTGCAGCATCTGTATTGATCGAAGTATCCATAATGAGAGAATAATCATACTCACGGTCCTTACTCAGCTTTACATCAATGATACTTAACTTGATTCCTTTCGCACCTATTTCAATGCCTGCATACTTTTCCCCGATACCCTGAACACTCTTTAATAAACTTTCAACTACATCTGCAATGACCGTATAACCCAGGCTCCTGTATATTCTTACAGCTGATTTATAATTTACAATGGCCAGCTGCGGCTGATCAGTTTTGGCATATAAACTGCCCAATCCCTCATAAGCAACTGCCTGCAGGTAAGCATCATAATTTGCCTTTGCCTTTGACAATCCTTTTTTAAAGAATTCCTCAGCTGCATCAAACTGTTGCGCATCCATGAGCGTAGTTGCCGTTTTCAGCATTCTGAAAGTTGACTGGCTTTTTATAGTTTGCGCAGAAACAAACGTACATACAAGGATCAAACCGGTTACAAAAAATAATTTACGCAGCATCAGTTCAGTTTTTATTGATAAAAAAATGTCTCCGGGTTAATAATAAACAAATGTATGATACGTTGAAGTTTATCTCCTATCTTTTATAAATATTGAAGTGCCGTTTAGAGCAAATGTGACAATTTTGTGCAAAACCTGTAAACCATTAAATAAAAATCCCTCCTGCAATACTGCAGGAGGGACTGTATTTTTTTGCAATTCTTCCTGACAGCAGGAAGGTTGCTTATTGTCAATTGCTTATTGCCAATTGCCTGTTGATTAATATCCACCCATTCCGCCCATATCCGGTGCGCCATGGCTGTGTGGTGCTTCATCTTTTGGTTTATCGGCAATTACACATTCTGTTGTTAACAACATACCTGCTATTGAAGCTGCATTTTCCAGGGCTACACGGCTTACTTTGGTTGGGTCAATAACACCAGCCTTAAATAAGTTCTCGTACACTTCCGTCCTGGCATTAAATCCAAAATCACCTTTCCCT
>Ga0154020_10006889_pt1 | contig 13319 bp, 11 predicted proteins | sample Klosneuvirus_201_FD_109709 | JGI IMG/M metagenome (GOLD analysis project Ga0154020, IMG submission 109709) | Active sludge microbial communities from wastewater, Klosterneuburg, Austria - Klosneuvirus_20160825_MG | ecosystem: Engineered > WWTP > Aerobic digester > Activated sludge | place... | reverse complement strand
CTGGCGCCGGGGCTGCGCGTCGAGGCGCGGGCCCCCGACGGTCTGGTCGAGGCCTTCTCGCAGCCGGCGGCACCGGGCTTCAACCTGTGCCTGCAGTGGCACCCGGAATGGCAGGCCGCCGACAACCCGGTATCGATGCAGATCCTGCGCGCCTTCGGCCAGGCCGTGCACGGCTACCGCGACCGCGTCAGGGGCCCCTTGCCAGCCGACACCACCGTCGCCTGACCCGACACGCCGCCGCGCACCCCGCCCCCGCACCCGCGCGCCGACCCGCCCCAGCCTCCAGGTGCCCCATGAATACCAGAGACCATTTCACCTTCGCCGAGCTCGAGCAGTGGCTCGACAACAACCACGTCACCGAGATCGAATGCCTGGTGCCCGACCTCACCGGCGTGGCGCGCGGCAAGATCCTGCCGCGCCAGAAGTTCACCGAGGACCGCGGCATGCGCCTGCCCGAGGCCGTGGTGGCCATGGGTGTGACGGGCGAATTCCCCGAGGAGGGGCCCTACTACGACGTCATCACGCCCACCGACCGCGACATGCACCTGCGGCCCGACCCGACCACGGTGCGCATCGTGCCCTGGGCGACCGACCCCACGGCGCAGGTCATCCACGACTGCTACGACCGCAACGGGCATCTCGTGCCCTTCGCGCCGCGCAGCGTGCTGCGGCACGTGTGCGACCTCTACGACGCCCAGGGCTGGTCGCCGGTGGTCGCGCCCGAGCTCGAGTTCTACCTGGTGGCACGCAACACCGACCCCGACGTGCCGCTGAAGCCGCCCATCGGCCGCAGCGGCCGCAGCGAGACCGGGCGCCAGGCCTACAGCATCGACGCCGTCAACGAGTTCGACCCGCTGTTCGAGGACGTCTACGCCTACTGCGAGAAGATGGAGCTCAACGTCGACACGCTGATCCACGAGGTGGGCGCGGGGCAGATGGAGATCAACTTCTTCCACGCCCACCCGCTGGGGCTGGCCGACGAGGTCTTCCTGTTCAAGCGCACGGTGCGCGAGGCGGCGCTGCGCCACGACATGTTCGCCACCTTCATGGCCAAGCCCATCGCCGGCGAGCCGGGCAGCGCGATGCACGTGCACCAGAGCATCGTCAGCAAGGCCACCGGGATGAACATCTTCAGCAAGCCCGACTTCACGGCCAGCAAGGAGTTCGACTGGTACATCGGCGGCCTGCAGCGCTACATCCCGGCGGCGATGGCGCTGTTCGCGCCCTACGTCAACAGCTACCGCCGCCTGGTGCGCGGCGTGGCGGCGCCCATCAACATCCAGTGGGGCACCGACAACCGCACCGTCGGCATCCGCAGCCCGTTGGCCGGTGCCGCGGCACGGCGGATCGAGAACCGCGTCATCGGTGCCGATGCCAACCCCTACGTCGCGCTGGCCGCCACGCTGGCCTGCGGCTACCTGGGCATGATGAACCAGATCGAGCCGACCGCCGAATGCAAGGGCGACGCCTACCTCGGCGACTTCCAGCTGCCGCGCAGCCTGGGCGAGGCGCTGGCGCTGCTGCGCGACGAAGCCGACCTCGCCGCGGTGCTGGGCAAGGAGTTCATCACCGTCTACACCGAGGTGAAGGAAATCGAGTACGCCGAGTTCATGAAGGTGATCTCGCCCTGGGAACGCGAGCATCTGCTCCTCCACGTCTGAAGAAGGCAGCGCCATGACCTCCTCGACCCAACGATCCACCCAGGAGTGGCAGGCCGCCGACGCGGCGCACTTCCTGCACCCCTTCACCGACTTCCAGAGCCTGGCGCAGAAGGGCTCGCGCATCATCACGCGCGCCGACAACATCTACCTCTGGGACAGCGAGGGCCACAAGGTCCTCGACGCGATGAGCGGGCTGTGGTGCGTCAACGTCGGCTACGGCCAGCGCTCGCTGGTCGACGCCGCGACGCGGCAGATGCAGACGCTGCCCTTCTACAACGCCTTCTTCCAGACCGCGACGCCGCCGGCCATCGAACTGGCCGAACTGCTGGCCGAGGTGACACCGCCGCAGTTCAGGCACGTCTTCTTCAGCGGCAGCGGCAGTGAAGGCAACGACACCATCGTGCGCATGGTGCGCCGCTACTGGGACCTGCTCGGCCAGCCGCAGCGCAGCGTGATCATCAGCCGCCACAACGCCTACCACGGCAGCACCATGGCCGGCGCCTCGCTGGGCGGCATGAGCGGCATGCACGCGCAGGGCGGGCTGCCCATCCCCGGCATCGTGCACATCGAGCAGCCCTACTGGTGGGAACACGGCCGGCCGCAGGGGCTCACGCGCGAGGCCTTCGGCCTGCAGGCCGCCGGCTGGCTGGAAACCAGGATCCTCGAACTCGGCCCCGAGAACGTCGCCGCCTTCATCGGCGAGCCCATCCAGGGCGCCGGCGGCGTGATCATCCCGCCATCGACCTACTGGCCCGAGGTGCAGCGCATCTGCCGCAAGTACGGCGTGCTGCTGGTCAGCGACGAGGTCATCTGCGGCTTCGGCCGCACCGGGCGCTGGTTCGGCTGCGAGACGCAGGGCTTCGAACCCGACCTGATGACCTTCGCCAAGGGCGTGACCAGCGGCTACGTGCCGCTGGGCGGCGTCATGGTGGGCGACCGCGTGGCCGACGTGCTGATCCAGCGCGGCGGCGAGTTCAACCACGGCTACACCTACAGCGGCCACCCGGTGGCCTGCGCCGTGGCGCTGGCCAACATCGGGCTCATCCGCTCGCTGAAGCTCGTCGAGCACGTGCACGACGACGTCGGTCCCTACCTCGCTGAAGCCTATGCGCAGCTGGCCCAGCACCCCCTGGTGGGTGACGCCGAGACCTGCGGCCTGATGGGGGCGCTGCTGCTCGTGAAGCACAAGGCGGCGGATCCCAGGGACAGCAAGGCCTTCGACGAATCGGTGGGCATCGGCATGGTGTGCCGCGGCCACTGCTTCCGCGAAGGCGTGATCATGCGCGCTGTCGGCGACCGCATGATCATCGCGCCGCCGCTGGTCATCACGCGCGCGCAGATCGACGAGATGGTGGCGCTCATCCGCCGCTGCCTCGACCTCACGCTGGCCGACGCCCAGCGTCACGGCTGGCTGCGCTGACCCGGGCCGAAAAGCCCTTCCCGATTGCTAGACTCCGCCCCGTCTGTCCGAACCGCCCCTAAGAAGCCCTGGAGGTTGTCCGCATGAATGCCAAGTCGATCCTGTCCACCCTGGCCCTGGCCCTCGCCACCACCCTCGCGGTGGCACAGGAAGAGGAGAAGGTGCTCAACATCTACAACTGGTCGGACTACATCGCCGAAGACACGTTGCGCAACTTCGAGAAGGAAACGGGCATCCGCGTCCGCTACGACAACTTCGACAACAACGAGATCGTGCACGCCAAGCTGGTGGCCGGCAAGACGGGCTACGACATCGTGATGCCCAGCTCGAACTGGGCCAAGCTGCAGATGGACGGCGGCCTGCTGCGCAAGCTGGACAAGGCGCAGCTGCCCAACCTGAAGCACCTCGACCCGGCAGTGCAGGCGCAACTGGGGCGCATGGACCCGGGCAACGAGTACATGGTGAACTGGCTGTGGGGTTTCACCACCGTGGGCATCAACGTCGACAAGGTCAAGGCGGCGCTGGGCAGCCTGCCGATGCCCGACAACGTCTGGGACCTGGTCTTCAAGCCCGAGTACGTCAGCCGGCTCAAGGGCTGCGGCGTGAGCTTCCTCGACAGCGCCAGCGAAGTGATACCCGCCGCGCTGCACTACCTGGGCAAACCCGCGTTCAGCAAGAACCCCAGCGACTACAGCGCCGCGGCGCAGCTGCTGAAGGCCGTGAGGCCGCATGTCACGCTGTTCAGCAGCAGCGGCTACATCAACGACATGGCCGGCGGCAGCATCTGCGTGGCCCTGGGCTGGAGCGGCGACATCAACATCGCGCGCCAGCGCGCCATCGACAACAAGAGCGGCCAGAACATCCAGGCGCTGATCCCGAAGAACGGCGGCCTGCTGTTCTTCGACGTGATGGTGATCCCTGCCGATGCACCGCGGCCGGGCAACGCGCACAAGTTCATCAACTACATCATGCGCCCCGAGGTGCACGCGGGGCTGACGAACAAGGTCTTCTACGCCAACCCGAACGCCGCGTCCAAGGCCTTCGTCAAGCCGGAGGTGGCGAGCAACCCGACCGTCTTCCTGGCGCCGGCCGACATGGGCAGGATGATCCCGCCGGACTCGCTGAACAACGACCTGCGCCGCCTGATGACGCGCACCTTCACGTCCTTCAAGACCGGGCTGTGATGGCCCCCGGGCTTGGCGCTTCGCGCCTTCGCCACCCCCCGATGGGGCCGTCGGCCGCCTTGGGGCAGCCCGGCGCCGGCCGATCTCACATCGAGGAAGCATGAGCAGCACGACTCCGCCAGGTACGGCCGCGCAACCGGCGTTCCTGCAGATCCAGAACGTCGTCAAGGACTTCAACGGCTTCAAGGCCGTGAACAACGTCAGCCTGGACATCGCCAAGGGCGAGATCTTCGCGCTGCTGGGCAGTTCGGGCTGCGGCAAGAGCACGCTGCTGCGCATGCTGGCGGGCTTCGAGACGCCGACTTCGGGCCGCATCGTGCTGAACGGGCAGGACCTGGCCGACCTGCCGCCCTACCAGCGGCCGATGAACATGATGTTCCAGAGCTACGCGCTCTTCCCGCACCTCACGGTGTGGGAGAACATCGCCTTCGGCCTGAAGCGCGAGGGCCTGCCCAGGGACAGGATCGCCGAACGGGTGGAAGCCAAGCTCAAGCTCGTGCAGCTGACGAAGTACGCGCAGCGCAAGCCGCACCAGCTTTCGGGCGGGCAGCAGCAGCGCGTGGCGCTGGCGCGCAGCCTGGCCAAGCAGCCGCAGATGCTGCTGCTGGACGAGCCGCTGGGTGCGCTGGACAAGAAGCTGCGCGAAGAAACGCAGATCGAGCTCGTCAACATCATCGAGTCCGTCGGCGTGACCTGCGTCATGGTCACGCACGACCAGGAAGAGGCCATGACCATGGCCAGCCGCATCGCCATCATGAGCGAGGGCCGCTTCCTGCAGGTGGGCGCCCCGGGCGACATCTACGAGACACCGGCCACCCGCTTCGTCGCCGACTTCATCGGCAACGTGAACCTGATGGACGGCCGCGTCACCGAAGACGAGGCCGACCACGTGGTCATAGACTGCGCCGACTGCCGCCACTACGTCGGCCACGGCATCACCGGCAATGCCGGCATGCCGGTGACGGTGGCGCTGCGGCCCGAGAAGATCCACCTCGTGCGCCACAAGCCCGCCGACGAATTCAACAGCGCAGCCGGCCGCATCAAGGAGATGTCGTACTTCGGCGCCTTCACCGTCTACCACCTCGAACTGGGCAGCGGCGCGAAGCTGAAGGTCAGCGTGGCCAACACGCAGCGCCACCGCGACGAGGACTTCACCTGGGGCGACGAGGTCTGGGCGCACTGGTCGCGCTCGGCCCACGTCGTGCTGACGCAGTAGTGCCGTGACGAAGAACCTGCCCGCCTGGTTCAGCGGCCGCGGTCTGGTGATCGCGATCCCCTTCGCCTTCCTGCTGGCGTTTTTCCTGTTGCCCTTCCTGATCGTCGGCAAGATCAGCGTCTCCGAGATGGAGACGGTGAGCTTCAAGGACATCGTCACCTGGTCCGACGGCGTGCTGGCGCTGACGCTGAAGTTCAGCAACTACATCTTCATCACGCAGGACTCGCTGTACTTCAAGACCTACCTGGCCAGCCTGCAGTACGCCGCGGCGACCACGGTGCTGTGCCTGGCCATCGGCTACCCCTTCGCCTACTTCATGGCGCGTGCCAAGGCCACGCTGCAGCCGGCGCTGCTGATGCTGGTGATGCTGCCCTTCTGGACCAGCTTCCTGCTGCGCGTCTACGCCTGGCGCGGCCTGCTCACCGAAGGCGGCTGGGTGGCCGACCTCATCATCGGCCTGGGGCTGGACCAGCTGCTGCTGTCGGCGGGCCTCATATCCTCGCCCGGCAAGCTGATGCACACGCCGTTTTCGCTGGTGCTGGGCATGACCTACACCTACCTGCCCTTCATGATCCTGCCGCTCTTCGGCAACCTGGCGAAGATGGACCTGCGGCTGCTGGAGGCCGCCGCCGACCTGGGCGCCACGCCCTGGACGGCGTTCTGGAAGGTGACGGTGCCGCTGTCCAAGGCCGGCATCATCGCCGGCAGCATGCTGGTCTTCATCCCCTGCGTCGGCGAGTTCGTGATCCCCGAACTGCTGGGCGGGCCCGAGACGCTGATGATCGGCCGCGTGCTGTGGGACGAGTTCTTCAGCAACAACGACTGGCCGATGGCCGGCAGCGTGGCCGTGGTGATGGTGCTGCTGATCATCGTGCCGCTGGCGCTCTTCAACAAGTACCAGGCCGAGGCGCAGGAGAGACATTGATGCCCCCAGGCTCACTTCGTTCGCCACCCCCCGAGGGGGCGTGCCTCCTTGGGGCGGCCCGGCGGAGGCACGCGTGAAGCTCAAGGCCGCCCCCTTCTACCGCTGGTTCGGCCACGGCTGGCTGGGCCTGGGCTACCTGTTCCTCTACGTGCCCATCGTGGCACTGGTGATCTACTCGTTCAACGACTCGCCCATCCCCAACGTCTGGCGCGGCTTCACGCTCAAGTGGTACGTGGCGCTGGCCAGCGACACCGAGATGCTGGCCGGCCTGTGGCTCAGCCTGAAGATCGCCTTCCTCACCGCCTGCGGCTCGGTGGTGCTGGGCACGCTGGCGGCATTCGCGCTCGTCAAGTACAAGCGCTTCTGGGGCCGCACGATGTTCAGCGGCATGGTCAACGCGCCGCTGGTCATGCCCGAGGTCGTCGTCGGCCTGTCGCTGCTGCTGATGCTGGTGAGCGTGCAGCGCGCCCTGGGCTTCCCCGAGCGCGGCATGATGACCATCTGGTTCGGCCACCTGCTGCTGGGCATGGCCTACGCCGCGGTGGTGGTGCAATCGCGCCTGCAGGACCTGAACCCGCAGCTCGAAGAGGCCGCGATGGACCTCGGCGCGCGCCCGCACCAGGTGTTCTGGCTGGTGACGCTGCCGATGATCGCGCAGAGCCTGGTCTCGGCCTGGCTGCTGACCTTCACGCTCTCACTCGACGACGTCGTGCTGTCGGCCTTCCTCTCGGGCCCCGGCAGCACGACGATGCCGCTGGTGATCTTCTCGCGCGCCCGCCTCGGCCTGAACCCGAGCGTCAACGCCGTGGCCACGCTGATCATCGTCGTCGTGTCCATCGGCGTCGTCGTCGCCAGCTACCTCATTGCCCGCGCCGAGCGCCAGCGCCAGCGCGACATGGCCGCCGCCGCGAAGGCCTGAGCGCCGCAACGCACCGAACCCCCACCGCACCCCGATTCCCCAGGAACGAAGGAGAACCCATGAAGAGCTTCGCCCCGACCGCCTGCGCCCTGGCGCTGGCCGCTGCCTTCCCCGCCGCCGCCCAGAGCAACGAAGAGCTGCTGAAGGAGTTGCGTGCCCTGCGTGACCGCGTGCAGCAACTCGAGCAGAAGCTGCAGGCCGCCCCGGCCGCCCCGGCGCCCGGCCAGTGGGGCATGACGCCCGAGCAGGCGCGCGAGATGAACCGCCTGGCGGTGAAGGCCGAATCGATGCAGGACAACTTCACCGACCAGGGCTACAAGGGCCTGAAGATCGGCGGCTACATCGAGCCGGTCTTCCTCTGGAACAAGCGCCAGGACCGCGCCGGCTTCCAGTTCCTGAACGAGGACGGCTACTTCTACGACACCTCCTACATGGGCGCGGCGGTGCTCGACCTGACGAAGGAAACCGAGAGCGGCACGCTCTGGCGCCTGGTGCTGTCGCCCAACCGCGGTGTCGGCAGCTACATCGGCGGCTCCATCGTGCAGGAAGCCACCGTCTCGGTGCCGCTGGGCGACCTGCAGACGCGGCTGATCGCCGGGCAGATTCCCGACTGGTCGGGCTACGAATACCAGCAGCCGACGCTGAACCCCTTCACGACGCACAACCTGCTCTACGACTTCACCCTGCCGACGGCCTACACCGGCGTCGGGCTGGACATCACGCGCGGCAAGTGGTGGCTGCGCGCGGCCATCGGCAACCTCAACGCCAACAAGCGCCAGGCGGGCGAGAAGTCGCCGGTGCTGGCCTACCGCGTCGACTACAGCAAGGGTGAATTCGACGGCTGGGGCTTCGCCGGCGTGCACGGCAAGACCACCAACTTCAACCTGTGCCGCGACGCCGCCTGCGAGACCTTCCTCGGCACGCGCACCGACCTGTTCGAGATCGACGGCTACTACATCCGCGGCGACTGGACGCTGCAGGGCCAGCTGGCCTTCGGCAGCCAGAAGCAGGCCGCGATCCAGCCCGACGCCAACGGCGAGTTCCGCGACTCGTCGTGGACGGGTGTCTCGGGCCTGGTGGGCTACAGCATCACGCCGCGCCTGCAGGCCCTGCTGCGCGCCGACTACATCAAGAACGACAAGAACGGCGGAGGCCTCTTCGGCTACACCGGCTACTGGGACGCCTTCGGTGTCGACGGCCCCTACGGCGACTACCGCAACGGCATCGGCCCCGACCCCACGCTGGGCTGCGAAGACCCCACGGTCGAGGCCTGCAGCAAGGGGGCGAACCGCTACGCGCTGACGCTGGGCCTGAAGTACCTGCTCAACGAGAACACGACGCTGAAGGCCGAATGGCGCATGGACGGCGCCAACCTGCCGATGTTCTACGACGTCAAGAGCGGCGGCTGGCGCAAGACCAACCAGCTGCTGGGCGCCTCGATGGTGGTGGCGTGGTGACGCGCCTGGCGGATTGACAGCCCCATGACCGACTGGCACGCCCGCGCCCGCGACCTGCGCATCGACGGTCGCTGCGTCATCGACGGTCGGCGCCGCGGCGCCGCCAGCGGCGAGACCTTCGACACCGTCTCGCCCATCGACGGCCGCGTGCTCGGACCGGTGGCGCGCGGCGGGGCGGCCGATGTCGACGCGGCCGTCGCCGCGGCACGCCAGGCCTTCGACGACGGCCGCTGGGCGCACCAGCCGCCGGCGGCGCGCAAACGTGTGCTGCAGGCCTTCGCGGCGAAGATCCTGGCTGCCAAGGAAGAGCTGGCGCTGCTGGAAACGCTGGACATGGGCAAGCCCATCCGCTACGCGCTCAGCGTCGACGTGCCCAGCACCGCGCGCTGCATCGCCTGGTATGCCGAGGCGGTGGACAAGGTCTACGACGAGATCGCACCGACAGGCCGGAATGCACTGGCGCTGATCACGCGTGAACCGGTGGGCGTGGTGGGCGCCATCGTGCCCTGGAACTACCCGATGATCATGGCCGCCTGGAAGCTGGGGCCGGCGCTGGCGGCGGGCAACTCGGTGGTGCTCAAGCCCAGCGAGAAGAGCCCGCTGACGGCGCTGCGCCTGGCCGAACTGGCCGTCGAGGCCGGGCTGCCGCCGGGCGTGTTCAACGTCGTGCCGGGTTTCGGGCCCGAGGCCGGCGAGGCGCTGGCGCTGCACATGGACGTCGATGCCCTGGGCTTCACCGGCAGCACACGCACCGGGCGCCGCATGCTGGAGTACGCCAGCCGCAGCAACCTCAAGCGCGTCTACAACGAACTCGGCGGCAAGAGCGCCTTCATCGTCTTCCCCGACTTCGCCGACCTGCCGCGTGCTGCGGCCACGGCGGCCGGCAGCCTGTTCTTCAACCAGGGCGAAAGCTGCAACGCACCTTCGCGCGTGCTGGTGCACGACAGCATCGCCGACGACTTCGTCGCCGCCGTCGCCGCCCAGGCACCGCAGTACCAGCCGGCCGACCCGCTGGACGCGGCCACCGAGATGGGTGCCCTCGTCGATCTGGGGCAAATGAATACCGTGCTGGGTTACATCCAGGCCGGCCGGGACGAAGGCGCACGCTGCGTGGCCGGCGGCCACCAGGCGCGGGCCGAGACCGGTGGCTGTTACGTCGAGCCCACCATCTTCGACGGCGTCGCCAACACGATGACGATCGCACGCGAGGAGATCTTCGGCCCCGTGCTGTCGGTGATCCGCTTCCGCGACGAGGCCGAAGCGGTGCGGCTCGCGAACGCCAGCGCCTACGGCCTGCAGGCCAGCGTCTGGACCGACCAGCTCGACCGCGCCCACCGCGTGGCGCGTGCGCTGCGTGCCGGCACGGTGCACGTGAACCAGTACGACGAAGACGACATCACCGTGCCCTTCGGCGGCGTCAAGCAAAGTGGCAACGGCCGCGACAAGAGCCTGCACGCCTTCGACAAATACACCGAGCTGAAGACGACCTGGCTGCGCATCGAGAACGCATGAACGCACTGCGCGAGACGCTGCACACGCAGGGCGTGCACACGCTGCTGGTGCAGTTCACCGACGTGCATGGCGTGGCCAAGGGCAAGCTGGTGCCGCTGGCCCATCTGGACGAGGTGCTCACCCAGGGTGCGGGCTTCGCCGGGCCGTCGATCTGGGGCACGGGGCTGCCGCGCACCGGCCCGCGCTCGGAGTACTACGCCCGTGGCGACGCCGCCACCGTGCAGCCGCTGCCCTGGCTGCCGGGCGTGGCGCGCATCGTGGCCGACGGTTTTGTCGACGGCCAGCCCTTCGACGCCTGCCCGCGCCAGGTGCTGAAGCGTGCGCTGGCGCGGCTGGCCGGACGCGGCTGGCAGCTGCGCACCGGCATCGAGCCCGAATTTTTCCTGCTGCAGCGTGGCGCAGGCGGCACCTGGCAGCCCGCCGACGCGCACGACCGCCTCGACAAGCCGTCCTACGACCTGAAGTCGCTGCCGCGGCAGATGGATTTCCTGCACACGCTGCACGAGACCCTGTCCGCCTGCGGCCTGGACGTGCTGCAGATCGACCACGAAGACGCGCACGGCCAGTACGAGCTGAACTTCGCCTACGGCGAGGCGCTGCTCAGCTGCGACCGCCTGATGCTCTTCAAGCAGGCCGCACACGCGCTGGCCGAGGCCCGCGGCATGGTCTTCTCGATGATGCCCAAGCCCTTCGCCAACCAGCCGGGCAGCGGGCTGCACTTCCACGTCTCGCTGTGGCAGGGGGAACACGGCCTGTTCGCCGCCGACGGCGACGGCAGCGGGCTGTCGCTGGCGGGCCGCCAGTTCGTCGCCGGCGTGCTGGCGCATGCGCCGGCGCTGTGCGCGCTGGCCGCGCCCACCGTGAACAGCTACAAGCGGCTGACGGTGGGTGAATCGCTCAGCGGCACGAGCTGGGCGCCGGCCACCATCGCGCACGGTCCGAACAACCGCACCGCCGCCGTGCGCACCCTGCCCGGCCGCTTCGAATGGCGTGTGCCCGATGCCAGCGCCAACCCCTACCTGGCGACGGCCACGCTGGTCGCCGCCGGCCTGGACGGCATCACCCGTGGCCTGGACCCCGGCCCCGGCATCGGCGCCGACCTCTTCACCTGGACGCCGGCGCAGGTGCGCGCGCACGGCCTGGGCCTGCTGCCGCAGTCGCTGGACGAGGCGCTGGACGCGCTGGAAGGCGACGAGGTGGTGTGCGACGCCCTGGGCGAGACGCTGACGCAGGAATTCCTGCGCCTGAAGCGGGCCGAGTGGGTCGAGTTCGCGCGCCACGTCAGCCCCTGGGAACTGCAGCGCTACGCCGCGGCCTTCTAGATGCCGCCGCCGTCACCACCGGCGCACGCCCACCCGCCGACCTGGGCCTACCTGAGCCTGGCCGCCAGCATGGCGCTGGTGGGCAGCTACGTCGGCCTGAGCAAGCTGCTGGTGGCCGCCTTCCCGGTGCTGCTGCTGGCCTGGCTGCGCTTTGGCATCGCGGCCGTGGCGATGGCCCACTGGGTGCAGCGCCGGCCGGGCGACGCGGCGCTCTCGCCGCACGACCGCCGGCTGCTGTTCTGGGAAAGTTTCCTCGGCAACTTCCTCTTCAGCATCTGCATGCTCTACGGCGTGGCGCTCACCTCGGCGCTGGCCGCGGGGGTGACGATGGCGGCCATCCCCGCGGCCGTGGCGGTGCTGTCGCGGCTGTTCCTGGGTGAACACATCCGGCCGCGCGTGGCCGCCGCCATCGCCTGCGCGGCGGCGGGCATCGCCCTGCTGGCCCTGGCGCGCGGCGAGGCCACCGCAGGTGCAGCCGCCTCGCCGCTGGGCTACGCGCTGCTGCTGGCCGCGGTGCTGTGCGAGGCCAGCTACGTCGTCATCGGCAAGCGGCTCACCGGCAACGTCTCGCCGCGGCGCATCAGCGCGCTCATCAACCTGTGGGGCCTGGCGCTGGTGACGCCCTTCGGGCTGTGGCAGGCCTGGTCTTTCGACTTCGCTGGCGTCAGCCCCGGCCTGTGGTTGCTGCTGGGCTTCTACGCCATCGCCGCCAGCATGGTGACGGTGTGGCTGTGGATGCAGGGCCTGCGCCACGTACCCTCGTCGCGGGCTGGCGTCTTCACGGTGCTGCTGCCGGTGAGCGCAGCGCTGGTGGGCATCGTCGTGCTCGGCGAAAATTTCGGCGCCGCCCATGTGGCGGCCTTCGGGCTGGCCGTGGCCGGGCTGTTGCTGGCCACCTGGCCCGACCGCGGGACGGGCCCTGGAATCCTGGCCCCGGGGCCTCCGTCGTGACACCCGACTCGCCGCCCGCGCGTCAAGCAGAGCTGCCATGGAACTGGTGCACACGGTCTACGTGAGCCACGCGCGGCCCGGTCTCGACACCGCGGCGCTGTGCGCGATCCTGGCGGCGTCGGTGCGCCACAACGACGCCGCCGGCATCACCGGCTTCCTGCTGCACGGCCATGGTCTGTTCATGCAGGTGCTGGAAGGCGACGGGCCCGCGGTGGACACCACCATGCAGCGCATCCTCGCCGACACGCGCCACAGCCGGCTGCAGGTGCTGGAGCACGGGCCGGTGGCGCGCCGCGAGTTCAGCGACTGGGCCATGGGCTTCAAGGACCTGGGCGTCGACGACCTGGCCCGTGACGCCTTCCGGCCCTTCAGCGGCCGCGCGCTGACGCTGCGGCAGCTGAACCTGCGGCCGCGTTATGCGCTGAAGCTGCTTCGAAGCATGGCTGTCCAGGCCTGAGCAGGGTGCCTCTACCCGGCCGCGGCGGCACCGGCAAACCCCGGGTCACCCGTCCAGAGCGCGCGGGGCCCCACAGCGCCATCAGTCGCGCCTCGCGGCGGTCTTGCCGTAGTCGCGGAAACGCGCGATGACCTCGCGCATCTGCTCGCGCGACAGCAGCGCCGGTTCGCCGACGGCCAGCGCCTTGAGGTAGACCTCGCACAGCGATTCGACCTCCTGCAGCACCTTCATCGCCCGGGCCATCGTGGCGCCGGCGGCCACGAGGCCGTGGTTGGCCATCAGGCAGGCGTCGCGG
>Ga0154020_10006888_pt1 | contig 13321 bp, 11 predicted proteins | sample Klosneuvirus_201_FD_109709 | JGI IMG/M metagenome (GOLD analysis project Ga0154020, IMG submission 109709) | Active sludge microbial communities from wastewater, Klosterneuburg, Austria - Klosneuvirus_20160825_MG | ecosystem: Engineered > WWTP > Aerobic digester > Activated sludge | place... | reverse complement strand
TCCAACATGTCGCGAAGTTACGGTGTAAATGTCACGCGACTTAAGGTCGAGAACCTTTAAAACATCGGCCTTACCTTCAGAACTAGTTTCTGCATAAGCAAGAAAGCGGCCTTTAGGATCCACTTGGAGTCTTGAAGCTTCTCCATGAAGGCGCACCCAAGCGTCTGAAACGGGACGTACGACGACCGCCAATGCGATCGTTTGCATTAAGCCCAATATAATGACGAGTACAAATCTGATGGTCCACCGGTAGTCCATGGCGGCCTCCCATAAACGAAAGGATTAGGAGAAATTTTCGGTGCGCTGGAGTTCAATGGTAAAATGCTAGGAGTTCATTAGTATTATAGCGATTTTTAGCAGCTTTAGGTGTGTGGGATCACTGCAAAACAGGGAAAACCTCAAGTTTTTACTCAGAAAACCGACAGGTATTGGTGGAAAGACGAGTGGGGAGGACCAGGTAAATGACGCATCAATTCAGTTCAAAGTTAATACCGCGATGGGCAGGGCGATCAGTACTTCTTTTGTGCGCCCTTCTAATGGTTGTATCTAGTGAGGCATTAGCCCAAAAGAAAAAGGCAAGTGCGCCTCAAAAGCCCGCCGCCGCCGCCGCTGGTGCTCGTGAAAAACATATCGTCCGAGAGGCAAAAAGTCGCAAAGGCGATAAGAGCAAAATTGATTTCGAAGGAGTCGACATTTCAGGTCAGCGTCGCACGCCTTTTGGATCGTTGGTCACCAATGATCAACCAACAAAAAATTATGATTTCGTGAAACTTCGTTACGAGTGGCATGACGAAATGCTGCAATCGGCTCGCAACTTGGAATCTGGTGTTCGTTAATTTGAAATAGTTTTTTGATGAAGTCAGCTCATCCAATCTGGATGGGCTGTTTTTTTGTTGCGTCAATGGGCGGTCAAAGTCTTGAGAATCGCGCTCAGATCGCTGAGATGTTTGGGCTCTGATTTTATGTATCTTTGAATCAGCCATCCTCGACGGTCGCCGACATAGATCGTTGGTAGCTCTGGATTGTGGAATGATCGCAGGGTGTCTGTATCGGCGACGATTCCTTTGCGAAGACCGAATTCCTTTAGAAATCCTTCAGCGTCAACTTTCGTGTCGTGAGCAAACACATAGACCACCTGAGTGTGCAATCCATCATAGGTGGCTTCGAGTTTCTTGAATTCTTCCATCATTCTTTGACAGGGCTCACACCATGAAGCGATGAAGATGAGAACAGTGGCTTCCCCTGGAGGAGCAAGAAACGGAACGTCTTCGATCTTGCCGATCGGGTAACCCGTCACTTGAGGAAATTTGATCCAAGTATGTACGTAATGGTCCGTGTAGCGAAACGCAGGATTATTCTTTGCGGCAGGTACTGGCGTCGACTCGGCAGATTTCTTATCTGGTTCTGCGGGTGTAGTTGCCTCGGCGCTGGTTGCCTCGGGTTTACTTTCCGCGGGAGCCGTGTGGTCAGGGGTCTTTGCGGATTCGTTCGCCCAAATCATGGAAGTGCCCATGCATGGGATCGCTACTAACAATGTCTTGGAAAGGGTCTTGGCAAGGAATCGTGCCCAAGTTGCACCGTCCATGGAAACTCCTCAGGATTAGGGTATAGTTTGATGTTAGCACAGCCAGCCACCTATGGACTTGGCTAGGAGAGAACATGAAGAAGGCCCAATCATCCCTATTTGCAGATATGTGGGAGTTTAACTGGCCACTCATGGATGTCCTAATCGGCGGACATTCTTCTATTGATTTGCAATCTCTTGGCATTACCACCAAATCAGAAGCTCATAAATTTATCGAAACCTATGGGTACGAACTCCAATCTCGCGATGATCGGCGTCAACTTCATGCGGTCATGATTGAAGCTCTAAGCTTTATCGAAAGATACCTGATGCCGGAGGAATGGGTTGGAGGTTTGGTGCCTCCCGATGACGTTATGTTGTGCTCCGACCCAACAGAGCTTTTGCTATGGGCGTCAACGGATACCAAAAAAGATTTAGAGCGGAAGGTGTGGTCGTGCGCAGTGCTTCGGGTCATGCATACCATCGCGCACTTGGATGGTATTCGGGAGACTGCCGATACTGAACAAGCACGCGAACAAATTATGGCCCGATTTCAGCGACATGTGATGCGGGATATGGATGGAAGCTTGTGGTTTGGAAGCGGGGAATTCCGAATTCATTTAGAGAAAATCGATTGGAAAACGGAAAAATCTCGTGAATCAATCTTATTAAAACTGCTTCATAAGCCAGGAAATGTCGCAGAAACCATTTACGATATGGTTGGCGTGAGGATCATTACGCGAAGGTTTTGTGACGTATTGATTGTGGTGAAATTTCTTGAAGATTTTCATATCGTCAGCTTTCCCAACTGTATCCCATCCCGAGCACGAAACTCTTTGATAGACGTCAATCGATTTCGAAAGATCTTGGATGGATTAAGAGTAAAAGTTCGCAAAGGGACGTTGTCGCCCGAAGAATTTGCGAAGCAAGTTGAACGTTTGGCAATGGCACCTGGTGAAGGTAAGCGATCTAACCCACATAGTGGTGCGAGTTACCGAGCCATACAGCTGACGGCTCGCCAGCGCATCCGAGGAACTAATCCCGCCTATGGGTGGGTGGGAAGACTCGCGGAGGCTGCAAAACAGGGTGGAACCATCGCCAAAGCTGCTGCTGAAATATCCAAAGCAGTTGGCTCTTGGGAAGAGGTAAGACGCCACCGTGATTTCGCGGCGTTCTACCCGTTTGAAATTCAGGTAATGGACAGCAAGGCATACCGTCAAAGCGGTACCGGTGCTGCTAGGCATGATCGATATAAGCAATCTCAAATTCGTACGGCCCGGCAGCGAGTGCTTTCGGAAATACTCGCGTTACAAGAGTAGACTCGCTTTAAGTAAGGCGCAGCGAAAGATTTGCTGCGAAGAAGTTCCATGGCACCGCGTAAAAAAACATTGAAACATATTCGATCGGGAGCACTAACCCGCGGACTTTCGTTGGCGGGAGTGGCGCTAGGCTCGGGCGCTCAATTAGCCGGAATAACACTCAAGAATGTGTTTTCGTCAGATGAGAAAAAATCAAGCGATCGTCAGAAGCTGATCATCTCAAGGATGAGCATCCTTACGGAACAGCTCGGGCAGCTCAAAGGTAGCCTGATGAAAGTGGGGCAGATGCTGTCGATACTTGGCGATCAGTTTTTGCCACCTGAGGCGATGGATGTGCTGCGACAACTGCGCAGTGATACGCCTCCCTTGGAATGGGAGAAGATCAGCAGGGTACTCCATCGACAATTGGGTCAGGAAGCGTTGAGTCTGTTAGACATAAATTCTGAGGCGTTGGCGTGCGCATCCCTTGGTCAGGTCCATAGAGCTCGGATTAAAGCAAACGGCCAAGAACTAGCACTCAAAATTCGCTACCCGGGTGTCGACAAAGCGATTGATAGCGATTTGGTAAGTCTGAAACGAATATTTCGGTTGGCAAGCATCGTCCCGAAGAGTCCCGATTACGACGAGATCTTCTCTGAGGTGCGAGCCATGATGCATCAAGAAGTGGATTACGATCGCGAGCGTAACAACACAGATCGGTTTAGAGAACTGCTTAAGAACGATCATAGATTTATCGTACCGAAAACTTTTCCCCAATTCTCAACCAAAGGTGTGCTGGCAACATCCTTTGAATCGGGGGATCTTGTCGATGGTCCGATCGCCAAAAATTTATCTCAAGACAGAAAAAATCGATTAGCTGAAGCTGGTCTAGATTTGTTTTTCCGTGAGTTGTTTGAATTTCGAGAGATGCAAACCGATCCTCATTTTGGCAATTATCTCATCAGGCTTGACGCTCAAGGGATCAGCGATCAGTGGGTGCTGCTGGATTTTGGTGCGGTACGAATGTTCTCTAAAGAATTCATCGAGCACTACCGGAGACTGGTCAAAGGGCTGGTTGAAGGTGATCGCAAAGCCCATGAACGTGAGGCAGAGTGGTTTGGGGTATTGAACAAGGATGATGGTGACGAGTTTCGAGATTTTTCTTGGCAGCTGAGCCGTATGTTCGCTGCGTCCTTTCTGCCAAAGGGTCAACCTGAAGTTCCTATTCATCTACAAGCACCTGGTGGGGAGTATTGCTTCGGAAAAAGTGATCTCACCAAGCGGATCCTAAAGTTCGCATCTTTGACGCAACCTCGAATGACTCTCATCATGAAGTCTAGGACCCCACCTAGGGAATTAGTGTTTCTAAACCGGAAGATGGGAGGGGTGTTCGCCATGATGGCCACTCTCAATGCGACGATCGATGCTCGCTCCATCATACTCAAAAGGCTCCAGGGTGCTTAAATTTCACTTAAATTTCTAAGTCTTTTTTGCTCGACACAAGCGCTCGGGGGCTGTTAGATCAGCGCTCTTATGAGACGCATTTACTTAGATCACAATGCCACTTCACCAGCGACTTCAGATCACCTGGAGCTGGTGTTTGCACGTCTAAAATCCCTCCAGGGAAATCCATCGAGCATCCACCAAGAGGGGCGCGAAGCGAAGGTGGCACTTGAAGACGCTCGTGGTCATGTAGCAAGACTTTTAGGTTGCCGTCCTTTGGACGTGGTGTTTACGTCAGGTGCGACTGAAGCCAACAATTTTGTCATTCAAGGTGTGACTGGGCGCGAAGTTTCTTTGGGGCGCGTTCCACAATTGGTGACCTCTTCTGCAGATCATTCCTCGGTTTTGGAGCCAGTGCGTTTGATGCATTCTCGCAAGATTGCGGAAGCATCTCTTTTGCCGGTCATTTTTGATGGATCTTTGGATGAGCAAGTTGTGATCGATCAACTGACTCCAAAAACCGCATTGGTAAGCCTGATTGTTGCTAACAACGAAGTCGGAACCATTAATCATGTGGCGAGACTGGCGAAGTTCATCAAAGAAAAGCGTCAGGAAATTCATGTGCATGTGGATGCGGTGCAGGCGTTTGGCAAGATTGATCTATCGTGGATGGCAACATCGGCCATCGATTCTGCAGCCTTGAGTGGGCACAAGTTCGGAGCCTTTAAGGGGGTTGGAGCACTTTATCTGCGAGGTGGTGTGAAATTCCAAACACTCATAGCAGGTGGTGGTCAAGAACGAGCTCGTCGCCCTGGAACAGAGAACATGCCGGGCATATTGTCGTTCGGCGAACGATGCGCAGAACTGCAGCGTCACGGTATCCAACCAGAATGCTGGCGGCCACTTCAGCAAAAACTGATCTCAGGGCTTAAACGAGATGTGGATGGGGTTGTCGTGCATGGAGTTCCGGAAAAAGGCATGGCTCATACAGTGAATTTTCATATCGAGGGTGTCTCTGGTGATGATGTGCTCCTCAATCTCGATCTTGCTGGAATAGGGGCTTCGAGTGGGAGTGCTTGCTCTTCTGGTGTAGGACGACCCAGTCATGTGCTTTTGGCCATGGGCTACCCAGAATGGGTCGCGTTGAATTCGGTAAGGATCAGTTTTGGTCCGGGAAATACTGAAAGCGATGTCGATCACGTGGTTCACACGATCTGCGCTACGGTTCGCCGCATTCGCAAATGATTTTTCGAGATATTAAGCAAAAAGAAAGGTGCCCGTAGGGGCACCAGGGTAGGCCGTTGCCATCTCAAAGAGATGGACGCTGCCAAATGAGGTTACCCCGGTGCCGGGCAAGGTGCGTGAACCGTGTGAAACCACACGGCCTGTTTTTTGTGTGCGGATAAACATGTGGGGATATTTTTAGACGCAGATCCAATGATCGGACTCTGAATAGACGGTGCCCTATCGGAGAGTGATCCTCTATAACTCTCACCGACAAAGTATTCGTCCAGATGTGCCGTCCACCGGTACTGCATGGGGTGGGTAAACTCCAAAAAAAGCGTTTGTTGACTTTCAAAGTAAGATTCGGAGTCCCACCAAGATTCCTTAAGGTTCCCGTCAATACTTTTAAACTTCTCTAATCGAATTCATGACTTGTGCCCGGATAGGGGATAGCGTTAAACTCACGGTTTATTCGCTAGTTCTATAGTTGATGCATATTTCGTTGAAAAATGTCCTGTGATGACGGGCTGTTAGATAATCACGGCGGAACGGATCTGTGGCGGAGTTAATGGCGAGGGAACGGCAAACAAGCGGCTCGATTGGATGGATCGCTTGGCGAGGGCTACTCGTTGGTAGCTGGGGCCGATTTGAGATGCTCTTTATGACTTTGGTGTCTGTCCTGGGGGTTGCGACCGGGGTTGCCGCTTTGATCATCGTGCTCTCGGTCATGGGTGGTTTTGAACAAGATATATATCAGCGATTGTTTCGAGGATTGCCGCATTTGGAAGTGACGTCGAAACATGTCGGTACTGCATTAAGTCTTCAGGAATTTCCAATCGACGGAATGACCCAAGAGGCTCCAGGTTTAACTGGAGTCGAGCCATTTACCCAAGCTGACGTCGTATTAAAACAAAACCGCCACATGGTTAGCGCAACACTGTTTGGAATCGATGAACAACGCGGTGGAAAGCTTTGGGGATTTGGAACGTCGCTCACACAAGGGGATATGAGTTCGCTACCTCGCCTTCACAAACCCGTCTATAGCTCTTCGGGTGATAAGACCGAAAGACCAGGAATTATCTTGGGCGAGAATCTAGCTCTCCAACTTTCTGCGGATATCGGTGATGAAATTAATGTGATCAGCCCCCAGGCGAATATTGGCTCTGTGCTAGGCGGCGGTACATTGTCGCGCAAGTATGTGCTCGTCGGAATGTTTATGACCGGACAAGCTGCATACGATGGGAAATGGGCCGTAGTCACTTTGCCTGAGGGACGTAAGTTCTTACCAGATTACGACGAGAGTTTCGACGAAGGCGCTTATGTAAGCGGTGTCGCGATGCGGTTAGATGATCCCTATCAAGCCACTCATATCGCACAGCGAATCGAGCAATCACTTGATCTTAAAACCGTGACTTGGCAGACGACGAACAAATCTCTTCTTACAGCTCTCAAACTCGAAAAGTTCGCGATGGGTTCTGTGCTGATGCTCATCGTATTGGTTGCGGCTTTTTCCATTAGCGGCACGATGATGATGACCGTGTTTTACAAGCGGGGTCAGGTTGCGATTTTGCGGGCGCTCGGCATGACCCGTCGGCACATCATACGTTTATTTTTAACTCACGGTATTACGATAGGCAGTCTTGGTGTCGTGGGGGGATTACTGTTAGGGCTTACGGTTTGTAAGGCGATCACTTGGATGAAGTTTCTCGAACTGCCCCGAGGTATTTACCAGCTTCGCCACATCCCCGTGAAATTTCTTCCGATCGAATACGGGGTGATTTGTGGTCTGGCATTGTTACTCGCACTGCTGGCGGCGATCTATCCAGCCTTCATGGCCTCTCGACAAGATCCAACGACAGGATTGAGGTACGAATGACAAGCCTCAATCAACCAGCATCGCAAAATATCGTTATGGAGCATGTATCCAAGACTTTTATGATGGGTGGCAAAGGATTGACCGTACTACAGGACATCAATCTTTCATTGCGCCCTGGCAGTATCGTCGCGGTGACAGGACGTTCTGGTGCGGGGAAAAGTACATTGTTGCATTTGATTGGTGCACTGGACCAGCCGACTCAAGGGCGAATTACAGTGTCCGGAGTGAATATCGCAGGATTGGATGATCGCGGGGCGTCAAGGTTCAGAAACCGAATGATAGGGTTCGTATTTCAGCTAAGCCACCTACTTCCCGAATTTTCAGCACTCGAAAACGTCATGATGCCGGGACTAATCGCTGATGTTCCCAAAAAATCGGCCCGAGATCGTGCAGTCTCTTTGCTAAATGCAGTTGGTTTAGGCCAACGTCTTGAACATCGGCCGAGCGAACTGTCGGGTGGTGAGATGCAGCGAGTCGCCATCGCCAGAGCCTTGTTTATGGCTCCCCCTGTTTTATTAGCGGACGAACCGACGGGCAATCTCGATCAGAAGTCGTCCCATGCAGTTCAGGATCTTTTGCTGGAGATTTGTAGAGATCATGGAATCACCATGATGCTCGTGACCCACGATAAAGATCTTGCGGACCGATTGCCTCATCAAATCGTTATGGAAGATGGGCGGATTATCGAGGGGGGTATCGTCGCATGATGCGATTGGGTTCCCTAATTTTGATGAATCTCTGGCTACTCGCTGGTCTCGCGTTTGCGGCGGGTGAGCGGGTTGTCGACGTCCAGGTTCGCGGAAATGCGAAAGTTGAATCTGATGCCATCTTAACCCTATTGAAAACGCAAAAAGGTGGGTTCCTCGAAACCAACACCGTTCAAGATGACATCGTTAAACTTTTTGATTTGGGTTTTTTCTCCGACGTTCGAGTATTCCGTAAAGATGTTTCTGGCGGTGTGCAGATCGTTATTCAGGTCGTCGAAAAACCCGCGATCACAAGTATTGAGTTCGAAGGTCTAGAAGAAATCGGTGAAGACACTGTCAAAGAAAAATTAACAACCAAACTCTATACCATCGTCAACGAGAGTGCGATTACCACCGACGTGCGCATGATTGAGAAGCAATACGCCGAAAAGGGCTTCTACTTAGCACGTGTAACTTACACTCTTGAAACCAAAGGCGCGAACGATGTCGGACTTAAGTTCGTGGTTGAAGAGGGCGGTAAGGTCCAAGTCGGTGATGTAAGAATTCTTGGTAATCAATATTTCACGGAAATAGATTTGGTGAGCAAGCTTGCTTCGCGCCCATTCACCCGTTCAGCGGCGTATTTCTCAAGCTCTCTCTACCAAGAAGATCTTCTTAAACGAGACTTGGAGTTTCTGTCGTTTTATTATCGCGATGCTGGTTTTGCTGAAGTCAAAGTCGCAAAGCCCCTCATTTTCCTCGACCATGATCGTGAGTTTGTTCGCATCACGTTCCAGGTGGAAGAAGGTATTCAGTACACCGTTTCAAGTATCGATCTGAGCGGTGATCTGTTGTTCTCGAAAGAAGAATTGCTTGAAGCAATGAAGCTCAAGCCAAACAATTTATTCCGCATTTCACAGTTATCTAAAGATGTGGACATGCTCAATGATCGTTATGGCGATTTGGGCTACGCTTATGTGGATGTGAACCCAATTCCAACGTTTAATCGGGAACAAAAAACCGTCGCGATTAATTACCAAATTGCTAAGGGCCCTAAAGTCTATTTCGGTGGCATGACGATCTTAGGCAACTCAAAAACGCGGGACAATGTCATTCGTCGTGAATTTGAAGTGCACGATTCCGAACTATATAGCGGAACCGGATTGTCGGGTTCAAAACGTAATGTGGAGCGACTTGGATTCTTCGAGAGCGTGCAAGTCGTGAAAGAGCGTGATGAACAAGATGAAAACCTCATGCATCTTAAGTTCAAAGTTAAAGAAAAGCCGACAGGTCAATTGCAGGCCGCCGTTGGTTTCTCTCCTGGTCAGCAAGGTGGAGAGTCAAGTTGGTTTGGACAGGGACAGTTCAGTGAAGAAAACTTCAGCGGTCGCGCCTGGCAAACAGCTCTTAAGGCTCGTTGGAATGGGCAAAGCAACTACTTGTTGGAGATCTCTTTCACTGATCCAAAGGTTTATGATAGCCCGTGGAGTTTGGGCTTAGATGCATCTAAAGAAAACGTGGTTTCAAGTCTCCTCGATGGCGTGAATACGCAAAAATCGACAATCAGCTCCGGAGTAACCGTTGGGCGTGCAATCTGGGAGCTTATTAGAGGTTCTTTAACCTATCGAATCAAGAAAACTGAACAGGACAGCGATATCTTCATCCTTGATAAGTTGCGTGAGGACGGAATCACGTCGAGTCTAATATTTGGCCTGAGCCGTCGTGATTTGGACAACTACCTGGATCCGACCGAAGGCTCGGAAATGCGCGTCACTCATCAGCTTACGGGCGGACCAATTTTAAGAGGTGATTACCAGTATCAGGAAGATGCTGTTGACGGGAAATACTACTACCCAGTCGATTTCTCTGAGACCTTCCGGACATATTTCAAGCTGCATGGCAATTTGTCTCATATTTATCCACTGGGTGATCAGGACGTCCCACTATTTGAGCGGTATCGTCTTGGTGGCATCATGGATATGCGCGGTTTCAATACCAGCAGTATCGGCCCTAAAATTCCGATTCTTCAAGGGCCTGGTGATGGTGTGCGCGATCTCAACCGTGGCGGTGACAAGAAACTGCTACTCCAATTGGAGTATTATATTCCGTTGATACCTGAAGCGGGAATTAAGGGAATGTTCTTTGGAGACTTAGGTCGTGTATATAACGATGACGAGAGCATTGAATTTAATGATTTCAAGAGGGATGTCGGTTTTGGTTTCCGTTGGATAACCCCGATCGCTCCCTTTAGATTTGAATTTGCGTACCCCATCATTGATGGGAAACTCGGCGAAATGAAGCCGATTTTCTCGATTGGCTTCTAACAAGGAGATTTACTATGACCCTTTCAAAAAGTTCATTGGCGTCAGTCATGTTAAGCATTGCGCTTGGATTTGGCGCTTTAGTCGCGCAAGCCCAAGAAGCTGCCAAGCCAGCAGACGCTGCATCGACCGGCAAGAAGCGCTTTGGCAGCGTTGATATGCAGGCAGTGATCATAACCGTGGAAGAGGGCAAGGCTGCTCGAGAGGGGCTCAAGAAAAAAATCGAGACTAAGCAGAAGGAACTCGAAAAGCAAAAGGGCGAACTCGATAAAATGAACGAGGACTGGAAAAAACAAGCTGCTTTGTTATCTGAAGAAGCCCGTATGAAGAAGCAGCAAGAATTCCAAGAAAAGTTTCTCGGACTTCGTAACGAGGAAATGAATTTTCAAGCAGAAATTCAACGTGAAGAACAAAAAGCAACTCAAGCGATATTTGAAAAAGTTGCAGTGCTGGTGGAGCGGGTCGCGAAAGAAAAGAATCTCGAGGCTGTATTTGAGCGTTCGACGTCAGGCGTCCTTTATTTAGATAGCCCGGTGGACCTTACCAAGGAAGTGATTCAACGATACGGTAAAGAGACGAAACCTACGGCTAAGAAGTAATTTGAATTGGGAGTGGCACGAACATGGCCGTAAAAGGTGATGAAGTGAAGGTTCCTTTGGATGTCGAAGCCATCAAGCTTTGCATTCCTCATCGATATCCTTTTTTACTTATAGACCGAGTAACTGCGTTTAAAGTTGGCGAATCCATAACTGCTTATAAAAACATTTCGTATGGCGATCCGATTTTTCAGGGTCATTTCCCCAACAATCCTGTCGTACCAGGGGTGCTCATTGTCGAGGGGATTGCACAGGCGGCTGCTGTTCTTGGTCACTTATCAAGTGAGCGTGGCTTAAGTACATGTATGCTTACTGAAATCTCTGAAACCAGATTCCGTAAACCTGTTATTCCTGGTGATACGCTTGTGTACCAGATCAAATGTGTAAAATTTCGATCGCCTTTTTACTGGTTTGAAGCTGAAGCGATTGTTGAAGATCAACCAGTAGCTTCAGTGAAATTTTCCGCTGTTATGAAGTGAGTTGAAGTATGTCGGAAGTTCATTCAACGGCAATCATCCACCCGGGTGCTAAAATCGGCGCTCAGGTAAAGATCGGTCCTTATGCGGTCATTGGTCCTAAAGTAACCTTAATGGACCGCGTCGAAGTCATGTCACACGCGGTTGTCGATGGGCGGACCGTGGTGGGTGAGGGTACTCGGATCTGGCCTTTTGCCTCCGTCGGTTCCACTCCCCAAGATTTGAAATATCGGGGTGAAGATTCTGAATTGCATATTGGTAAAAACAATATGATCCGCGAATACTGCAACATTTCGTTAGGCACTGAAGGTGGTGGCAATAAAACAGTTATCGGAGACGGTAACTTATTTATGTGTTTCACCCACGTCGCTCACGATTGCATGATTGGCAATGAGTGTATTTTTGCCAATGGCGCCACACTTGCTGGACACGTCATAGTGTCTGACAAAACCGTTTTAGGGGGATTGTCAGCGGTTCACCAGTTCTGTCGTTTGGGAGAGCTTTCCATGATTGCTGGTGGCGCGATGGTTGCTCAGGATGTGCCGCCATTCTGCATGGTTCACGGAGATCGGGCGACTATTAACGGTTTGAATGTCGTCGGATTGCGCCGTCTCGGATTAAAAGATGAGCGCATGGAAGCCGTTAAAACAATGTACCGGTTACTTTACAAAGAGAACTTAACTCTGGACGATGCCAAAGCAGCGATTGCCCGAGATGTGATGGAAAGTCGAGAGCGCTCGGTGTTCTTGGGTTTCCTCAATGAAAGCTCAAGAGGAGTGGTGCGTTGACAAAGTCCGCGGGGTATTTCATCTCCGCAGGCGAGTTGTCAGGCGACCTTCTCGCAGCTGATCTCGTTCGAACATTAAAACTACGTTGGCCTAATGCAAAATCTTTTGGTGTCGCTGGGCCATCGATGCTTCGTGCGGGAGTTGACCCCGTCGTCTCGATGTCTGATCTTTCCGTCATGGGATTTGCGGAGGTAGCTCGTCGGCTCCCTAGCTTGCGCATGACTGAGCAGCTGATCCTTTCTGCGATTGACAGACAAAAACCTAAGATTGCTATTCTTGTCGATTTTCCGGGAATGCATTTTCGCCTCGCAGAACAAATTAAGCTTCGGGGTATACCGGTAGTTCAATTTGTTGCGCCAAAAGTATGGGCTTGGGGTGCTGGTCGGTTGGATCGGCTGAAGAAAGACTTTGACCTCGTTCTCGGGATTTTGCCGTTTGAAAGTGAATTTTTTCAAAGTCATGGAGTTGCCTATAAATATGTCGGCACCCCTCAACTCGATCGCATGGCAAAAGTTTCTCTCAATCGGAGTGATTTTGGATTTTCGCAATCTCACCCGTTGATCGCGATGTTACCGGGAAGTCGACTAGCAGAGATTCAGCACATCATGCCCACCCTATCGGCAGTTCGAGCAAAACTCGTAAAGATGTTCCCTGATGTGCAATGTGTATTGCCGATCGCTCCAAATCTCGATGAGGATGTAATTCGATCGAGTCTGCCACCCGAGGCCCTTAAGGGGATTCAGTTGGTAAGGGGCATGTCTCTTGAAGTCATGAAGGTGGCAGATGCGGCATTAGTAGCATCGGGCACGGCAACGCTTGAGTGTGGGTTACTCCATACTCCTATGGTTGTCACTTATTCAATGAACGCTTTGACCTATGGCATCGCGTCTCGAGTCGTAAAAATAAAGCACATAAGTTTGGTGAATCTCATTTTGGGAAAGACCGCTGTCCCTGAATATATCCAACATTTTGACATCGATCGAGTTGCGAAAGATCTGGCTTCGTTAATAACCGCAAGCCCAACACGCACTCAGATGTTGCTCGATCTC
>Ga0154020_10006887_pt1 | contig 13323 bp, 16 predicted proteins | sample Klosneuvirus_201_FD_109709 | JGI IMG/M metagenome (GOLD analysis project Ga0154020, IMG submission 109709) | Active sludge microbial communities from wastewater, Klosterneuburg, Austria - Klosneuvirus_20160825_MG | ecosystem: Engineered > WWTP > Aerobic digester > Activated sludge | place... | reverse complement strand
CCCTCAGGTGCCGATCTTGCGGCCGCAAGACGGCCCGCGCCGTCGTCCCAGGGTGAACCTCTGCCGCGCTGGCTGCTGCTGCCACGTGAAGTCATCGTCTACGTGCGCGACAACCGCTGGCTGGTGCTTGGCAGCGTGGGCGGTGGCCTGCTGCTGATCTGGGGCGTCTCGTCGCTGTTTGCACGAGCCGCCGCGAACGCGGGCCGCGTGCCGGGCCCGCAGGGTGACCGCGCCTTCAGCGCGGATCGCTGGGGGTCAGGCCGTCATGAGGTTCGTCCGGGTCGGCGGCGCTCGCATCGGCGCCCGGGGTGACCAGCCGGTCCAGCGGACGGCACAGATGGCGGTTCAACTGCCCCAGCCGTTCCGACTTCGCCATGGCGGCCAGCACGACCTCGGGGTTGATCATCAACATGAACGGGTTGTGTTCCGGAGCCTGATGCGCCATGACGGCCTCCTGCTGCTGCAATAGCACAGCTTCGGCAACTCTAAGACGCACTTCAACGGTTGCCGAGTCGGCGCGGCACCAAACGCCGTGTCGGATGATTTCCGACACGGTCGCCCGCCACGCCCGGTGTCACATCGCCTCCGGCGCTCAGCGCGCGGCCGACCTCAACCGCGCGGCCAGCGATTCGCGCCCGGCCAGTTCGGCGAAATCCACGGGCCCCAGGCCGGCGTCGTTGCGCGCGCCCAGGCTGGCGCCCCGCGCCAGCAGCAGGTCCACGGCGTCTTCCGGCCCGTAGCGCGCGGCCATCATCAGCGGCGTCGTCCGGTTCGGCGACGGCGCGTCGACCAGCGCGCCGCGCTCCAGCAGCAGCGCCACCATGCGGTGCGCTGGGCCCGACGCCGCGTAGTGCAGCGGCGTCCAGCCCGGCCGGTTGAGTGCCGCACCACGCGCCAGCAGTTGCCGCGCACCCTCGATCTGGCCGCGCAGCGCGGCCATCATCAGCGGTGTTTCGTCGGCCTGGTTGACGGCGTCTATGCGGGTCTGCGGATGGGCCAGCAACGCGGCCACGGTCTTGGGGGACTCGTCACGGAAGGCCAGGTAAAGCCCGACCTGCCCTTTTTCGTCGACGGTGTTGGGGTCGAAGCCCTGGTCCAGCAGACGCTGCACGGTGCCTGCATCGTCGACGTGAACGGCACGAAAGAACGCCACTGAACTTTGTGCGATCGCCGAAGAAGCGCAAATAAAAACAAATAGATAGATTGCATATCTAAAGTGTTTTGTCAGCATTTTCCGGACCCCTCCTGCAAGCTGGGCAAGCCAAACAGCGCTTCGGCGTTGGCCGTGGTGACACGCGCGACGTACTCCAGCGGCAGCGCCTTCAGCAGCGCCAGCTGTGCCGCCACGTGCGCCACCCAGGCCGGCTGGTTGGTTTTTCCGCGGTGCGGCGCAGGCGCCAGGTAGGGGCTGTCGGTCTCGATCAGGCAGCGTTCCAGCGGCACGGCGCGCGCCACTTCGCGCAGCGCCTCGGCGTTGCGGAAGGTCAGGATGCCGGAGAACGAGATGTGGAAGCCCATCGCCAGTGCGGCCATCGCCACGTCCATGGTTTCGGTGAAGCAGTGGAAGACACCGCGGACGGCCCCCTGCCCGGCCTGGGCCATCTCTTCGCGCAGCACGCCCAGCGTGTCTTCGCTGGCCGAACGGGTGTGGATGACCAGTGGCAGCCCCGTCGCCGCGGCGGCACGGATGTGAACGCGGAAGCGTTCCCGCTGCCAGGCCATTTCGCCGACGCTGCGGCCGTTCAGTCGGTAGTAGTCCAGCCCGGTTTCGCCGATGGCCACCACGCGCGGCAGCGCGGCACGCTGCACCAGGTCGTCGAAGGTCGGTTCCTGCACCCCTTCGTTGTCGGGGTGCACGCCCACCGTGCACCAGAAGTTGTCGTGCGCCGTGGCCAGCGCGTGCACCTGGGGAAATTCCTCCAGCGTGGTGCAGATGCAGAGCGCGCGGTCGACCTGCAGCGCGGCCATCTCGCGCCGGATCTCGGGGATGCGCGCAGCCAGCTCGGGGAAGCTCAGGTGGCAGTGGGAATCGATGTACATCGGTGTCTTGCCGGCGGCGCCGCGCCGCCCGGCGCCCCGGGCGCGCGCCCTACAGCGTCTGCGTCGGCTTGGACGAGGAGATGCTGGTGCCCAGCACTTCCTCGATCTTGATCTTCAGCTGGCGCGACTTCTCGTCGTTGGGGAAGCGCACGCCGACGCCCTGCGTGCGGCCGCCGGACGCGTTGGGCGGCGTGATCCAGGCCACCTTGCCGGCGACCGGAAAACGCTGCGGGTCGTCGGGCAGCGACAGCAGCAGGTAGATGTCCTCGCCCAGCTTGTATTCGCGCGTGGTGGGCACGAACAGGCCGCCGTCGGTGAAGACCGGGATGTAGGCGGCGTACAGCGCGCCCTTCTCGCGGAAGACGAGCTGGATGACGCTGGGGCGGCTGGGCGCCGCCGCACCGCCTGGCGTCAACGGTGGGCCGAGGCCGCCGGCGCGGGTGGTGACACGGTCTTTCATCGGGCGAGTGTATCCAAGCCCCGGGCCGCTGCCGCACTGCGCGGCGCAGGACGCGCCAGCGCCGCCGCGCCCGACTGCAGCATCGCTTCGACGACGAGCGCCTCGCTCCACGGGTGCTCGGCATGGCGGGCAACCCGTTCGAGCTCTCGCGACCAGGCCACCAGCCGCTGCGGCTCGGCGCGGGCAGGCACGCTGGCGTTCGGAAAGTAGCGTGCGCTGCCCCCGGTGGCGCGGGCCAGCGCGTCGTGGCACAGCTTCTGCAACGCATCGACGGCGCGTGGCACCGACCAGCCGGCCAGCGCCGCGGTGTGGCCGGCAGCCACCGCGGCCGGCAGCGCGGCCCAGGCGCGGGCGTCGACGCCACCCTGCTGCATCGCCAGCGCGTCCAAGGGGCGGCCGCTGCAGGCCGCCAGCAGCACCGCGGCATCGGCGGCGTCCGGCACGCCCTGCGCCTGCAGCCAGGCCAGCGCGACCCCGGTGGCGGGCTCGGCCAGGCGCAGCAGCTGGCAGCGGCTGCGCACGGTGGGCAGCAGCGTCGCCGGGTCGGCCGTCGTCAGCAGCAGCCGCGTGCCGGCGGCGGGTTCCTCCAGCGTCTTCAGCAGCGCGTTGGCGGACTGCAGGTTCAGCACGTCGGCCGGGTGCAGCAACGCCACCTTGCCGTGGCCGCGGGCGCTGGTGCGCGTCAGGCGTTCGATCAGCAGCCGCACCTCGTCGATGCGGATCTGGCGGCTGGGCTTGCGCTTGGCTTCGTCGCTGTCGGGCTTGTCGTCGGGCAGCGGCCAGTCGTGCTCGCGGCGCAGCGTTTCGGGCAGCAGCACCGTCAGGTCGGGGTGGACGTGGCCCTGCACGAGGCGGCAACTGCCGCAGCGGCCGCACGGACGCGCCGCGGGGGCCGCGGCCTCGCAAAGCCAGGCCTGGGCCAGCGTGAAGGCGAAGGCCATCGCACCCACGCCCGGCGTGCCGTGCACCAGCAGCGCGTGGCCGCGGTGCGTGGCCAGCGCCTGCGCCAGCGGCTCGGCCAACCAGGGCAGCGGCAGGGTGCCGGTGTCGTCGACCACCATGGCGCCGTTCACCCCAGGCCGCGCTGCAGCAGCACGGTCTCGATCTGCGCCCACACGGCCGCGCGGTCGGCGCTGGCGTCCAGCCTGGCGAAGCGTGCCGGTGCCGCCGCGCAGCGGGCGGCGTAGCCGGCATCGACACGCGCGAAGAAGCCTTCGTCCTGCGACTCGAAGCGGTCGGGCGCGCGCACGGCGGCGCGCCGGGCCGCCGCGGCGGCGGGTGCGATGTGGAACCACAGCGTCAGGTCGGGCTGGCGGCCGCGCTGGACCCAGGTTTCCAGCCCGGCCAGCACCTCGAGGTCGAAACCGCGACCGCCGCCCTGGTAGGCGAAGGTGGCGTCGGTGAAGCGGTCGCACAGCACGGTGGCGCCGCGCGCCAGCGCCGGTTCGATCAGATGCACCAGGTGGTCGTGGCGGGCCGCGAAGACGAGCAGCGCCTCGGTCAGCGCATCCATCGGCGCGTGCAGCACCAGTTCACGCAGCCGCTCGGCCAGCGCCGTGCCGCCGGGTTCACGCGTCACCACCACCTCGTGGCCGCGGGCGCGCAGCCAGGCGGCCAGGGCCTCGATGTGCGAGCTCTTGCCCGCGCCGTCGATGCCCTCGAGCGTGATGAAGCGGCCGGCGGCCGGTGGGGCCGTCATCGGCCGCGCTGGAACTGGTTCACCGCACGATTATGGTCGGCCAGGTTGTCGCTGAAGACGCTGCCGCCGTCGCCGCGGGCGACGAAGTACAGCGCCTTGGTGGTCTCCGGGCGCACCGCGGCGCGCAGCGAGGCCAGGCCGGGCAAGGCGATGGGTGTCGGCGGCAGGCCGCCGCGCGTGTAGGTGTTGTAGGGCGTGTCGGCGAGCAGGTCGCGCTTGCGCAGGTTGCCGTCGAAGGCCTCGCCCAGGCCGTAGATCACGGTCGGGTCGGTCTGCAGCGGCATGCCGATGCGCAGCCGGTTGACGAAGACCGAGGCCACCTTGCCGCGGTCGGCTTCCAGCCCGGTTTCCTTCTCGACGATGGAGGCCAGGATCAGCGCCTCGTCGGCGCTCTTCAACGGCGTGTCGGGCGCACGTTCGGCCCAGGCGGCGTCCAGCCGTTGCTGCATCGTGCGGTAGGCGCGCTTGAGCACGGTGAGGTCGCTGACCTGGCGGCTGTAGGCATAGGTGTCGGGGAAAAACCGCCCTTCCCCGGGCTGGCCCGGCGCGCCCAGCGCGTCCATCAACTGCGCCTCGGTCCAGCCGGCGGTGACGGGTTTCAGGTGCGGCGCGCGCGCCAGCGCGACGCGCAGCTGGCGCAGCGTCCAGCCTTCGATGAAACGCACCTGCTCCAGCGTCTCGACACCCTGCACCATCTTGTCGAGAAGCTGTCGCGGCGAGGTGCCGGCGTCGATCTCGTAGCTGCCGGCGCGGATGCGCCGCGCCTGCCCCGACCAGCGGAACCACTCGTAGAGCAGCCGCGGCGAGGTGATTACGCCGGCGTCGACCCAGGCCTGCGCGATGTCGCGCGGCGTCGCACCGGCCTCGATCGACAGCTCGGCGGTGGCCGCCGCCAGCGGCAGCGGCCGGTCCAGCCAGAGGTGGACCCATGCGCCCGCCGCAAGCGCCAGCACGATGGGCAGGGCCAGCAGGGTCAGCCACAGCGCCAGGCCTCGGAAACGGCGGGTCATGGCGGCTGATCATAATGACGCGATGAATCCGGTCCTGCCCGCCAACATGGTCGATGCCCCCCTGCCCCCTGCCCTGCCGCAAGGCGTGCTGCGCCTGCACGACTGGGGCGTCATCCGCGCCAGCGGCGCCGACGCCGCCAGCTTCCTGCACGGCCAGCTGACGCAGGACGTGCTGCACCTCGACGAGGCCCACGCCCGTCTGGCCGGCTACTGCTCGGCCAAGGGGCGGCTGCTGGCCAGCTTCGTGATGTGGCGCCGCGGCCCCGAGGAGATCCTGCTGGCCTGCAGCGCCGACCTGCTGCCCGTGGTGCTGAAGCGGCTGTCGATGTTCGTGCTCCGCGCCAAGTGCAAGCTCGCCGACGCCAGTGCCGAATGGCCGCTGTGGGGCCTGGCCGGCGACGCCGCCGGCGCGGCGCCGGCCGGCGGCTGGGCGCGCAGCACCTCGGGCGCGGCCGACCTGCTGCGCCTGCCCGACGCCGTGGTCGACGGCCGTGCCGTGCCGCGCGCGCTCCAGGCCGGCGGCGCAGCCCCCGCCGGCAGCACGCTCGAGGCCGACGCCTGGCGCTGGCTCGAAGTGCACAGCGGCGTGGCACGCATCACCGCCGCCACGGTCGAGCAGTTCGTGCCGCAGATGGTCAACCTCGAACTCGTCGGCGGCGTGAACTTCCAGAAGGGCTGCTACCCGGGCCAGGAGGTCGTGGCACGCAGCCAGTACCGCGGCACGCTGAAGCGGCGCGGCACCCTCGTCGAGGCGGCCGTTGCACTGCAGCCGGCACAGGAGGTCTTCCACAGCGCCGACCCCGACCAGCCCGCCGGCATGGTGGTGCTGGCCGGCGCCTGGGCCGGCCGCCACGCCGCGCTGGTGGAACTGAAGCTGGCGGCGCTGGACGGCGGCAGCCTGCACGCCGGTGCGGCCGACGGCCCGTTGCTGACGCCGGCCGCCCTGCCCTATGCGATGCCGGCCGAGGCACCCTGACTTGGCGCGTCAGCTCTTCGTCTACTGGAAGGTCGAGCGCGCGCGCGGCGCCGAAGCGCAGGCCGCCGCGGCCCGCCTGCTGCAAACCCTCAGACTCGCCCAGCCGGCACTGCAGTCGCAGCTGATGCGGCGTGCCGACGAGGCCGGCGACAGGCTCACCTTCATGGAAACCTACAGCGCCGAGCCCGCGGGCGTGACGCCGGCGCTGCAGGCCGCCATCGAGGCCGCGGCGGCCGAAGCGCTGGCCGCCTTCGACGGCCTGGCGCGCCACGTCGAGGCTTTCGAGCGCCTGGACCCGCCGGCCTGAAGCCGGGTGCGGGTCTACAGCGTGCGCCGCATCGTCTGGTGCGGCACCCCGGCGGCCTCGAAGACGCCGCCCTCGCGCACGAAGCCGAAGCGTTCGTAGAAGCCCACGGCCGCGGTCTGCGCCTGCAGTATCACGGCCTGGTCGCCACGCCGGCGGGCCTGGTCCATCAGGCGGCGCAGCACGGCGGCACCGAGGTGGGCGCCGCGCACCGTCGGCAGCGTGGCCATGCGGCCGATCTGGGCCAGCCCGGGTTCAGGCTGCAGCAGGCGGCCCGCGGCCACCGGCGTGCCCAGCCGGTTGCGGGCCACGGCGTGCAGCGCGGTGGCATCGGCGTCGTCCAGCACCAGGTCGGCGGCGATGCCCTGCTCGTCGACGAACACCGCCTGGCGGATGCGCCGCGCATCGTCGCCCAGCGCGGCCCAGTCGCCGGTATGCAGGTCGAGCACGTCGTCGCCGACCTCGAAACCCTGCAGCAGGGCCCGCAGCGGCGCCGGCACCGGCCTGGCCGTCTGCGTGGCGACGTCGGCGAAGACGTAGACCAGTTCGCCGTGCACCAGCAGCCGCTCGCCGCGGAAGACCGCGGCGCTGAAACGCAGCGAACTGTTGCCGACCTGCGCGCAGCGCACGCCGATCTCGAGCTGCTCGTCGTAACGCGCCGAGCCCAGGTAGTCGAGCGTGGCCTTGCGCACGTAGAGATCGCCGCCCAGCGCCGCCATGCTGTCGGTGTAGGGCAAGGCCAGCGCACGCCAGTAGCCGGCCATGGCGGTGTCGAAATACATCAGGTAGTGGCCGTTGAAGACGATCTGCTGCAGGTCGACCTCGGCCCAGCGCACGCGCAGGCGTTCGAGGTGGCGGAAATCGCTGCGCTTCATGGCGCCGGGCTCGCTTTCAGCGCCGCGGCGGCGAAGTCCAGCGCCGCGCCGGCCTCCTTCAGCGCGCGGCCCATCTTGATGAAGTCGTGGGTCATGCCGCGCACCAGGTCCAGGCTCACCGGCACGCCGGCGGCGCGCAGGCGGTCGGCGTAGGCCAGGCCCTCGTCCACGAGCGGGTCGCACTCGGCCAGGATGACGCAGGCCGGCGCGACACCGTCGACGTCGGCCTCCAGCGGCGCGAAGCGCCAGTCGTGGCGGTCGTGCACGGCTATCGTGTGGTCGAAGAACCAGGCGATGGTGTCGCGGTCGAGCAGGAAACCGTGGCCGAAGAGGTGGTGTGAGGCGCTGTCGGCGCGCGCCGCGGTGCCGGGGGTGATCAGCAACTGCAAGGCCAGCGGCAGGCCGAGGTCGCGCGCGTGCAGCGCGCAGACGGCGGCCAGCGTGCCGCCGGCGCTGTCGCCGGCCACGGCCAGCGGGTCTGGCGACAGGCCGAAACGCCCCGGGTCGGCAGCCAGCGCCTGCATCGCGGCCCAGGCGTCGTCGACGGCGGCAGGGAAGCGGTGTTCGGGCGCCAGCCGGTAGTCCAGCGCGACGACGGTGCGGCCGCTGCGCAGCGCGAGCTGGCGGCACAGGCTGTCGTGCGTCTCCAGGCTGCCGACGACGAAGCCGCCGCCGTGCAGGTAGAGCAGCCCGGGCTGCGGCGCAGCGCCGGCGGCGTACAGGCGCGCCCGGCGCGGCGCGCCGTCGCCGCCGGGCAGATGCAGGTCCTGCACGCGCGCCAGCGGCGCACGCGGCAGGTCCAGCAGTTCGGCGCCGGCTTCGTAGGCGGCACGCGCCGCGGCCGGGCTCAGCGCGTGGAAGGGTGGGCGCGCAGCGCGGCGGATGCGGTCCAGCACACCGGCCATGCGGGGGGTCAGCAGATGGGTACTCAAGGCAGGCGGGAGCATACTTTGCGGCCCCCCTGCCCCCGCCGCCGCGGTCCGCGGCGCCGCACCATGGCCCGCATCCTCTACCTGACCCAGATCGACATCGAGCACGGTGCCGTGCGCCTGCTGCCCGCCGAATGTGCGCGCACCGGCATGTCGCGGCCGCTGGTCGTCACCGACGCCGGCGTGCGCGCGGCCGGCGTGCTGCAGCGGGCGCTGGACGCCCTGGGCGCGCTGCCGCACGCCGTGTTCGACGGCACACCCAGCAACCCGACCGAAGCCGCCATCCGCGCCGCCGTCGATGTCTACCGCCGCGCAGGCTGCAACGGCCTGGTGGCCGTGGGCGGCGGCAGCGCCATCGACCTGGCCAAGGGTGTCGCCATCGCCGCCACGCACGAGGGGCCGCTGGCCACCTACGCCACCATCGAAGGCGGCAGCGCGAAAATCAGCGAACGGGTACCGCCGCTGATCGCCGTGCCCACCACGGCCGGCACCGGCAGCGAGGTGGCGCGCGGCGCCATCCTCATCGTCGACGACGGCCGCAAGCTGGGTTTCCACAGCTGGCACCTTTGCCCCAAGGCGGCGCTGCTCGACCCCGAACTGACGCTCGGCCTGCCGCCGGGCCTCACGGCCGCCACCGGCATGGACGCCATCGCGCACTGCATGGAGACCTTCATGGCGCCTGCCGTCAACCCACCGGCCGACGGCATCGCGCTCGACGGCCTGGCGCGCGGCTGGGCGCACATCGAACGCGCCACGCGCGACGGCGGCGACCGCGAGGCGCGCTGGCAGATGATGAGCGCCAGCATGCAGGGCGCGCTGGCCTTCCAGAAGGGGCTGGGCTGCGTGCATTCGCTTTCGCACAGCCTGGGCGGCGTGAACCCGCGGCTGCACCACGGCACGCTCAACGCCGTCTTCCTGCCCGCGGTGGTGCGCTTCAACGCCGCGGCCGAAAGCCTGCAGCGCGAACGCCGGCTGCAGCGTTTGGCGCAGGCCATGGGGCTGGCAGGCGGCGACGACGCGGGCACCGAGCTCGCCGAGGCCATCCTGGCGATGAATGCCCGCCTGGGCCTGCCCGGCGGGCTGCGCGCGATGGGCGTCGGCGAAGACCTGTTCGAGCGCGTGATCGACGGCGCCCTGGCCGACCACTGCCACAAGAGCAACCCGCGCCTGGCCACGCGCGACGACTACCGGCGGATGCTGTCCGCCAGCCTGTAGGCACGGCGCGGGCCGCGGCCGCTGCAGCCGGTCGGCCCGCGCTGCAGCCTGTCGCAGCGGCCGGGACGGCCGACGGGTGCGTTGATATGGTGTGCTACATCACCAACACACCGACAGGCAGCACGTCATGCAGACCTGGGACGACAGACAACCGATCTACCAGCAGCTGGCCGACATCCTGGCCGCGCAGCTGCTGGACGGCGACCCGGCGGAGGGCGCGGCCATGCCCTCGGTGCGTGCGCTGGCCGGCCGCTACCTGCTCAACCCGCTGACCGTCAACCGCGCGCTGCAGGCGCTGGGCGACGAAGGCCTGCTGGAGAACCGGCGCGGCATGGGCCTCTTCGTCACCCGCGGGGCCCGTGAAAGACTGCGCGCAGCCGAGCGTGAACGTTTCCTGCACACCGAATGGCCGCGCCTGCGCGAGCGGCTGCGCCGCCTGGGCATCGGTGCCGAACAACTCAACTGGGAGGCGCGTTGATGAACGCCGAGGACAACACCCTGCTGGTGCAGGCCAAGGGACTCACCGTGCGCTACGGTGCCAAGCGCGCCGTCGACGACGTCAGCTTCAACATCCCCAAGGGCCGTGTCGTCGGCCTGCTGGGCCACAACGGCGCCGGCAAGACGACGCTGATGAAGGCCATGGTCGGCCTGGCCGCGGCCGAGGGTGAACTGGCGGTGCTGGGCCTGAACCCGCGCCGGCAGCGGGTGCCGCTGCTGGAGCAGGCCTGCTACATCCCCGATGTCGCCATCCTGCCGCGCTGGGCGCGCGTGCAGGACCTGATCACCCTGATGAGCGGCCTGCACCCGCGCTTCTCGGCCGAGCGGGCGCGGGCGCTGCTGCGCCGCACCAGCGTCGGCCTGACGGACAAGGTCAAGACGCTGTCCAAGGGCATGGTCGTGCAGGCCCACCTGGCGCTGATCGCCGCCATCGACGCCCGGCTGATGATCCTGGACGAGCCGACGCTGGGCCTGGACGTGCTGTCGCGCAAGGCCTTCTACGAGATGCTGATCGACGAATGGTGCGACGGCGAGCGCAGCGTGCTCATCAGCACCCACCAGGTCGAAGAGATCGAGAGCCTGCTGTCCGACGTGCTGATGCTCAACGAGGGCAGGCTGGTGCTCAGCATCAGCCTGGAGGACATGGAGCGGCGCTTCGTCGGCGTCAGCCACGACGCCGCGGTGGCCGAGCAGATCGCCGCGGCGCACCCGCTGCTGCGCTACCGCACCGGCCCCGGCACCGCCGGCAACGCCGCCATCTTCGACGGCGCGCCGCCGGCCCATGTGCAGGCGCTGGGCCAGCGCGTGCGCCCCAGCCTGGTCGACCTGTTCGTGGCGCTGACACGCAAGCCCGAACTCGACCGCACCCAGTTCTGACCCGTCACGAGGCCCCCGATGAACAAGCTTCTTCCCCTGATGCTGCGTGAATGGCTGCAGCACCGCTTCGGCTGGATGCTGATGGTGGCGGTGCCCTTCGGCATCGCGCTGCTGCTGCTGGGCTTCGGTCACCTGGCGATCGGGCCCGACACCGCCGACCGTGTCGGCGACAGCCTGCCGCCGCTGCTGGCCCTGGCGTCCATCGCCGGCAGCGGCGCGGTGATCTTCCTCATCGCCGGTGTCACCTCGCTCATCATCGTCGCCGGCATGGCGCGGCGCGACCACGGCGACCGCTCGATCGAGTTCTGGCTTTCGCTGCCCACCACGCACGGCGCCAGCCTGGCCGCGCCGCTGCTCGTGCACCTGCTGCTGGTGCCGGCGCTGGCCCTGCTGGCGGGCCTGGCGGGCGGGCTGCTGGTGTCGCTGGTGCTGGTGACCCGGGTCGTCGGCATCGGCGCCTGGGTCACGCTGCCCTGGGGCGACCTGCTGCCGGCCGTGCTGGCCATCGCCGCGCGCCTGCTGGCCGGGCTGCCGCTGGCCCTGCTGTGGCTTTCGCCGCTGATCCTGCTGGTGGTGCTGCTGTCGGCCTGGTTCAGGCGCTGGGCCTGGGTCATCCTGGGTGTCGGCCTCGGCCTGGGCGGGCAACTGCTCGACCGCCTGTTCGGCCAGCCGCTGCTGTCCGAGATCACCTTCGGGCTGCTGCGTGGCGCCGGCAAGGCGCTCGTCAACGCCGGCGAGGGTTTCGAGATGGGCCCGAACCAGGGCAGCGAGGGCCTGCGGCTGCTGCCGGCCTGGGCCTGGCACGACTTCGGCCTGGCGCTGCGCGAGCTGCCTTCGCCGCTGCTGGCGGGGGGCCTGCTCTTCGCGGCGGGCTGCTTCGCACTGCTCATCGTCTGGCGCCAGCGCGGTGCGGGGGCGGCGGGCTGAGCTGCGCGGCGGGCGGCGCTTCGCGCTTCCCGGGCCGCGCCTGTGCGCGGTATGGGCTGCGCCAGAGGAAAGAGGCCCCGCGGGGCCTCTTTGCGTTGCGGCTGGCGCCGGCGGTCAGTGGTGCGTGCCGTCGAAGAACTGCTCGTCTTCGGTGCTGCCCTTCAGCGCCGCGGTGCTCGACAGCGCCTCGATCGTCGTCGTCACGGCGTCGAAGTAGCCCGTGCCCACCTCGCGCTGGTGCTTCACGGCGGTGAAGCCCTTCTCGGCGGCGGCGAACTCCTTTTCCTGCAGCTCGACGAAGGCGGTCATGTTGTTGCGCGCGTAACCGTAGGCCAGGTCAAACATGCCGTAGTTCAGGCTGTGGAAGCCGGCCAGCGTGATGAACTGGAACTTGTAGCCCATGGCGCCCAGTTCACGCTGGAACTTGGCGATGGTGGCGTCGTCCAGGTTCTTCTTCCAGTTGAAGGACGGGCTGCAGTTGTAGGCCAGCAGCTTGCCCGGGAACTTGGCATGGATGGCGTCGGCGAAGGCCTTGGCGAAAGCCAGGTCGGGCTTGCCGGTTTCGCACCAGATCAGGTCGGCATAGGGCGCGTAGGCCAGGCCGCGGCTGATGCTCTGCTCCAGGCCGTTCTTCGACTTGAAGAAACCTTCCACCGTGCGTTCGCCGGTGAGGAAGGGCTGGTCGTTGCTGTCGACGTCGCTGGTCACCAGATCGGCGGCTTCGGCGTCGGTGCGCGCCAGCAGGATGGTGGGCGTGCCCATCACGTCGGCGGCCAGGCGCGCGGCGACGAGCTTGGCCACCGCTTCACGCGTCGGCACCAGCACCTTGCCGCCCATGTGGCCGCACTTCTTGACGCTGGCCAGCTGGTCTTCGAAGTGCACGCCGGCGGCACCGGCGTCGATCATCGACTTCATCAGCTCGAAGGCGTTCAGCACGCCGCCGAAGCCGGCTTCGGCATCGGCCACGATGGGCGCGAAGTAGTCGATGTCGTTCTTGCCTTCGCTCCACTGGATCTCGTCGGCGCGCTTGAAGGTGGCGTTGATGCGCTTGACGACCTTGGGCACCGAGTCCACCGCGTAGAGCGACTGGTCGGGGTACATCTCGCCGTTGCTGTTGGCGTCGCCGGCGACCTGCCAGCCGCTCAGGTAGATGGCCTTCAGGCCGGCCTTGACCTGCTGCATGGCCTGGTTGCCCGTCAGCGCGCCCAGGCTGTTGACGAAGGGCTCGGTGTTGATCAGGTTCCACAGCTTCTCGGCGCCGCGCTTGGCCAGCGTGTGCTCGATCTGCAGGCTGCCGCGCAGGCGCACGACGTCGGCGGCGCTGTAGCCACGCTGGATGCCTTTCCAGCGCGGGTTTTCGGCCCAGTCCTTTTCGAGGGCGGCGATCTGCTGTTGGCGGGTGAGTGTCGTCATGAGGGGGCTCCCGGGGTTCTGAGGGTTGGGCAACCGAGGCAAGGCCGCGGTCGTTGCGGTGGATTCAGGGTCTCAGCGTAAACCCGGCCGGAAAAAAAGTG
>Ga0154020_10006886_pt1 | contig 13323 bp, 8 predicted proteins | sample Klosneuvirus_201_FD_109709 | JGI IMG/M metagenome (GOLD analysis project Ga0154020, IMG submission 109709) | Active sludge microbial communities from wastewater, Klosterneuburg, Austria - Klosneuvirus_20160825_MG | ecosystem: Engineered > WWTP > Aerobic digester > Activated sludge | place... | reverse complement strand
CTCTACGAACGCGTCGCCGCCCACGTCGAGGCCTTGATCGCGCGCGGGACCTTGCGCGGTGGGGCCCGGGCGCCCTCGGTGCGCAAGCTCGCGCGGCAGCAGCGGTGCAGCGTGGCGACCGCGGTGCTCGCCTACCGGACGCTCGAGGCCAAGGGCGTGCTCGAGGCGCGACCGCAGTCCGGGCACTACGTGCGGATCGCGGCGCGGCCGCCGCTGCCCGAGCCCCGCGCCACCCGCACGCTGGCCGCGCCCGCGGCCCCGGCGGTCTCGTCGCTGGTGGCCAAGGTGTACGGGGCGGCGCGCGACCCGAAGGTCGTGAACTTCGGCACCGCGGTGCCGGCCGCGGCGTTGCTCCCCGTGGAGCGGCTCGGGCGGATCGTCGCGCGGCTCGCGCGGACGGAGCTCGCGCAGCACATCCACTACGACGTCCCGCCGGGCAACGTGCACCTGCGCCGACAGATCGCGCGGCGCTCGGTCGAGTGGGGGTGCGCGCTCGGCGAGGACGACTTCGTCACCACGGTCGGCGCGATGGAGGCGCTGCACCTCGCGCTGCGCGCGGTGACCCAGCCCGGCGACGTCATCGCCGTCGAGTCGCCCACCTACTACGGCCTCCTGCAGCTCATCGAGTCGCTGGGCTTGCGGGTCGTGGAGATCCCGGCGCACCCCGGCGCGGGGCTCGACCTCGCGGCGCTCGAGGAGGCGCTCGCGCAGCATCGCGTGCGCGCCGTGCTCGCGATGCCCAACTTCAACAACCCGCTCGGGAGCCTCATGCCGGAGGCGAACAAGAAGGAGCTCGTCGAGATGCTCGCGCGGCGGGAGATCCCGCTGATCGAGGACGATCTCTACGGCGACCTGCACCACCAGGGCGAGCGCCCGCGCTCGGCGAAGGCCTTCGACCGCGACGGCAACGTGCTGCTGTGCGGGTCCGTCTCCAAGACCATCGCGCCCGGGTTCCGCGTCGGATGGATCGCGCCCGGCCGGCACCGCGACCGGGTCGAGGCGCTGAAGTTCGCCCAGAGCGTGGGCACCCCGCCGCTGCTGCAGGTGGCGGTGGCGGAGCTGATGGAGGCGGGCGGCTACGACCGTCACCTGCGCGGGATGCGGGCCGCGCTCGCGGCACAGGTGCAGCACACCCGGGACGCCATCGCCGCCCTGTTCCCGCCTGGCACCCGCGTGTCGCGACCGCAGGGGGGCTTCGTGCTGTGGGTGGAGCTGCCCCACGGCGTGCGCGCGCTCGACGTGCACCAGCGCGCCCTCGCGGCGCGCATCAGCGTCGCGCCCGGCCCGATCTTCTCCGCACGGGGGAAATTCTCGGGGTATCTGCGCCTCTCCTGCGGCCACCCGTGGACCCCCGAGCTCGAGGCCGCCGTCCGCACCCTCGGACAGATCGTCGAGGGGCTCGCTGCGCGTCCTCTCGCCCGGACGGCCTGAGATGCCGGGGAATTGCCCCGCGCCGGTCCACTCGGGCTACCCTCGTCGGACCATGGACGAGCGCCTGAAGCAGATCCTCCGCATCGCCCGCGAGCACTACGAGCGCCGCGAGTTCGACAAGGCGGAGCCCCTCTTGCGCGGTGTCCTCGACGAGCTCGACAAGTTCGCCGACGTCTACAACATGCTCGGCGTGATGGCGCACGAGCGGCGCGACTTCCTCGAGGCCGAGCGCTGCTTCGAGCGCGCCCTCGAGCTCAACCCGGGCTACACCGAGGCCGCGCTCAGCCTGACGGTCACCTACAACGACCTCGGCAAGTTCGACCTCGCGCGCGCCGTCCACGAGCGCGCGACCGGCGGGCCGCGCCCCGAGGGCGGCATGGACCCGTTCGTGCGCGGCAAGATCGCCAACATGCACGCCGAGGTCGGCCAGGCCTACGTCGACACGGGGCTCTTGCGCGACGCGATCCCCGAATACGAGAAGGCGGTCGGGCTCTGCCCGCAGTTCGCCGACCTGCGCACCAAGCTCGGCAACCTCTACAAGGAGGTCGGCGACGCCGCTCGCGCCCGCGCGCAGTACGAGGCCGCGCGCGAGGCCAACCCCAAGTACGCGCCGGCCCGCGTCGCCCTCGCGGTGCTCATGATCGCCGCCAACGAGCGCGTGAAGGCCGAGGACGAGCTGCAAGAGGTGCTCGCGATCGACCCCGACCACAAGACCGCGCAGATGTACCTGCGCATGCTCAAGGGCATCCGCCCCCCGGGCGCCTCGCGGCCGCCGCCCGCCTGAGGCCTAGACGAACGGCGGCTCGACGATCACCTCCCGCGCGTGCTCGGCGAGCACCGGTCGCAGCTGGGTCACGTCACCGACCTCGGGCCCGGCCAGGGGCCAGTCGGGGTGGGATCGGAGGGTGACCCGGTCGAGCCCCTTGGGCAGCGCGCGGACGATCTCGGGCACCCCGCCCCGCCACGAGCTCTCGACCAGCGCCTCGGCCCCCGTCACCGACACACGTATCGCGTAGGCGGAGAGAGCGACGGTCGGAACAGGCAGGCGCGCTGCGAAGAACGCCGCGTGGGCGGTGCCGGGTGCCGCTCGCCAGTCGAGCACCACCTCGATGGATCGGAGTCGCGGAGACACAGGACCCTGTCGGAAGGCGGCGCACGTGCGCTCGAGATCGGCGGCCACCGATACCTCGACGACGTCGCTGAGGGGGCCGTCCGCGCGGGCAAGGCGCGTGAGCTGCTGCTTGGTGGGCTGGATGCCGAGATCGAGCCGACGGAGCGCGCTCTTGCCGTCGAGGGCGAGGAGCGCGTCGAGCACCCTGCGCGTCGGCACTTCGGCACGGAGCAGCGCGGGGTGACGCGCGCACGCGAGCAGGAGCGCCGAGAGGTGCTGCTCGTTGCCACGCCCCTTCCGCAGGACCCGCAGCGTGCGCAAGCGCGGGTCGCTCGGGGCGCTCGCCCACACGTGGTCGTCGGCCGCGCCGTTGATCGACACTGCCGCCGAGTCGAGGAACCCGCGGCGGAACTCGCGGCCCGAGAGCACGAGCGTGAGGGGACCGAGCCACTCGGCCTCGTGTCGCCGCAGCAGCGAGCCGATCCGCTGCAGGCCTTTCGCGGTGCCGGTCCCGCGCGCCGCGGCGAGTTGAAGGGTGATGAACTCGCCGCGCGGCTCCTGTCGCTCGAGGAGGAAGTCCGCGAGCACCTCGCGCGGGCCGTCGTCGTGCGGAGCGGCGAGCACCTCGGCGAGCAGCGTGGCCTGGTTCGCAGTCGTGGTGGCGGAGGCAGCGGGCGAAGGCGCCATGCGCGCAGCGATCGCGACGCGCTCGACCGGCAGCACGCGCAGGGCCGCGATGGCGGGAGGAATCGCCTGCGCGAGCCAGCGCCGCATCCAGCCCTTGCGGGTGGTCGGCTCGGCGTGCAGCCGCTCGAGTGCAGTGGCGGCGCGCGGATCGCCCGTGTGCACCACGAGGTCCAGGAGCGGCGCGTAGACGTCGTCGCCCGACCACGGCGCGCGCCGCAGCAGATCGAGCATCGCGGTGGCGATCCGTGGATCGAGGGGGAATGCGCGCAAGGCCGCCACGCGCTCGCGCAGCACGCGCTCACGCTCGACCTCGAAGCGCTGGTCGGCCACGCGCATCCGACGCTCGGGCGAGTACTCGAGCGGGAGCGCTTGCATCAGGTCGATGCGGGCTCGAAAGGTCAGCGGTGCCGCGTCGCGAGCGAAGCCCTCGAGGAGCGGGTGGAGATCGCAAGCGCGTCTGCCCGAGGCGAGCGCGAGCCAGGCCGCGTGGAACGCCTCCTTGTCGGCGCGCGGGAGCGGCGCGGAGGCTGCCCGTGGACCGAGGCTCTCGATCACCGACGCGAGCTCGGGAGCGCGGGTCTCTCGCCACGCGGCGAGGGCGAGGTCGAGCGCCTCGACCCACGCACCGCGCGCCATCGCCGCCTCGATCTGCTCCATCACTCGGCGTGGGCGTCTTCGCTCCGCTCCACGACCGCCGAGACCTCCACCGTCACCCCGCTGAAGGCCGCGTTGCCGCTGAGCCGATCGAGGAGCATGTCGTCGGTGAGGTCGTTCGCGCTGACCCCGGCGTGGGCCTCGGCGACCGCCATGCGCGTGCCGGGCCGGTGGTGCCCGAACCCGTGGGGCATGCTCACGACGCCGGGCATCATCTCCTCGCTGACCTCGGCCCGCAGCCGCACCTCGCCGCGCGCGTTCTTCACGGCCACGAGCGCGCCGTCGGCGATCCCGCGCGCGCGGGCGTCGGTGGGGTTGACGAGGAGCGTGCAGCGGTCGCGCCCCTTGACGAGGCGCGTGCTGTTGTGGAGCCAGGAGTTGTTGCTCCGGAGGTGGCGGCGGCCGATCATCGTGAGCGTGTCGCCGCGGGGCGCGAGCAGCGCGCGCAGCGCGGGCACCTCGGCCACGAGCGCCTGGGGCGCGAGCTGCACCTTGCGATCGGGCGTGCGGAGGAGGTCGGGCAACCGGCTCCGCAGCGGGCCGAGGTCGAGTCCGTGGGGACTCTTGCGCAGCTCGGCGAGCGAGAGGCCGCCGCGGAAGGTGCCGTACGGGCCGGCCCGCAGCGCGAGGTCGACCACCGCCTCGGGACCGAGCTTGCGGAGCAGCGCGGACACGGGCATCTGCAGCGGACCCGCGGCAGAGATCCCCGGGAGGATGCGCGCGCCGAGCTTCACGAAGATCTCGAAGTCGTCGAGCTCGTCCGGCCCCTTGGGCAGCGGCGCGTCGACCCATTTGGCGTGGTTGCGCACGCCGAAGGCGTTCAGCGCGAGATCGTAGTGGGCCCGCTGCAGCGGCGAGACCGGCGGCAGGATCACGTGCGCGTGCCGCGTGGTCTCGTTCAGGAACGAGTCGACCGCCACCATGTGATCGAGCTCCGCGAGCGCGGCCTCGATCCGCCGCCCGTTCGGCGCCGAGAGCACCGGGTTGCCCGCGCTCGTGATCAGCGCGCGGATCTGCCCCTGGCCCGGGGTCTCGATCTCCTCGGCGAGGACGGCCACCGGCAGCTCGCCGCCGACCGCGGGTAGCCCGCGAACCCGCGAGTGCGCGCCCCCGACCGAGGACAGCCCGAAGAGATCGGCGATGACCATGAGCTCCGCGGCCGGCGTCGTCCACATCGCGCCGCCCGCGCGGTCGAGGTTGCCGGTGACCGCGTTGAGCGCGTACGCGAGCCACGACACCAGGGTGCCGTGCTCCTGGTGGCACGTGCCGACGCGCACGTAGCAGGCGGCGCGCTCGGCACGGGCGAACTCGCGCGCCATCGTCGCGATGCGGTCGGAGGCCACGCCGGTCGCGCTCGCCACCTGGTCGGGCGCGAAGTCGCGCGCGAGGCGGCGGAGCTCGTCGAGCCCCGCGAGGTGCGGCCCGGGCCGTTCGAGGCCCTCGGCGAAGACCACGTACAGCATCGCGAAGAGCAGCAGGGCGTCGGTGCTCGGTCGGATGAAGACGTGGGTGTCGGCGAGCTCCGCGGTCTCGGTGCGACGCGGGTCGACCACCACGAGCTTGCCGCCGCGCGCCTGCAGCTCCTTGATGCGCCGCCGCTGGTCGGGGGCGGTCATGATGCTGCCATTGCTGACGACGGGGTTGGCGCCGAGCACGAGCCAGTGGTCGGTGCGGTCGACGTCGGGCACCGGCATGAGCAGCACGTGGCCGAACATCTCGTGCGCAGCCCGCATGTGGGGCACCTGGTCGGTCGACGACGCGGAGAACAGGTTGCGCGTGCCGAGCTTGCGCAGCACCGCCTGCCCGGCCGTCAGGAGGCCGAGGTTGTGGGCCGTGGGGTTGCCCTGGTAGACGGCGACGGCGTCGGGCCCGTGCGCGCGGCGGACCCGCAGGATGCCTTCCGCGGCGAAGTCGAGCGCCTCTTGCCAGGTGGTCTCGACGAAGTCCTCGCCGCGGCGCAGGAGAGGGCGGCGGAGGCGGTCGGGGTCCTCGTGGAGGTCCTGCATGCCCACCACCTTGGGGCACACGTACCCACGACTCTGCGGGTCGTCCGGGTCGCCGCGCACGCCGACCACGCGATCCCCCTCGGTGTCGACGAGGATGCCACACGCAGCTTCGCAGAGGGTGCAGGTCGCCGGCTTGCGCATCGGGGAAGGGTAGCCCGATCCGCCCCTCCGCCGCAGGCTCGGCCCTACCGCGCACTTGGGCGTGCGACGGCCGATGAATCCGTGTAGCCTCTTCGGTTGGCGCGTCCATGGCTCGCATCATCCTCGCCACCGCCGAAGGCACCCAGTCGGTCGACCTGCGACCGCACAACACGCTCGGGCGCCATCCGAACAACACGATCCAGCTCCTCGACAAGATCGTCAGCAAGGAGCACTGCATCATCCTCCTCGCCGACGGCAAGTGGATCCTGCGTGACCTCGGATCGCTGAACGGCACCTACATCAACGGTGAGCGCGTGCAGGGCGAGCGTCCGCTGCGCCACGGTGACGAGATCGCGCTCGGCTCCACGCGCGCCCGCTTCGACGACGGCTCGGGCTCGTTCCCGCAGCACGCCCAGCCACTCGCCGTCTCGCCAGGGGCGTTCGTCCCGAACCCGCCGCCGCAGATGGCGCCGCAGCCGATGCCCGCGGTGCCCATCGCCGGTTACCAGCCGGGTGGCTCGCCGACCGGGCAGGGGGTTCCGGGCGTGTACCCCGTGCCTTCGGGGCCGCGACCGCCGCCGCAACAGATGGGTGGTCCGGTGTCGATGCCGCAGGCTGGCCCGGCCACCGCGGTCTCGGGCCGACCGTACCAGTCGCCGGGCCAGCCGCCGCCTCCTGGCGGCACGCTCGGCCAGGGGCAGGCGCTGCCCGTCCCCGGCACGCCGATGCCTATTCACCAGGGCGCCGGGGGTCCGCCGCCGTTCGGGGGCACCCGCCTCGTCGAGGTCCAGGACCAGAACCGCCAGATCGGCACCCAGATCGCCGCGGTGCAGAAGGGCTTCCAGCCCTTCGATCAGGTCGCCCACGACCCGCAGATGGTCCGCGACGACTACGAGCGGCTGCGCATCGCCTACGAGGTCACGCGCGAGCTCGTCGGCGAGCGCGACGTCGAGCAGGTGATCACCAGGGTGCTCACCGCGTGCTTCAAGTTCGTGCGCGCCGACCGCGGCGTCATCTTCCTCGTCGAAGACGGGCAGCTCGTGCCGCGCGCCAACCGGCGCCGCAGCGGCGGCGAGGCCCCCGTCGTCGTCAGCTCCACCATCCTCGACCACGTCAAGACCACGCGCTCCGCCGTGCTCACCAACGACGCGGCGATGGACTTCGCCAACAGCAAGGGCAAGAGCATGATCCTGAACCGGATCAGCTCGGCCATGGTCGTGCCGTTCGTGCACAACGACAAGCTGCTCGGCGTGCTCTGGCTCGACAGCGAGCAGCTCGCCGTCTTCAACCAGAAGGAGCTCGAGCTCGCCACCTCGATGGCCCACCAGGCCGCGATGTTCGTCGAGAACGCCCTCCTCGCGAAGAAGGTCGAGGCCGAGATCATCACGCGCGACCGCTTCTCGCGCCTGCTCTCGCCGAACCTCGCGGCGCAGGTCATCAGCGGCAAGCTCGACGTAAAGCTCGGCGGCGATCAGCTCCCCGAGTGCACCGTGTTCAACAGCGACATCCGCGGCTTCACGCGCATGTCCGACGGCGCGGCCCCGCAGTCGATCGTCGACATGCTCAACGAGTACTTCGAGGCCATGGTCGAGGTGCTGTTCAAGTACGAGGGCACGCTCGACAAGTTCATGGGCGACGGCATCATGGCGCTGTTCGGCGCCCCGGTGTCGCACCCCGACGACCCGATCCGCTCGGTGCGCAGCGCGCTCGAGATGATGGACGTGCTCGGCGTGCTCAACCGCAACCGCGTGGCGCGCAACGCCGTGCCGCTGGCGATCGGCATCGGCATCCACACCGGACCGCTCGTCGCGGGCTACATCGGCAGCACCAAGGCGCTCAGCTACACGGTCATCGGTGACACCGCCAACACCTCGGCGCGCCTCTGCGGCATCGCCGAGGCCGGGCAGATCATCGTCAGCGAGACCACCGCCGCCAAGCTCGGCAACCGCTTCGATCTGCACGAGCTCCCGCCGGCCAAGCTCAAGGGCAAGGAGCGCCCGCTGCGGGTGTTCGACGTGAAGGGCGAGCGGGGTGTCACCCGCGCGAACATCGTCGGGACGACCGGCGGGCCGGGCGCCGCGGGCGCCACCGGTCCTGGAGCGAACGGGTCGGCGACCGCGTCCTGACGATGCCGACGAGCGATCCGCCGCGTCCGTCGGCCCTGCGCGCGCTGGCCACGGTGCCGATGACCGAGCCGCCCGAGGTGGCCGTGCCCCGGCTCGAGGTCGTCGTGGAGCGGGAGGCCGGCGCGCCGGCGGACCAGCCGAAGCTCGTCGTCGAGGGAGAGGTCCTGCGCGTCGGCTCGAACCCCGCGAACGAGATCGTCCTCGAGGATCCGCGCGTGAGCCGGTTCCACTGCCGCTTCGTGCGGGAGAGGGACGGATACCGACTCGAGGACGTCGGCTCCACCAACGGCACGTTCCTGCTCCTCGGCCCCGAAAGCCAGGTGCGGGTGCGCGACGTCGACCTGTGGCCCGCCGTCCACCGCAGCGGGCTCCGTCTGCAGGTCGGCGACTCGGTCCTCGTGGTGCGCGCGCTCGAGCCCGTCGACCGCGCGCCGATCTCGACGGGCGGCGCGAGCGGCGCGCTGGTGGGGCAGTCGGTCGTCATGCGTCGCCTCCACGCGCTGGTCGATCGCGTGGCGAAGGCGACCTGCACCGTGCTCGTCCGCGGCGAGAGCGGCTCCGGCAAGGAGCTCGTCGTCCACGAGATCGTCCAGCGCGGCGCCCGCAAGGACCAACCGTTCGTCGTGGTCGACTGCGGCGCCATGGCGAGCAACCTCGTCGAGTCCGAGCTGTTCGGCCACGTGAAGGGCGCGTTCACCGGCGCCGATCGCGATCGGGTCGGCGCGTTCGAGGCCGCCGACGGCGGCACCGTGTTCCTCGACGAGATCGGCGAGCTCGCGCTCGAGCTGCAGCCCAAGCTGCTGCGGGTGCTCGAGAACGGCGAGATCCGCCGGGTGGGGGACCGCAAGGTGCGCAAGGTCGACGTGCGCGTCGTCGCCGCGACCCACCGCGACCTCGAGCGCGAGGTGAACCAGGGGCGATTCCGCGAGGACCTGTATTTCCGGCTCTCGGTGGTCACGCTCCCGGTTCCGCCGCTGCGGGAGCGTCGCGCCGACGTGCCGGCGCTCGTGCAGCACTTCCTCGAGCAGCTCGGGCACTCGAGCAGCAGCCTGTTCGGCTCGGCCGCGCTGTCCGAGCTCGCGCAGCACGACTGGCCCGGCAACGTCCGTGAGCTCCGCAACCACGTCGAGCGCTCCATCGTCCTCGAGTCGACCAGCCTGCGCGCCTCCGACCGACCGAAGGAGGAGGCGCCCGCGGTCGACCCGCACGTGCCGTTCAAGCTCGCCAAGGAGGCGCTCGTCGACGCGTTCGAGCGCGAGTACCTCGAGAAGCTGCTCGCCGAGGTGGGCGGCAACCTGAGCGCGGCGGCGCGGCAGGCCGGCATCGACCGCATGTACATGCACCGCCTCGTGCAGAAGCACGGGCTGCGCCGCGAGTGAGCGGCTCGCTACCGCCTCGTCAGCGGGACTCGCTGACCGGCGGAGGGCGCGAGCTCAGGGTCTGCCGCTCCCCTTCACCCGCGAGCTGCACGAACTGCCCCGAAACCGGGTCGTAGTCGTACACCTCGCCGGTCGCGATCTTGAACACCCAGCCGCTGATCTCGAGGGTGCCCGCGTCGAGTCGGCGCGCGACGAAGTCGAACGAGCGCAGGTTCTCGAGCTGGATGAGCACGTTCTCCTCGATGGCCGCGGTCATGCGCGCCTCGCCGTCGAGGTGGCCGTAGCGCTCCTCGATCAGCTTGGGGATGCGCGACGACTCGCCGAGCCAGCGCGACACCAGCGGCAGGTGTTCGACGCGCTCGGGGTGGAGGATGGCGTCGATGGCGCCGCAGTTGGTGTGGCCGCAGACGACGATGTCGCTGACCCCGAGCACCTCGACCGCGTACTCGATGGCCGCCGAGACGCCACCGAGGATGCCGTGGTCGACCGCGGGGACGATGTTGCCGACGTTGCGGATGATGAACAGCTCGCCGGGCGCCGCGGTGGTGATGAGGTGCGGCACCACGCGCGAGTCGCAGCAGGTGATGAACAGGGTCTCCGGGCGCTGACCCTTCTCCGCGAGCTGCTCGAACAGTCGGCGGTTGGACGCGAAGTAGGTGGCCTGGAAGGTGTGGATCCCGGCTTCGAGCTTCTGCACGGCCGGACCCTACCCAGGAAGGCGGGGCGAGGGAACAGCCCTCAGGCCGGCGGCTTCACGCAGCAGCCCGTCAGGCAGTACTGCCCAGCCGGGCACGGCTTCGAGACGCTGCAGGTGAGCAGACCGTCGGGGCACGCGGTCGGCGGGGGCGGCGGCGGTGCGTCGGTCGGCGACCCGGTGTCGGTGCCCGCGTCGCCGGGCGGATAGCACTCGGGCGGGAGGGTGAGCTTGCCGAGGCAGGTGTCGCACTTGCCGCACGGGGTGGAGCAGTCGGCGATCTTCGTGCACACGGGGCACTTGGTCGGATCGGACAGACTCCCGCTCGTGCAGGTGGAGACGAGCTTGACGGTGTGCACCACGCCGGCCGCGTCGTAGACGTCGCAGCAGCCCGCGCAGTCGCAGCCCTTCGGCGTCAGCGGCTTGCAGTTCTCGATGCACTTGGCCGTCGGCGCCGGGCACTTCTTCGGATCGGCCGCCATCTTGGCGTCGTACGGGCACTTCGGGTCCTTGTAGCCGGGGTAGCAGCGCAGATCGAAGAGGCAACCGTCGTCGCCGGAGCCGCTGTTGCCGTCGAACCAGCAGTCCTGCTTGCAGGGGTCGATGTTGTCGCCGGGGATGCCGGTCGCGAACGAGGACTCGTCGTTGTCGAGCGGGCCAGTGCAGTCCGGGTCCATCCAGTCGACGAGGCCGTCGCCGTCGTCGTCCTTGCAGTTGGTGCACTGGGTCGTGCCCGGCACGCAGCCCACGATGGCGTCCGGTCCCACGATCGCGCCGTCGGGGAGCACGATCGCGCCGTCCGGCAGGACCGTCGAACCCGGCGGCAGCGAGCCTGGTGTCCCGACCTCCACCGTGGCGTCGACCACGAAGCCATCGGAAGTACCACCGTCGTCGATCGTCCCGCCGGTGTCGTCGCACGCGGCGACCGAGGGATCGCAGGGGACCGCTTCGCTCGAGCCACCACCGCACGACACGAACGCGAAGACGACCGAGGCCACGCCGACACCGAGGAGGAGGACGGAACGCATGCCGTCGACCCAGCAACATCGGCGCCACCACGGACCCGCGGAAACCGCCGGAGATCACCGCTCGAGACTGAGGACCGAAGTCCTCACCCTGCTGCCTCCAGTCCTCGGCTCTTCAGCGACAGGCCCGGGTGCACTCGACGAAGCTGGCCAGTGTCGGCTCCGTGGCCTGCACGGTGGCGAGCTCGCTGGCGCAGGTGGCCGTCAGCGCGCCGGCCATGCACTTGGCGCAGGCCTCCCCGAGGGGGGTCGTGGATCCACGACACGTCTGCTTGGTGCAGGGCGTGGCGCAGACCTCGTCGCGGCACGTGCACTCGTGGAGCTTCGAGCTCACCTCCACCAGCGTCACGGCCTTCGGATAGAGCCCTCCGCAACAGGTCCAGCAGTCGACCACACCCTTGCCGAGGCAAGCGGCTGCGTCCACCGCCACATCGGCCACCGACGTGTCGGCAGGACCGACCTCTCCCGGGCTCGACGTGTCGGCGCCGGTCTCACCGGTCTCGCCGACCTGGCCCGCGGGCTGGAATCGATCGAGATCGTAGGCGCAGCCCACGCACCAGAGCACCCAAGGAAATGCTGCGACCGCGCGGAGCCGTTGGAGCACGGGGCCTCCGCAGCAAGAGCCGTGCTGACGCGAACGGCGCACACGTGTGCCCTCGGGTGAGGTCTCGAGTCCTCATGCGCGTCGCCCGTGCCCGAGACGTCGCGCGGAACGCGCCTTGCGTGACCCGCGGCATGCACCACGTCCTTCGCCCTGCGCTTCTCGGCCTCACCTTGTCCTGGCTCACGTTCGGCTGTGGCTCCGACGATCCCCCGCCCGCCAGTGCCGCCTGTGACGTCGACGCGCAATCTGGGTGCGCTGCGGGCCTCGCGTGCGAGAAGGTCGAGGGTGGTACGACGGCCTGCTTCGCGCCCGTGTTCGTCGAGGGCCGCGTGCTCGTCGCGTCCGACGGCAAGACCGGCATCGCCAACGCGCGCGTCGTCGGTCGCGACGAGAGCGGAGGTCTCGCTTCGCGTGACGTCGCGACGAGCAGCGCCGACGGCGGGTATCGCCTGGCCATCCCGGCCCAGCGCAAGGCCGACGGCACGCCCATCCTGGGCAAGGTCGCACTGCGCGCGGACGCGGCGGGCTACGCGACCTTCCCGAGCGGCCTCCGCGTCGCGCTGCCGATCGACGTCGCCGCGCCCACCAAGGCCGCCGACGGCAGCTACGTGATCAAGAACCCGTCGACCGACGTCGGGCTCGACGCGATCGCGGCGGCCGGGCTCGGGACCGTGAGCGGCGTCGTCAAGGCCCCGCTCTCGGCGGGTACCCTCGTCGTGACCGGGGGCGCGAGCGGGATTGCGGGGCGCGACGGCTCGTTCACCGTGTTCAACGTGCCGGCGGGCTCGCAGGAGGTCCGCGGCTACCAGAAGGGGCTGCAGCTGAAGCCGGCCACCGCCGCGGTCGCGGCCGGCGCCGAGACCAAGGGCGTGGAGCTGCTCGCCGACGCGGGTGCGCTCGCCGTGGTGACCGGCGACGTGAGCTTCGTCAACGCGGGCTCTTCCACGACGACCGTCGTGCTGGTGGTCAAGTCCACCTTCAACGTCGCGCTCGCCCGGGGTGAGGTGCCGAAGGGCCTGCGCACGACGGTCAGTGGCGGCAAGTACTCCCTCAGTGACGTGCCGGTCGGCTCGTACGTGGTCCTCGCGGCGTTCGAGAACGACGACCTCGTGCGCGACCCCGACACGACGATCGGCGGCACGGCGATCCAGTCCATCGACGTGGGCAACGCCGCGGTCTCGGTGCCGGGCTTCAAGATCACCGGCGCGCTGGCGGTGGTCCGTCCGGGCGCCACCAACCCCGAGCCGGTGTCGGGCACGCCGACGTTCGAGTGGGCCGACGACTCCTCGGAGGACGGCTACGAGGTGGTGGTCTACGACACCTTCGGCAAGGAGATCTGGCGCAAGGCCGACGTCCCTGGGGTCTCGGGCGCGAAGACGGTCACGACGACCTACGCCGGCCCGGCCCTCACCCCCGGCAGCTACTACCAGTTCCGCGCGCTGTCGTTCCGCGACAAGGGCAAGGG
>Ga0154020_10006885_pt1 | contig 13325 bp, 14 predicted proteins | sample Klosneuvirus_201_FD_109709 | JGI IMG/M metagenome (GOLD analysis project Ga0154020, IMG submission 109709) | Active sludge microbial communities from wastewater, Klosterneuburg, Austria - Klosneuvirus_20160825_MG | ecosystem: Engineered > WWTP > Aerobic digester > Activated sludge | place... | reverse complement strand
TTTGGCGGATTAATTTATCTTCTTCCAATACTCGGCGGAACGCTTGCAGATAAATGGGGATTTAGAAAAGCTTTTAATGTTGCCTTCACAGTACTTGGTCTCGGTTACTTTTTAATCGGTTCTGTTGGAATGTCTTCATTCTCGGGAATATACGGCGGCTTCTCCCAGTACTGGCTAATGATGGCCTTCCTGGTTTTTACTGCATTCGGCGGTTCATTTATAAAACCATCTGTACTTGGAACAGTTGCCGTTACATCAACACCGGAAACAAAATCTCTTGGGTTTGCAATTTATTACTGGCTTGTAAATGCAGGGGCTATGATCGGGCCAACAATAGCATATTTTGTTCGCGATAGTTTTGGTAATCAATTTGTTTATGTTGTTTCCTCAATCAGTTGTTTTGCAATGTTGATTGTAAACATAATGATGTACAAAGAAGTAAAATCACCAGCCACAGAAGTTGTTGAATCGTTTGGAAAGAAGCTTGAGAACTTAGTTGTAGTACTTGCAAATTTTAAGTTTATGATTTTTCTTTTAATCTATTCTTTATACTGGATAATATTCTGGCAGGAATTTATAATTGTACCTTATTATATCACAGATTACATCAGCGCTTCTGCCCCATATGAGATTATTCAGTCTTGGTCTGGTGCAGGCGCAATTATTCTTTTACAAATTCCATTAAACAGGTTAACTAAAAATATTCCAACTTCTAAAGCAATCTTATACGGATTTGCATTTTCAAGTTTGATCTGGATTATCATCGGGATTTATCCAAGTATTCCAACTATCGCCGCAGGTATAGTTGCTTTTGCAATCGGAGAGATGGTGCAGGCACCAAGATATTACGAATACATTTCTGAAATTGCTCCTCCTGGTCAGCAGGGATTGTTTCAGGGCTATGCATTTTTACCAATTGCAATTGCAAGATTTGTTGGCGATCCACTAGGCGGATGGCTGTATCAATCATCAAAAGCTGCTGGCAAACCGGAACTTGTTTGGTTTGCACTTATTGGAATTGGAGTGCTTGCAACAATTTTAATGTGGCTCTACAATAAATTTTTAGCCGTTAAGGAAGTAGCTAAGTAAGGTAATTAAATAAATCCCTCTCTCGCCAAGAGAGGGATTTAAGTTGAGATTGTTCTGAAAATATCAAAAACAATTGAATTATATCACGTTTTTCCACTGAATCCTTTTCTTAAATTATTTATCAAACTAAACACAAAATTGAAGGCTTATGACAACTGAACAAATTTTAATATTCGCTTTTATTGCACTAATAGTCTATTACGTTGGTAAAAAGTTTTATTTAATAAAATCGATAAAACAATACACGCCTGCTGATGCTTCTGCAAAAGTTAAGAAAGAACGAAATGTTGTTTTTTTAGATGTACGAACTGAGAAAGAAAGAAAACAAAGCTCTATAAAAGGGTCACATCACATTCCCGTAACAGATATTAAAGACAGGGAACAGGAATTGAAAAAGTTTAAAGATGCAGAAATTATTTGTTACTGCCAGACCGGAAGCCGAAGTCTGAATGCGGCATCTAAACTAAAAAAAATGGGATTTAACGCAAGTAACTTAAGCGGAGGAATGATACGTTGGAACGCATCAGGTTTGAGATAATTTTTAAATGGGCTAAACGCATTTTACCGGTTGTCGGCGGAGCCATTGCAGGGTATGCATATTACTACTATGTTGGATGTAATCGCGGATGTGCAATTACTGGTAATCCATATATAAGCACAGCTTACGGTGCTTTTGCAGGATTTCTTTTTGTTGATTGGAAATCAATCTTTAACAAAAATAAAAAAGAAGAAAAAAAGGAAAACGAATAATGAAATACGGATTTTCAAAAACAACGGATTACGGCTTTGAACAAGCAATTGAAAAAGTAACGGAAGAACTTAAGAAAGAGGGCTTTGGGGTTCTTACAACGATTGACGTTAAAGATACTTTAAAGAAAAAGATTGATGTGGATTTTAAAAAGTACACAATACTTGGTGCCTGCAATCCTAAACTTGCTCATGGTGGATTACAGGTTGAGGAAGAATTAGGACTTCTTCTTCCATGCAACGTTATTGTATATGAAAAAAATGAAAAGACAGTTGTTTCTTTTTTTGATCCGATAGTTATGACTGTGGTTATTGATAATCCGGAAATGAAGCCTGTTGCTGAAGAAGTAAAAAGTAAATTAAAAAGAGTGTTAGAAGCAGTTTAAAAAAAGTCATCCTTCGATTTTGAACAGGATGGTAAAAAGAAAACACATTACCATTGTCACGCTTAGCGAAGTCGAAGTGTGACGCATAGTCTAAGAATTAAAAATATAAATAAAGAATAATTAGAAAGGCAAACAAATGACAGAGCAATTAACAAAAGAAACTTTTTTAACCAAAGTTTTTGATTACGAAAAAAGCCAGGATTGGAAATTCAATGGTGAACTTCCTGCAATTATAGATTTCTGGGCACCATGGTGCGGACCATGCAGAATGGTCGGACCAGTTCTTGAGGAATTATCTGAAGAGTATAAGGGAAAAGTTAACATCTATAAAGTTAACACTGATGAAGAGCAGGAACTTGGTTCTGTATTTGGAATCAGAAGCATTCCTTCAATTCTTTTTGTTCCGATGACAGGACAACCCAAAATGGCTGTTGGTGCGCTTCCAAAAGAATCTATAAAACAGGCAATCGATAAAGAATTGCTGGTTACGGTTTCTTAAAACTTTTTCATAAGCCCCAATGATTAAACGCATTCCATAAAAGGATGCGTTTTTTCTTTTAAACATTCCAACACTCTATATTTTTTATCAATTAAGTAAGTTTTTCTACCATAATAACCGAAATTAAATTAATATTATGGTAATTGATTCAATTTTCAATTTTTTTAACACTTATCAAAAAGGATAAAAACGGTATAATATTTGAAATTTTATGTCATACTTTAACTACTTGCGGGTAACCAACTAATTAAACTGGAAATACATTAAGGAATATTTTATGAATAAAGTTATACTTTTATCAGCATTTATGTTTCTGATAATTATAGGGTGTTCATCCGCTCCAGAAACTATACCTGATAACAAACAAACCACTTTCTTAACAAACGGAATCTGGCTTGGTATGCTGCCTTGCGCTGATTGTGAAGGAATAGATTATCAGTTAAATCTAAAAAATGATTTTACGTTTAAACAAAAATCGGCTTACAAAGGTAAAAGCGAAGAACTCTTTATTGATGAAGGTAACTGGAGTTTTGTTTCAGACTCAATAATCTCTGTAGACGGTTCTGATGATAGAAAATTATTTTTGGTTACCAGCAAAGATTTAATTTTGCTTGATCAGGATGGAAATAGAATCGAGTCTGATTTTGAAGAGAAATATCATTTACACAAAGACCCAAGTACAGTTAGTGAAACTAATGAAGTTGAGGAGGTTAAACCAGTAATTGCTGTTCAAGAAACTATTGAAATGAACTGGCAGCATTATCAGGAAAAGTTTTTAAGCGGTATCGATTTTATTGCAAGAGGAAATGAACCAAACTGGACTCTTGAAATTGATTTTGAAAAATTGATGAGTTTTGCAACTATGGATGATATTAAAATTAATACTCCGGCTGTTGAAGGAATAAAAGCACAGGATTCAGATGTTACATTGTATAGAGCAAAGACAGATTCCGGTGAACTTGTTATTACGGTAATACGGGATAATTGCGAAGACAATATGTCCGGTGAAAAATTTCCATATAAAGTTAGAGTTGAAGCTAAAAAATCTGCTGATGTTAATTACAAAACCTTTGAAGGATGCGGAAAATTTTTATACGATATGAGATTGTATGATATTTATGTTATGGAAGAAATGACGGGTTTCAACCTGAAGAAAGAAAAACTAATGAAAGGTATGCCGACTTTTGAATTTAATTTAACTGATATGCGCTTTGGAGGACATGCAGGATGCAACAGCCTTTCCGGCAGCATTAATGTTATTGGCAATAAAATTACCTTTGGTAGTTTAATGGGTACATTGATGGCTTGCCCGAATATGAAAATTGAAAAGGCTGTTGTTGAAGCACTAAATCAAAAAACTGTTACATACAGCATTGATAAAATGAAGCTTGCAATAGTTAGCGGAAAAACAAAAATGGTTCTGAAGAAGGTGGATTAAAAGATCAAAAGATTTAAAAATTGAAGGGACATATTTGTGTCCCTTTTTTATTTACCGATGATTGATTTTCTTATGTTAATTTTGAGGAGTAATACAACTATAATAGAAATCAGTATAAATGAAGTTATCTGGAATGTTAATCTCCAATTTTCATTTACATTCGTATTGACTGTTTTATATTCGAGTGTCTTTAGACTTTTTACCCAGGCAATAAAAAAATCAGCCATTGGAACTTTCCCAAATAAATATTTTTTTGTGTCAGAATTTTCATAAGGATAACCAGCACATTCAATTGTTTGATTTAACCGTTCAGCTAAATCTAATTCACCATATCTTTTAAATACACCTGCTCCTATTATTGTTGCAACACTACCATATCCGCAAATCACCGGACCAGAATCAACATCCTCTTCTCCAGAATTATTACCCGAATATTCTTGCAACATTGGCAAATTAAAAAAGCTGGTTCTGTATGCTCGGTTATATAAAACGTAAATACCACCAGAATTTATTTCTGAAATCTCTTTGAGCAGAATTAATATTAATCCCAATGAAGAGCCTCGCGCACTCTGTCGGGCAATGCCTTTGTCATTTACTGAATGAGGGAAAATAATTTCACCTGGTTCTTGTTTTGATTCAACCTTATTAAACCAATGTGTTATTACTGTGTCATAAATGGTATTAAATAAAATATCGTGAATTGAAAGAGAAGCAATTCCTGGTAAAATATCAGCAGGGCAGAATTGATTTGAATATGATTCAAAGAAAGGTGAATCAGAGTCTAAAATTGCTTTTGACAAAGTATCACAATTAAAATTAAAATCAGAAATGAGCTTATCTCTTGTTGAAAAATTATCAGAAAGCAGTAAAATTTTTGCTCTTAAATAATTTGTCCAGCTAAAATAAAATGCCCCATTAGGTAAACTTAGTCCTTTGGGAAAATTTCTCTGGCAATAATCTGATTCCAAATTAACCAGAGCCATCATCGATTCCTTAATTGCTTTTTTCTTAAATGATGATTCTTCCGGTAAATCTTTAGCTAATTCACACCAGCTTAATCCATACATTAGGTACGAAAAGAATAATCCTTCAGGATATTTTAGTTGCATTTCATGAGCAATCCCCCTATCTAAAGATTCTCCTAAATAATTAAGTTGTTTTAATAAATCTTGATCTATTAAAACGCCATTATATTTTTTTAGCTCTGACTGATAATAAAGATTATAGTTGGCATAGATAATCCCGATGATTATCAGAATGAATGTCAGAGATACTATATATTTAAATAATTTCAATCTTATCAATAGAGGAAATTTAGAAGCCAAAGATTTAGAACCAATGGCTTCTATGTTAATTTTTTGTTAATCTTTATTTTCTGTAGATACTTTTGTAGTAAGGAATTTCATAAGTGTTGCGGCGATTCCATCCAAAGAACCGGAACCACTCCCGCCGCCACCAGCAACAAGAATATCGGGCATAATTTTTTTATCGCCTTTCATCACAGAATCTATAACGTTAACAAGAGTTGTTCCCTGCTCACCTACAGCCTTACGTAATTCATCGGCAGCCTTTGCACGAGCAAGACCAACAGCTTCAATCTCCGCTCCCTTAGCTTTGCCTGTTTCACTAACATAGTAAGAATCTCCGCGCCCTTCTGCCTCACGTTTATATTGATATGCTTCAGCCTGAATTTTTACTTGAGCCGCTTCGTTCTTTTTAATATCTACAGTTACTGCAGATTTTGCTAACTCAGATTGCATATCAGCCGTGCCTTTTGCTTTTTCAGTTGTAATTCTTTGCTGCTGCGCTTCTTCTTTTTTCTTATATGTTTGAATTTCCTGGTTTGCAATTTCTCTTTGTGTTAGAACCTGAACTAATTCTTCAGGAAGAATTACATCTTGAATATAAACACCGCGGGTTTCTACAACATAATCTTTTAACTTTGCTTCAATATATTCTGTTGCAGCTGTTTGAATTTCATTTCTTCTTTCGATAAATGAAATTGCCGGCATTGATTGCAATTTATCTCTAAAGTGATTTCCAACCGCAGCTTGTAGCACTTCATTTACAAGATTACGAACTGAACCAACCATTGAAATAACTTTTGATGCTTGTGTATCAGGAATATGAATTTGAACTTGCAAATCAATTTTAAATACAAATCCTTCGCGGGATTTTGCAACAATCTGTTTTAAATTCTGATCAAGATTATGTGCTTGCGATGATGCATCAGCCCAGTTAAGATTTAAAATTGCTGTTGGTACAATTTCGGCTTTGTAACAATGTGAGTTGAGCGGATATTTTCCCGTGCGTAAAGCTTCTCTCCAGATTCCTCTGTGTCCCGGTCTAACTATCGAACCAAATTTAAAATCCGAACCCGATGTGTCTTGAGAAGGTAATCCAACATAAGATTTTATGACTGCAACCTGTCCTTGTTCAATCACAAGCATCGGTGCAATTTCAACATTAACTAAAAAAGGATTTAAGTTGTACATTCCATAAAGCAATGGATCGTGTTGCAACCCTATTCTTCCACCGTTATCGATGAACGCCTGAAAGTCTTGATAATTATTGTGCAATGTATTTTTATTTCCAAGAATCGTTTCCATCAAAGACATATCAGAAATATTACTTGAGGTTTCGAGTTTTGAAATATCTTCAAAAGCTCCAAGTCTGCTTGCAATATCTCCCGATGAAAGCGGATCACCATCATTTACAGTAACTATACCAACAACATCAATTGCTTTTCCGGTTTCGTCATGCCTTGGTTCAATTAAAACTACATCAAGCTGATTGGGTTTTAATCCAAATGCTTCCGGAGTTAATAAACCACCTCTCTTTGCGGCGAGCTCTCTTATTTCCGGCGCAACTGATGATCCGTAAACCTGCTTTTTTGTGATAACTAAAAATCCAACCGGATGTATTGGAAGTAAAGATCCGGGAGGAAGTACTGGTCTTTGTACCCCTTTTTGTCCGCCTTTTAAAATAAAATCTTTTACATGAGAGAAGTTTCCAAACTCGGTTTTATAAATTGCTGATTTAGCACCCATCGGAAGTGGTTTACCAACTTGCGCAATTACAACTCCAATTTCTCCCGCAGGAACTTGCACCCAAGGATGTTTTGCAATGTGAAAGATTGGCCAGAGCTTAAATCTTAATCCCGGCATTAAAAGTTGTTCTTGATATCCAGCCTCACCATTAAAAGCAATTGGGTTGTCATCAGTTAATTTTGAAAATGAAAAGCGTTTGTTTACAAGCCCAATTTCAGTTGGTCCAATGCTTTTAAGTGATTTAAAAATTATTACAAGAGCCGTTATAAAAAATATTATAAATAGTAATGTAATGATGGGAATTTCAGCGAGCGCAGAATTAGGTTCCATAAGATCCTCCAAGAAATGTATTGATTCAGATTGAAATAACCTTCAATTGTTTTTATTGTTGAAGACTTTTTTACAAAAAAACTTAACAGGATATTTAAAACATAAAAAATAATTCTTAAACATCATTATACCCTTAGCAAATATTTGTATTTCTGTCTCTTCACATTAAGTATACGAAAAGCTACAGACGCATATTGATTTTCTGAAAAGCGCGTTAATTAAGTAGTTATTATTCGGCACTTTAATTGTGGAATAAGAATAAAAGATGAGAGTTTATGAAAACGCAAAAAATTATTTTTCTTAGCCTGATAATCTTATCCTCTCAATTTCTTGCAAATTGCTACGTGCCACCAGCACCAATATTTAAACTAAAACCACAAACTAATAATCTTGAATGGTACAAAGGAAAAGAAATTGCAACTCTAACAAACGATTCTGTTTCAGTTGTAATCTCTTTTGATAGAAGTTTGAATGATGATTATTTATTTGATGTTGATATAACCAACTACTCAGAGAAAACACTTCTTGTTGATCCAGAAAAATTTAATTATAAAACAATCAGCGGAATAAAAAAGCAAAACGAACTATTTACTGCTACAGCGGCAAAAGATCCGGAAAAAATTATACTTAATTTGCAAAAATCATATTCGCAACATAAAAGCAAAATGGAAACACAAGCAATGATGTACTCGCTGGGATATTTTTTACAATTCGCAGGGCAAACAAAAGCTCTTGTAACTAATGATGTGGAATTGTCCAAACATATCGATCATCAATCCCACAAAATGAAAGAGGATGAATTAGTTGATGATATCCAAAACCAAAAAATAAGTGAATCACTTAATAACTCATCTTACATTTGGGAAATACTTGCGTTAAGAAAAACATCATTATATCCAAATGAAAGTATTTCGGGAAAAGTGTTTTTTCCAGTAAATGAATCAGCACAAACTCTTGAATTTAGTTTTCCAATCGGCGAGCAAGAGTTAAAAATATTGTTTAAACAAGAAGTAATTCAGCTTTTTCAAAAGTATGTTAATCCAAATTTGTAATAATAATCCAAACATTAGGGGACTTGGGATTATAAAACCATTTTAACAAACTCATTAGCTTTAAGCTTTGCAAAAATTATATCGCGAATGGCTTCTGAAGTAACAAAAACTTTTAAATTAATACTAAAATATTTTCCTTTAGAGCTAATGTTTGAAGAAGATATTTTATAATCCATACCCTCTGCAATTTGATCGATCAATTTTATCATTTCATCAACGTCGGTTCCAATTACTTTGTAATGCCAATCGCAAGGATATTCTATAGTTGGTTTTTTGCTGTTAGAGTCTAGAATCATTTAATATCAACCCTCCACAATCTTTTCTCAATTATTCTAACATTGTCACTTAATTTTATTTTTTCGAGATATTTAATTAATTGAAACAATTCTATATCATCATTTGATCCCACAAAAGGTTCTACTCTTATATGATTTCCATAGTTTCTTCTTAATTTTTCAGGACTATCATCAACAATAAGGATTTTTTCGAGTGAATAATTCTTACGCCTTAACTTAGAAAGATTCTTTGCAAGTATATATTCATTTAATTCATATAAAAAAGTAATAGTGCACTTCGTTCGCCCATAAATAAACCTCAGCGGGTAATTTTGAGGAAGGATATTTTTAATTACTTCTTCTGCATATTCTTCAGTTGATGATGTCCAGATTGCAACCCAAAAATTTTGCTCAATATATTTTAAAAAATCTTCCAACCCAGGTCTTTTATACACAAAATAATCTGCAACTATAAAATCCTCAGATTCAAACAGCCTAGATTTTGTCGAATAAACTAATGTTTCGTCTAAATCAAGAACAAGTAATATTTTATTTTGCGAGGGTTCCAATTTATAAGAGGTTCTAATTAATCTTTATTTACTAAAAACACTCCAAAAGTAATTATCAGTCCGCTTAAGATCATAAACAAAGTAATATCTTCTTTAAGTAAAATCCAGGCGGCAATTACTGTTACAAAGGGCTCAAAGTAAAGATAAGCCCCAACCTTTGCAGATTCCATTTCACGCAGAGCATAAGCCCAGATAACATAAGCTACGCCGCTACACAATAAACCTAAAAATAAAATCGAAATCCATCCAATACTCGAAAGATTTATTACAGAATTTATTGATGTTTCATTTATCGTAAATGGAATTATTATTATTGCCATCATTATAAAAAGATAGAGTATTGTCATCACTGGTGAATAGTTTAGAGATATTTTTTTATTTACCATTGAATATATTCCCCACGTAAATGAGCTTGAGAGAATAAGTAAATCACCTTTGTTCTTTATCAAATCAATGTTAGCTGGATTGCCCTTTCCAACAAGCAGCAACAATCCAAATGTGGCGATAATAATTCCAGTTATTTTTAACACGTTTAATTTTTCTTTAAAGAAAATCAAACCTAACAAAGCCATAAAAATTGGTGCGGTGCCGATTATCCATCCAGTATTTGATGCTGTTGTAAATTTCATCCCGGTTACTTGAATCCACAAATGGAAAACAGCAATAATTGCAAGAAGAAAAATGTAACTATGACTTTTAAGATTGATTGAAAAATCTCTCTTTTGAATTAATGCAATTATCAATAGCAAAGTAACAGCTAGAATTAATCTAAGCGAGATAATTGTTTCTGGAGTTAATTCATCTAGTAAAAATTTAGTGGCAATAAATGATGCACCCCAGAAAATAATAGCAAGCAACGGCAGCCAGAGTATGTAGGATTTTGTTTTGATAGGTAATTTGTTCTTAGTTAATGTTTACCCTTCAACTTTGCTCAGAGTAGCTTTGGAAAGATAGCTAAAGTACGCATCGAAAATATTTTCGTTAAATAAATAATATTAATTTGATTTCTCAGTTTTCTTTGCGGAAGAATAATTCATTAAATCATATTGAATTTCTTTACTTGGCATATCCATCTTTACAACTTCTACTCCCGCTTGTGAATAGAATTGTGTTGCAAGTGTATCATGAAAATCTGAAAAGACAACAACGCGTTTTATGCCTGCTGCAATAAGTGCTTTTGCACAGGTTGTGCAAGACATATTTGTAATGTATGCAGTCGATCCAACAATGTTAACACCGTGTTTTGTTGCCTGAACAAGTGCATTAATTTCAGCATGATTAGTCCTAACACAATGATTATCTACTATTAAACAGCCATCATCTTCACAATGAGGCTGACCCGGAAGTGAGCCATTATATCCGGTTGCAAGCACAAATCTATCTTTTACAAGTACACAGCCGCAATGCATGCGCGGACAAGTAGCACGTTCTGAAGCAAGCATAGCAAGTTTTAAAAAATACTCATCCCAGCTGGGTCTTTTGATTTCTGCCATTAGCATTATCCCAAAATATATTTAGAAATTAATATGAAAATTTATTGTTGTGCGAGACAAATATAGATAGGTAATGGAAGAAATTAAAAAATAAATAAAACTATTTTGCTTTATAAGACCATCTTTCCTTACTTCGGCTTTTTTTTGCTGCTCTTTGATGACGATGACTTTTGTAGAATTTATTACCACCGCAAAATGTACACTTAGCAGGTTCCTGATCAGAATTATTTAGTAATTCTGCTTTACAGTCTTGGCAAAGGTATAAAATCTTTTGTGGCATTTGATATCTCCAGTTTTTTAAGTTCGGTTTTAATTCTATTCTTCAAGTTTCTTTTTTCAGAAAGATAGCTAATCATTTTACCGCGATTAAAAATTATAGAATAAAGATTTGCGCCAAGCAATTTGGCTTCTTCCATTTTGGAATTATACATTAATACATTAGAAAGATCACTTGCAAAAAAATCATGCTTTGCTGCACAATCGCCAACCGCATAAATGTTTTTATCCGATGTCCTGAAATATTCATCAACCAAAATTCCCCTGTCGCGATCGTAAATAATGCCGATCTTTTCAGCCAGATCAACATTCGGTCTTGAGCCGCAACAGATCATTAGGAAATCACAATCAATCACTTCATCGGAGCTAAGCTTTACACCTGTTACGGCATCAATACCGAGAACACTTTTTATTTTTGCATCTAAAATTACACGTCCGCCTAAATTTTCAATTACTTCCCTTACTTTATTACTTATATCAGCATCAAAAGAGGATGGCATTAAGCGTTTTGATTTTTCGATAATTGTAATTTTTTTGCCGGCTCTTAATAGCTCATCACACAACTCAACACCAATATAACCACCGCCATAAATCACAATACTTTCCGCCTCAAGCGCTTCGGTTTTCATTTTACGGATCTGTTCAGGATCTTTGTTAATAAGAATTACACCGTCTCTTTGAATGCCATCAATCGGAGGCTCAATTGCGCGAGATCCTGTTGCAAGAACAAGTTTTTCATATTCAATTTTGCCTCCACCAGTTAATTGAAGCACATTATGATTTCGGCTTGAGATATCATCATAAAAAATATTTAACATATTGCTAAAACGGCCCGATATTGAAGTAAGTATTTCCTCAACAATAGAGTTCTGCTTATCGGTTTTGATAATTGCAATGCTTTTGTCACTATATGTGTGTCTTGCAGATAGAGTACAAACAAGTGCCGGCTCTCCATTTCCTGCAATTACGATTTGATATTTATCCATCATCAACTCCTAATAATCGTAAACATAATTAACTAATGACACTGAAACCGGAATGAATAACTGAAATGAAACGGAACCGAAGTTAAAGTAGAATAAGAACGCTGATAAATCCAAAACCGTTTTCCGGTTTCAAATATTTTTTCACTTACAGATATTTTTTAATCTGATAACAAAATAAACTTTTTAACACCAATAGCAAGTAAAATATTTGTAACCATTAAAATTGATGAGAAAAAAGCATCCAAATTAAAACCATTTTTTTCTTTTAAAGAAAACAGCCATTCCAAGCACCACAAAAAGCGTAATAATCCAAAATCCCCACGGATACATCCAATCGTAACCGAGTTCAGGAAAGTGGCGGAAGTTCATTCCATAAACTCCAGCAAGAAAAGTAAGCGGAATAAACAAAGTTGAAATTACCGTTAAAACTTTCATTACTTCATTAAGTTTATTGCTTGTGCTTGAGAGATAAGTGTCTAACATTCCAACAACCATTTCGCGGTAAGATTCAATTGTATCAATAACCTGTATAGTGTGATCATATACATCTCGCAGGTAAACCCTTGTTTTCTCTTCGATAAACTCATTTTCATTTCTTTGCATTGCAGAAATAACTTCCCGCAATGGCCATATAGCACGACGCAGTAAAATCATTTCTCTTCTTAATAAATGAATTGTTTGAAGGTCGTTTTTATTGGGTTCAATTACAAGATTATCTTCAAGTCCTTCTACATCTTCTCCAATTTTTTCAAGGATGTGAAAATAGCTATCAACAATAGAATCAATAAGTGCATAAGCAAGATAGTCCGTTCCATTTTCTCGTAATCTTGTTGCGGATTTTCTAATTCTTTCTCTAACGGTATCAAATACATCCCCCGCATCTTCGAGAAAAGTAATTACAAAGTTTTTTGTCAGGATTAAACTTACCTGTTCGTTCTTTAAGGCCTTATCTTTTTCATCTAAAAAGAACATTCTTAAAACTATGTAAAGATAGTTTGGATATTCATCCAGTTTAGGTCTTTGATTTGTATTAAGAATATCTTCTAATGTTAATGGGTGAATATCAAAATGTTTTCCGATTTTTTCCAGAATTTCAACATCGTGTACGCCATCTATATTTATCCAGCTTGTGGTT
>Ga0154020_10006884_pt1 | contig 13325 bp, 14 predicted proteins | sample Klosneuvirus_201_FD_109709 | JGI IMG/M metagenome (GOLD analysis project Ga0154020, IMG submission 109709) | Active sludge microbial communities from wastewater, Klosterneuburg, Austria - Klosneuvirus_20160825_MG | ecosystem: Engineered > WWTP > Aerobic digester > Activated sludge | place... | reverse complement strand
TTGTGTGAAGGCTTAACTTCGCCGGCATATATTAAGAACGGTGTTGAATTACCGCATAAATTGAAAGCAGTTGCAGTTTGTCCGGGACCAAATCTTGCTTTTTTCTCCGGAGTGTTTTCGCTAGAGGAAATGGTTGGACATATATACGGTCGCAAGGATGTGTTGAATACTGTTTCACGTCCCAATATGTTTGTGAACGAATTGAATTTATATGTCGATTATTTGAAGAATGAAATTTCTAATAATATTGCATCATGGACAATTCGTCAAGAGAAGCAATATAATACATTCAAAGAAAACCTGAATAAGGGTATTTCATATTACAAATCAATTCTGACTGAAATGAAATCAGAAAAGAATCTTATGATTGAAAGAATGAGGTCAGAACTTGAGCAAGCAGAATTGAAATTAAAGAATATTTACTTTCCGGAACTTGTTTAAATTCAAATTTCAATTTCCATCTCATTTTGCTTCGCGAATATGTTCAATCCTGAAGAGAGAAGAAAGGAATTAGTTTCAATAGATCTGTCGTCAACATTTAGAATTGAAACAGTTTTGCTTTTATTCAAAGCGAAATAATTCAAAAGTTGTTTCCCAAATCCATTTTTGCGCTGTGATTTATCGATACTAAATTGAAGGATCTTGTTGATTTTAGGATTGAAGATGATATAGCCTACCAATTTATCATGAGCAAAAAGTCCAATGGTGTCGAGTTGCGACCATGAATTATTTACCGCAGAAATTGAATTTTGCCACGAAGGAGTCCAATCCCAGAATGATTGCAGTAATTTCCAATCCGGCTGATAGAGATATTGAACTGAAGAATCGGCGTTTGATCCTAATTCAGACAATGAACCTTTGTAACAATTTAATATCCGTTTCTTTTTAAATCCAATTGAAGTGTAAGTGTTAATTGCCGGAGTGTTTTCAGATAATACTTCAAGCCGAATATGATTTATCTGACTCTTTTTTAAGATAGGAAGAATAAATTCATGTAATTTAGAAGTGATCTTATTGCCACGTTTATCAGGGATTACACCCGTGCCTGCATTGTAAGCAATTTTATTTCCATCCGAAATATTTACTCCATGTAAGATGAATCCAACAAGTTTGTCCCCTTCAAAAGCGCCTGCAGAAAATTCTTTTTTAATGCTTTCTGCAACAACTTTATTGATCAATTGCTCTTTGGTAAGATGCATTGGAATCGGATAGTCCGAAAATGCTTCATTAAAAACATGAAGCAGTTCAGCAATAGATGTATTTTCAAGAGTTTTGAATTGCATATTTGAAAACAAGCTATAAATATTAGCCAACTAAAGTAGCGAAAATAAGAATTTGTACAAGTGAAAATTTCCGGTCAAGTTTTTTGTGAACCCATCTCCAATATTTAATTGATTAGCAATTTAATTTCCATATTTTCGTCACAGGAAAAATGACAAGATTCGACCGCATAACAGCCATACTCGTTCAGTTGCAAAGTAAAAAGATTGTAACGGCTCAGGAAATCGCTGATCGATTTGAGATCAGTCTTCGTACTGTTTACCGTGACATTCGTTCATTGGAAGAGGCTGGAGTGCCTATTTCAAGTGAAGCCGGTGTTGGTTATTCAATGATGGAAGGGTATCGATTACCTCCAATTATTTTTTCAAAGGAAGAAGCCTTGTCTTTTGTTACTGCGGAGAAATTGATGAATCGTTTTTCTGATTATTCGATCAACAAAGATTATCAATCGGCACTTTTTAAAGTGAAGGCAGTACTGCGGAGTTCAGAAAAGGAATCTATTGCCAGAGTCGATAATAGTATATCGGTTTTGCCAAATTCATATGTGCCTGAAGTGAGCAGCACACCATTGGGAAAAATAATGGCCGGTATTGAAAGTCGGACAGTACTCTCGATAAAATATCTTGCTAATCATTCATTGGAATTGTCGACACGAATTGTTGAGCCTGTTGGCGTTTTTCACCATGGGCAGCATTGGCATTTGATTGCTTATTGCAGGCTAAGAAAAGATTATCGTGATTTCAGATTAGACCGAATTCAAAAGATCGATAACAAGGAAGAGCAAATCAGTAAAACTCATCCTGAACTGAAAACCTTCTTGAACAAGATCAGCAGGGAGCAAGAACTCGCGGAAGTGATCATTGAAGTTCAAAGAGAAAAATATCGCTATATAGGTGATCAGAAATACTACAATGGTTTTGTTTCTCAGGAAGTGTTATCTGATGTTGTCAGAATTTCATTTCTAACAGAATCTCTGGAAGGTTTTGCCCGATGGTATTTGATGATAGGCGATGTTACAGAAATAATAAAACCGGTCGCACTAAAAAAGCGAGTCAAAGAACTTACTTCTGAAATTCTTAAAAAAGTAAAGTGATGAAAAAAGCATTGGTAGATAAGAAGTATCTGATGCAAAGAATGTCAGGAAAAGGTGGCTGGTCCTATATTGAGATCAAAGAGATAAGTCCTGATCACAAAGCTCATTTTGGAATGGTCCGCGTAAAAGGCAGTATTGACAGCTATGAGTTGAAGCAATACAATCTGATGCCAATGGGCAATGGAAATTTATTTTTACCGGTGAAAGCAGAGATCCGAAAAAAGATCAAAAAGGAAGCCGGAGACCTTGTTCATGTAAAGCTCTATTTGGACGCAAGCCCATTGGTAATACCTCAGGAATTAATTGATTGTTTGAATGAATTTCCGGCAGCAATGAAATTCTATGAGAAATTGACTCAAAGTGAAAAGAAACAGTACCTTAATTGGGTGTATTCGGCAAAACATGAAGATACGAAAGCAAATCGAATTGTGAAGATGATCGATAAACTTTTACTTGGCAAGAAATTACACGAGATCTAGATTTAATTTCGATTTAATTTTTCCTGCTGACACACTGTTGTCACTACCATGCTTTTTCTTTGCAGGAAAATAAAACGCATATCCTATGATCACTTTTATCGAATCATTCAAAAAAGAACTGGAAGCAGAAGCAATTGGCACTCGTAAGATGCTAGCTTTGGTTCCGGCTGACAAATTAGCTTGGAAACCACATTCACGCAGTATGAAAATGCAAGACCTTGCAATTCATATTGCAGATTTACCTACGTGGATTTCATTGGGATTAACAACTGACGAATTGGATTTTGCAACAAGTCCATACAATCCAAAGGACTGCACAACAGGAGATGAGTTAGTTTCCTATTTTAATAAGAATGTAGAAATAGCAAAGCATGACCTTGATAATGCAAAAGAAAAAGTATTGGAAGAAACGTGGACACTGCGCAATGGTTCGGCAATTTATGTTCAACATACTAAACTAGAAACAATTCGTCATGCATTTAGTCAAATGGTTCACCACCGAGCGCAACTTGGAGTTTGTTTGCGATTACTGGATATTCCTATTCCGGGAGTCTATGGGCCAAGTGCCGATGATCAGCATATGATGTAAATAGAAGGCATCTCATCAATACGGCGCAGAAATAGTTTCTGCGCCGTATTTTATTTAAAATTTGTAGCATTTTCAAGTATGGCATCTCAACTTTAAAAGATTTCTCAATTTATATAGCAGGTTACAAGAATTTTATTAATTTGCATTTTGTCAGTTTAGTCGTAACTGATGAATAGAAGTCTTAAATAAATTTTATTTATGAAATGGACGGTGATTTTCCTGTACTTGTTTTTATCTGCTTTGATTATTGCAGCTGCTAATGTTGTTTTTGGAAGTGAGGATGAAATTGAGATTGTTACCCTTGTGCTATCATCTTTTGCAATGGCTTTTATTCTTACCGATTTTCTACAAAAGAAGAAAATCCGAAATCCGTCATTTCAAAGTAGTCAAGAGGAAGCAATAGAAGATCCATATTATCAAATGATCGATCAGATCGAAGAGTATGCAGTTATAAGGCTCGATCCGGATGGAAATATTAAAAGTTGGAATAAGGGAGCTGAATTGCTTCACAAATATTCCATAGAGGAAATTCTTGGGAAAAACGCTTCTGTTTTTCATTCAGCAGAAGATAGAGAAGCAGAAGTTTTCAGTAAAATTTTAAAAGACGCACTAAAGAATGGAGAAGCTTCAAAGGAATGCTGGAGGGTTCGGAAAAGTGGTGACGAGTTCTGGTCTAGAGTAGTTGTCAATATCCTTCGGGACAAAAATAAAAACCATGTTGGATTTATTTTGGTCGCTTATGATTATACAGAAGAGAAAAAAAGGGACGACAGAATTCGATTCCTTGCTTCCTTAGCGAGTAATATCCAGGATCCTATTATAAGTTCTGACAATAATTATTTGATTAATGATTGGAATGATGCAGCTGAACGTCTATTCGGATGGACTCGTGACGAGGTAATTGGAAAACATGTCGACAAATTATTAAACATTGATTTTGGCACAACAAGTCGAGAAGATTCTATCACATCTTATGTTGAGAAGGGGTATTGGCAAGGAGAAGTAATTTATCATACAAAAACAGGACAACCATTAAATGTTATCGCTTCTGCATCTATGATCAAGACCGACGACGGTAAAGTTATTGGCAACCTTGTTCTGGTGAAAGATATTACTCCAATAAAAAAGTCGGAAGCTGAATTATTGAGATTAAATACTGAGTTAGAAGCGCTTGTTGAAGAACGAACGAAAGAGGTTTATCAGAACGAACAGCGTTTTAAATTTTTGATTGAAAACAATGACAGTATCATTGCAATTGTCGACAAAGAAAGCAAAACAATTTATAGAAGTCCATCAGCTGAGCGACTAACAGGCTGGACCTTTGAAGATGTCGAGGATACTTCGGCATTTGAACGCATTCATCCTGACGACAGAGAAAAGGCACTGAAGGTATATAGCTTTGCTATGGCAAATCCCGGTGCGCCATTTAAGATTGCATTGCGAGTAAAACACAAAGATGGCCGATACCTTTGGTTGGATGGTATTGTAACAAATTTATTTAATGAACCAAATGTTGGAGGGATGCTTACGAACTTCAAAGATATTTCTGATATAAAGGAAGTAGAAGAAGAGCTTGAAAAGAATGAGAAACGTTTCAGGACATTGGTCGATAAAGCAGAAGACATAATTTCTTTGGTAGATGAAAAAGGAAAGGTTATTTATGTGAGTCCTGCATTTGAAAGAGCAACCGGTTTCCCTGTCGACTATATGATCGGCAGGATAAATACTGAAATTATGCATCCTGACCAAGTTGAAGAGTCGAAGTTAGTTTTTCAAGAACTTTTGAATAATCCCGGCAAAGTGTTGCATCGTATAAATCGATTTAGACATGTCGACGGTCATTATGTCTGGGTTGAAGGTCAAGTCGTGAATTTATTAAATAATGAAAATGTAAAAGCAATTGTTGCTAATTACAGAGATATATCAGAAAAAAAGCAATCGCAGGATACCGCAATTGAAATGAATGAACGATTTTCAATAGTTTCTAAAGCAACCCATGATGTAGTATGGGATTGGAATCTGGTGACCAATGACATCTGGTGGAATGATAATTTCTATGAATTGTTTGGATTGAAAAATGAAGTCCCTCAAACTATTGAGACTTGGACGCAAGGTTTACATGAAGCGGATAGAGATAGAGTGGTAAGTAAACTTGAAAAAGTGACGCAAAGCGGAGAGAAATTTTGGTCCGACGAATACCGTTACAATGGAGCCGGAGGTAAAATATTTTACATATTAGACAGAGGCTCTATTATCAGAGATTCAGAAGGCAAACCAATTCGAATGATTGGATCTATGATCAATATATCCGATCAAAAAATTGCAGAAGAAAAAGAGAAGAAATATGTAGCTGAACTTGAGCGATCAAATAAAGAGTTGGAGCAATTTGCTTACATCGCATCACATGACTTACAAGAACCTTTGAGGATGGTTGGGAGTTATGTACAACTGCTTGAACAGAGGTACAAAGGTCGACTCGATAGCGATGCCGATGAGTTTATAAGTTTTGCTGTTGATGGCGCAACAAGGATGAAGCAATTGATCAATGATCTATTGAATTATTCTAAGTTGAATAAAACAATGCCTGTTTCTCAGGTAAACATTGGTTCTGTGATCAATGAAGTGTTGGTCAATTTAAAATCGAACATTGAAGACAAAAATGCTATTGTCACAATTGATGAAATGCCGACAATAGCAGCCGATAAGACACAAATGACACAGGTGTTTCAGAATCTGATTGCAAATGCGATAAAATTTCAGTCAAGCGGAAATACACCAAAAATTAAAATCTCTTCGGTAAAGAAAGAAAACGAATGGCTTTTTTCTGTCGAGGATAATGGAATTGGAATTGACAAACAGTATCACGACAAGGTCTTCATCATCTTTCGGCAATTGCACAGTAAAGCGAAATTCAGTGGAACCGGAATTGGACTTGCAATAGTAAAAAAGATTGTTGAGCGTCATGGAGGCACAATTTGGTTTGAATCAGAAGCAGGAAAAGGAACAGTTTTTTATTTCACAATTAAAATTAAAACCCCATGAAAGCAGTCGAAATTCTTTTAGTAGAAGACAATCCTGGCGATGTTCGCCTTACTCAGGAAGCTCTGAATGAAGGACGGATAAGTAATAAGCTTCATGTTGCTTCTGATGGCTTTGAAGCAATGGAATTTCTTACAAAGTCCGGAAATTTCAAAAATGCCACAACACCCGACCTGGTGTTGTTGGATCTGAACTTGCCTAAGATGAATGGATTTGAAGTGCTTGAAAAAATTAAAAGTGACGAGCAATTAAAATTGATCCCGGTAATTATTCTCACTACTTCACAGTCAGAACAAGACATTCTTACAAGCTACTCAATGCATGTTAATTGCTATGTATCAAAACCTGTAGAATACGATTCATTCATGAATGTTGTGAAAAGAATTGAAGACTTTTGGTTTGAAGTTGTTAAATTACCGTCAAGAATATAATTAGTAAAAATTTGTGTTTTACGAGTTTGTAATTAGTGAAAGTTGTTATGGAGAAGGCAATAAAAATTTTGTTAATTGAAGATAATGCAGGCGATGTACGATTGATTCTTGAGATGTTGAAGGAAATCAATATTCCACAGGATTCAATAATGGTTTTGTCTAATTTGAAGGATGTTTTTAAAATAGATGTTCGAGGAGCGGATATTTCATTAGTGCTTCTTGATCTGACATTGCCTGACAGCGATGGCGTAGAAACAGTAAGCGAAGTGCGAAGAAAATTCCCTAATAGCGTAATAGTAATTCTTACCGGGATGTCAGATGAACATATTGCACTGAGTGCTCTGAGAGAAGGAGCGCAAGATTATTTAATTAAAGGCGAAAGTACAAGTAAGGAACTGGATAAAGTAATTCGTTTTTCTACGGAAAGACAATCGATCATTACTCGTCTGAATAAGAGTAATGCAGAGTTAATAGCCACCAAACAGGAATTAAGAGAATTGGCATCTCATCTTCAAAACATCCGTGAAGCAGAAAGGACAACAATTGCGCGAGAAATTCACGATGAGTTGGGGCAACTTCTTACAGGATTAAAAATGGATGTATCCTGGATAAGGAAAAAAACAGATCCAAAGGAAGAGGATATACTCAATAAGTTTAAGGATCTTAATCAGATGATCGATGATACGGTTAAATCTGTCAGACGCATCGCTTATGAGTTGCGACCCGGAATACTTGATGACCTTGGATTGAATGCAGCCTTGGAATGGCAAAGTATGGAGTTCCAAAAAAGAACAGGCATTGAGTGTACTTTTTATTCAGAATTGGATGATGCAATATTAAACAAAGAAATAGTAACAAGTATTTTCAGAATTTACCAGGAAGCTTTAACTAATGTGATAAGACATTCTAAGGCTACCAAAGTTACGAGTGGACTTTTTTCAGATGGAGACAGTTACATTTTGAATATTCAGGACAATGGAAAAGGCTTCGATCAGGATGATGTAGCAAATAAACACACACTCGGCCTGGTAGGAATGCGTGAACGATCAACTATGATTTCGGGCACGCTGAAAATTGAGAGTATTCCATTGAAAGGAACAACAGTTGTTTTGAAAGTTCCGGTTGTAAAATGATCTGCGCTATATCTGCGCTTAATCTGCGAGTTCTGTGGCAATGCCACGGGAAATAATTCTTTGTGTTCTTTCTCCCGCAGATCTCGCAGAACTCGCAGATTTAGCGCAGATCTTTTTATTGCAGTTAGCTTTAATGCAGATCTTTTTATTGCCGTCAGCTTTAGCTGACGGTAATAAAACAAACATGACTTTTCACAGTTTTTCTCCTGTCATTTGTTCTCTTAAAACCCGGAAAAATATGAATGAAATCACTTATGATTGCAATCATAAATGGGTAGTGATCGGACGGTTACTTTTATATTTAAAATTGATAACCATAAACCACTATGCAAAAGATCACAAAATTTGTTTTAGGAGCATTCGTACTATTTGCTTCTTTTTCTTGTAGCAATTCAGGCCAGGAGAATTCGGGAACAACAACACCGGCTGAAACAGATCAAAATGTTGTTGGACAATCGGGAGTACAAGATGACGTATCTTCAAAGAATGTTGTTCAAGTTGCTGTAGGAAGTCCTGATCATACTACTCTTGTAGCTGCTGTGAAGGCGGCAGAGTTAGTTGATGTACTCAGTAACGCAGGACCATTTACAGTTTTCGCGCCTACGAATGCAGCATTTGACAAACTTCCTCCCGGAACAGTAGAGGGTTTAGTTAAGCCTGAACAAATGGAAACGCTACAGGACATTCTTCAGTACCATGTGTCTGTTGGTGTATATCAGCCGGAAGCATTTACTGACGGTCAAACAATCGGACAAGTTAATGGAGGAAATATTAAAATCACGAAGAAAGATGGAAAGATCATTATCAATGATAAAGCAACCATTGTAGCATCAATTCAAGCTACGAATGGAATCATTCATGTGATCGACGAAGTATTGTTACCATCAAAATAATATTGTTTATTTAGTAAATAGGTTACCTACTTTCAAAAAGTGTAATTTAAGATAGAGCTCATGAGCCTATTTTGGATTGCACTTTTTTATTATGTCTATTGTTCGGAAAGCTTCATTTGCATTACAGTTGCAATGCTCAATGCCCGTTGTTTTGCCCGCTCTGCATTTTCACCTGAAAAAAGCTCGTCAATCGTTGCATTGAAAAGAGTTGTCCATTGTTTGAAATGATCAGCTTTCAACGGAAACATTTTATTAAGATGACGATGAACATTCATCGGATCGCCATTATATTTTCCGGTATAGAAGATCACATTTTCCCAGAAGTCATACATTATCGGCAAATGTTTTTCCCAATTGACATTGGCGATATCGGTAAAAATAAATCCGATGGTGTCGTCTTTTAGAACTTTATCATAAAATGCTTTGATTGCATTTTCAATGTCATCTCGATTGAGGATGTCCTTTTTCATGGTAAAGTCGGTTAGAGATCTTTTGTTTGAAATTTTTTGGTTGAAATAGTAAGTGGTATGATCACCCATAATGAAAGTACAAAGAGTGAAATAATAAAACCAAATGTGGTTCCGAAGAAATCTTTAAAAACAGCGCCTGTATAACCCATTAAAGCAGATACATCCAGTCGTAGTAGAACTGTAATTCTGCTCAAGTCAATTGGATTGAATCCACTGATAACCATCATGAGTTTTTCCAGAGGATATTCAGAGAATTGAAACAAAAGAAATAAAATAAGTCCATCGAAGATCAGTGCAAAATACAGCCACAACAAAATTGCCTTTCCAATCCCTTTTGCTTTGTCGCGTGTAGAAACTGTACCCAGCATTGAAATGGCAACAAAGATGATAGACAATAAACATCCGGTTAGGATCATGATGAGGCCGGTTGCAGTGGGCTCATAGATCAGAATGGGAATTCCGCAGCCGATTAAAAACGCAAACGAAAGTGAGACAGCAAGTCCATTGAATAAACTCAGCCAGATGTATTTTCTTTTCAAAGGCTGGCAAATCAGGAGCTCAATGAATTCAGAGCAATTGTAGATATAGATCGTTGAGAATATTATGGAGATCAACGGTACAATGAACAAAATGATGTTCAGAAGACTTAATAATCCTTTTGCCGTATTTTCTTCGAAGCTAAAAAGTGTAAAAGAAACAACGAATAAGAAAAGTGTATAGAAGAGCACAGTCTTATTTCGAAGTATATCGATCACAATATATTTGAATACTTTATTCATATCAGTTAGAAATCATTATTGCCGAAATGGCTTTTGACAGTTTTTCTTGTCCGCTTTCAGATTTTAATTCAGAGATGCTTTTATGCAAACGAATTTTTCCGTCTTGCATATATATTAGGTGGCTGATAAGATCATCGAGTTCGCTAAGTATGTGAGAAGTGATCAAGATCAATTTACCTGACTTGTTTTCTTTGATGATCTTTTCTTTGAGAATTTCTGATGAGAGTGGATCAAGTCCTGCTGTTGGTTCATCGAGAATAAGTACGCTTGCATTGAAAAGAAAGGCCAATGCAGCGCTTACTTTCTGTCTGGTACCGCCGGAAAGTGTGCGCATTCGTTTATCATAGATCTTATCAAGGCCGAAATTTTGAATCAACTCTTCATCGAGCGATACAACTTTTGCTTTCCGGATATCTTTCATCATATCAAACACTTGTCCAATGGTCATGTTATCAGGATATCTTCCGATCTGCGGCATGTAACCGATCTCAGCGCGATAATGAAAATCCTTTTTGATAGTATTTCCATTAAAGAGAATATCACCCGAATCAGGAACAACCATTCCAAGAATCGATTTGATCAATGTTGTTTTGCCACTGCCATTGGGTCCGATCAATGCAATCGATTGTCCTTTTTCGCAGTGGATATTTATACTATCGAGAGCTTTGAACTTACTAAAGCTCTTTGAAATGTTATTTACGCTGATCATAGAGCAATTGGTTTCATAAATGGGTGTTCATCTTTCAGATTTTCAGGAATCAATGTAGGCACAATTCGTTCTGTTTTGTCGAGAAGCGAAACCATGATGCTTCTGAAAAGTATCATGGTTTGTGGATTGCTCTCTATTATCATTGAAAACATACTGATAGGTCGGAATGGAACATCACCATAGGAATCTTTATTCAAGTCATAGCCCTCATATTTATCCCAATAGTTATTGTTGAAAGTATTCATTACTAAAGAACCATTGGTCGCTACATCAAAAGTGTTTCCTAAAAAATTATTTCGATTTACATTTACATCCATGCAGCTCGCTTGAATTTGTATTGCCCAGCCATTATTCTTAAAGATATTTTTACAAAGCTGAATCCTGCTGGCGCCTTCCATATGAATTCCACTCGTATTTTTCACAAAGATATTCCCTTCAATATAGCTGTCTGAAATATCTTTTAGAAGCAATCCATATGCAGCATCACCCCAATTTTGTTCGAATATATTATTGTACATTTTTACGCCATGCGTGTACATTACGGCAACACCGGCGCCATTACCACTGAAAACATTGTTAATATAAGAATCGTTATGAGAAAACATAAAATGCAATCCATATCGTATGTTTTTTATCGATTGATTTCTCCAGATTATCGAGTTGGTCACAAACTCAAAGTATATCCCGTCTCTATGACCTGAAATTTTATTTCCAATGATCTGCATGCTGTCACTTTTCCAGCAATGAATTCCATTTCCAATTTCTTGCTCTTCCATGCCTTGGGCAGTAAGCGTATTATTTTTAATCAGACAGTTTTTCGCATACTGTGCATATATTCCGAAGAATGTATCGTCAATGATGTTATTAAGAATCGTTACGTTGTTCGAATCGTATATTTTAATTCCGGCAGGATCTTCCAAAGTTGCATAGCCGGAATGTTGAATTTTGAATCCTGTGAAAACTACATTGCTTACTTTAATGGACACGATCTCATATTTTCCTTCGCCATCGATGACCGGGAAGTTGATGCCGTAGAGCGTGATAGATTTATCTATAATGAGATTCTTTTCATAATATGTGCCTGCGTCAACTACAACAGAGTCGCCATGAGACGAAATCTTTACTGCATCGTGAATGGTCTTTATGCTTTTGTTTTTCCCGACATAAATAGTTTTAGCTTGAACTGAAGTGTACAAAAACTGAGTGCAAATAAAAAGAATCGAAAATAGAACTTTCATAGTAATTTTTATTTTATAATATCATCCCAGGCGACAGCTTCGCCTGAGAGGGAATTCATGTAGAAATTCATGCTGTCTTTGTTGGAGAAGGCAGCAATATTTCCGGCCATTGGACTTCTCAGATTTTCGCTCTTGAAGAAGAAAGAACTTTTAACATCTATCAGATCATGGTTGCCACAAAAATCGGCAGAATAGATTGAATGGATGTCATTTTCAGCAATTTTTTTTGTCGCCATATCAGTCACAAGACAAGAAATGTCGTCATATTTAAAAACTTTACCTTTTGCAGTCAGAATTTCTGCTCCAAAGCGGGGATTACTTATTGTCATTTGGCAAAAAGTACAGTTATCGACACCAATTTTCAACGGTTGGGGGGAAACGGAACAGGCAGAAAGTGATGTAGAGACCAGAATTAAAGCGGCAACAACTTTTAACTTACTTTCTTTTTTAACCATCCTCCTGTCAAGCACAATACTCAATAAGGCCAAAACTCCGGCTGCAATAAATAACCATCCGCCAATATCAGGAATTGAGTAGGCACCGAAATTTAAAAGTTGTTTGAATCCGATAAGCGGCGGTTGATAAGCCATTCCTGGAACAATGATAGCTGCTCCGGGATCAAGATTGTGTCCATAATCGTATTCCCATTTCCAGAAATCAACCATGGCAATTATTCCAAATATTACAAACATTGTAAAGAGCGTATAAAGCATTTTTCGTTTTCTGGTGATTCCGGTTGCAATAAAAAATAAAGCAAAGAAGGAAATAATATAAGGGAGCACTTTGAATTCAATAAAGTCTTCCGTGTGCATAGTTTTCATGCCTATGTAATGGTTAAGACCATTTATAATATCAACATTGCCACCCAGCTTGTCCGGATAGATCAGTAGTCGTAACCCTTCCGGATATTGAGGTGCATCCAGATCAATCCTCCACATTGGAACAAACAAAACTGCGAAAAGAAGTATCCCTGAAAGGATGAGTAAGAATCCAATCGCTTTGGAAATTTTATTGGTTTTCATTTAGTCGTTAATTTAATGGGTATAAAAAAGGTGAGTTGAAATTCATATTCATCCGTGATACATTCTTTAATCTCTCATTCAAGAATGCTGAAGATAAATCTGTTCAACTCACCTGTAAAGGCAAAATTAATTGGTAATCAGATTTTAATTATTTTGCTGCTTCTTCAGC
>Ga0154020_10006883_pt1 | contig 13328 bp, 10 predicted proteins | sample Klosneuvirus_201_FD_109709 | JGI IMG/M metagenome (GOLD analysis project Ga0154020, IMG submission 109709) | Active sludge microbial communities from wastewater, Klosterneuburg, Austria - Klosneuvirus_20160825_MG | ecosystem: Engineered > WWTP > Aerobic digester > Activated sludge | place... | reverse complement strand
CGATGATCAGGTCGCAGCCCTTCAGCAGTTCGAGGTTGTCTTCGTAGTTGGCAACCTCGATGCAGGCCGCATCGTCCTTGTTGCCCAGCGGCGCCGGGCTGAGCTTCTTGAGGCCTTCGATGGCCTTGAGGACGATGCCGTTCTTGGGGCCTTCCTTGGCTGGCAGGTCGAACAGCACCACCGGAACCTTGGCATTGACACAGTGGGCGGCGATCTGCGCACCCATCACGCCGGCACCGAGGACGGCGACTTTCCTGACGATGAAATTGCTCATGATTTTCCTTGTTAGAAGAGTTCAGCTTCGAGATCGAGCAGCGATTTGGCGCCGGAGCGCGCCTGGCGAATCAGCATGGCCGTCTCGGGTTGCAGGCGGGCGAAATAGAAACGCGCGGTGGCGAGCTTGGCCTTGTAGAACGTATCGCCGGAATCGAGCCTGGCCAGGGCAATCTTGGCCATGCGGGCGAAGAAGTAACTGTAGACCAGATGGCCGACCACGCGCAGGTAGGGCACGGCGGCGGCACCGACCTCGTCCTGGTTCTGCATCGCCTTCATGCCGATTTCCATGGTCAGCTTGGTGACCTTGTCGCCCAAATCGGCCAGCGGCGTGACGAATTCGCTCATCGCCTCGTCGGTACCGTTTTCCTCGACGAAGGCCTGCACCAGCGCGCCGAACTTCTTCAGCCTGGCGCCGTTGTCCATCAGTATCTTGCGGCCGAGCAGGTCGAGCGACTGGATGGTGTTGGTGCCTTCGTAGATCATGTTGATGCGGGCGTCGCGCACGTACTGCTCGACCCCGGTGCCGGTGATGAAGCCGGAGCCGCCATGGACCTGCATGGCTTCCGAAGTGGCGATCCAGCCGTTGTCGGTCATGAAAGCCTTGATGATCGGCGTCAGCAGCGTCACCAGATCGGCGGCATCCTTGCGCACTTCCTCATCGGGATGATTCAGTTCGCGATCGATCATCAGTGCGACGAAGGTCGAGAAGGCGCGCCCGCCTTCGGCATAGGCCTTCGCCGTCAGCAGCATGCGCCGCACATCGGGATGGACGATGATCGGATCGGCCGGCTGGTCCGGCGCCTTGGGGCCGGAGAGGCTGCGCATCTGCAAGCGCTCTTTGGCGTAGGCCAGCGCGTTCTGGTAGGCGACTTCGGTCAGTCCCAGGCCCTGCATGCCGACGCCGAGGCGCGCCGCATTCATCATGACGAACATGGCATTGAGACCCTTGTGCGGCTGGCCGATGATCCAGCCGGTCGCATCATCGAGGTTCATCTGGCAGGTGGCATTGCCGTGGATGCCCATTTTTTCTTCGAGCGCGCCGCAAGTAATGGCGTTGCGCGCGCCCAGCGAGCCGTCGGCATTGGGAATGAACTTGGGCACGATGAACAGCGAGATGCCCTTGGTGCCCTTCGGCGCGTCCGGCAGGCGGGCGAGCACCAGATGCACGATGTTCTCCGCCATGTCGTGTTCGCCGGCGGAGATAAAAATCTTGCCGCCGCTGATCTTGTAGCTGCCATCCGCCTGCGGCTCGGCCTTCGAGCGCAGCAGGCCTAGGTCGGTGCCGCAGTGCGGTTCGGTCAGGCACATGGTGCCGGTCCATTGGCCCGAGACCAGCTTGGGCAAGTACAGCGCCTTCAACTCCGGCGTGCCATGCTCGTGCAGGCACTCGTAGGCGCCGTGGGACAGACCGGGGTACATGTACCAGGCCTGGTTCGACGAGTTGAACATTTCGGCAAGCGGGTTATAAACCGCGATCGGCAAACCCTGGCCGCCGTATTCCGGATCACAAGTCAGCGCCGGCCACCCGCCATCGACGAACTGGCGGTAGGCTTCCTTGAAGCCCGTCGGCGTCGTCACCGCGTGCGTGGCGGGGTCAAGCGTGCAACCCTCGGTGTCGCCGACTGCATTCAGCGGAAATAGCACCTTGGAAGTGAACTTGGCGCCCTCTTCCAGAATGTGATTGATGGTGTCGGCGTCGATCTCGGCGTGGGCCGGCAGCGCCTTGAGTTCGTTGGTCACGTCGAGCAGTTCGTGCAGCACGAAGTGCATGTCGCGCAGAGGGGCGTTGTATTGACCCATGGGATCCTCCTGTGTCTTGTTGGCTACCCGTAGCCATCCTGTAGCGAACGGCCGTTTCAAACAAACGTTTTAATACTAACGCAGTTTGCCGATCGGGAGTAGTTGTCCCGCTCTAAATTCAGCGAAGGAAGTTGCGGCTGATGTCGCGGAACGCCTCGGAATCCGCCTTGCGCAGCCATTCGAAGGCGACCATCTCGCGGCTGACGATGGCGGCCCCCGCGTCGCGCATGCGCGCCAGTGCGAGTGCCTTGTCGGTGTCGCGGCGCGAACCGACGGCCTCCTCGACGACAAAGACCTGTCTGCCGCTGCCGAGCAGTTCGATCACCGTCTGCAGCACGCAGACATGGGTTTCCATGCCGCACACCACGATCTGCCTCGAACCGCCGGCCTGGTCGAAGCCGTGACAGGCGCCCGCCACGGCGGAAAAATGCAGCTTGCTGGCGACAGAGCCCGCCGGCAGTTCGGCGGCCACCGCCGGATGGGTCGGGCCCAGCCCCTGCGGATACTGCTCGCAGGCCAGCACGGGAAGGTCTAGCCGGCGCGCGACCCGGATCAGCCAGACGACATTCTCGAGCACGGCTTGCCACCCGGCAATCGCCGGCACCAGTTTGCCCTGCACGTCCACCACCAGCAGAGCCGAGTTTCGCGCATCGATCAGCATGATGAAGCCTCCCAGGCGGCAATGAATTCCTTCCAGTGCGGCTGACCGGTCGCAGCCAGCGATGATTTCACCAGGGCCAGTTCGGCATCGTGCTCGGCGGCGGTCAGCAAGCCGCGCATCATCTGGAAGCGCAACAGGACGAGAAAGGTATTCACCACGTCGGTTTCGCAGTAGTCGCGAATCTCGTCGATGCGCCCCTCCAGCCATGCGCCCCAGACCGCAGAACCATCCATGCCGAGCTTGCCTGGCAGCCCCATCAGGCGCGCCAGTTGATCCAGCGGCGCGCTGCCGCGCGGTTGGTACATCGCCAGCAGGTCCATCAGGTCGAGATGGCGCGAATGGTAGCGGCTGATGTAATTGTTCCACTTGAAGTCTTTGGAATCGCGGTAATCGCCCTCGCCCATGTCCCAGTAGCGCGGCGCCGCGACGCGATGGATCAGGCCGCGATAGTGCAGCACCGGCAGGTCGAAGCCGCCGCCGTTCCATGACACGATCTGCGGCGTGAACTTTTCCACGCCATCGAAAAAGCGCTGGATGATCTCGCCCTCGCCCGACTTCGGCTCGGCCAGCGACCAGACCTTGAAGCCATCGTCGCTGCGCAGCGCGCAGGAAATCACCACCACGCGTTGCAGATGCAGCGGCAGGAAATCGCTGCCGTTCTTGGCCCGCTGGCGCTGGAAGGCGAACTCGGCCACCTCGGCGTCCGGCAGCGTCGCCGGCAGTTCGTGCAAGGTGCGCAGCCCGGCGATGTCCGGGATGGTTTCGATGTCGAAAACGAGAACAGGGGTCATGGGCGGGGTGTTCGCGAAAAAATGACAATCAATCCAGGGAAAGTTATGCGAAGCGGTATCCTAGGACGGCGCTGGCTCCGCTTTGCGTACTTGAAATATCGCTTCGCGAGCAAGTAACGGCGATTCTATAATCCTGCACCATGTTAGCCGAAGAAAAAATCGAAGGCAGCCAACAAGGTATCCAGTCCATCGAGGTGGGCGTGCCGCTTTTGCGGGTGTTGGCCGATTTCGGCGCGCCGATGATGCTGCGCGACCTGGCGCGTGACGCCGGCATGCCCGCGGCCAAGGCGCACCGCTACCTGGTCAGCTTCGTGCGCACCGGCCTGGTGACGCAGGATCCGATATCAGGCCGCTACGATCTCGGCCATTTCGCGCTCGACCTTGGGCTGGCGAGCCTGGCCCGGCTCGACGCAGTGCGCGTGGCGACTCCGGTGCTTGACGCGCTCGGCCATGAAATCGGCGAAACCGTGGCGCTGGCCGTGTGGGGCAACATGGGCCCGACCATCGTGCGCTGGGTCGAATCGCGGCGGCCCGTCACGGTGAATCTGCGCACCGGCGCGGTGATGCCGCTGCTGCATTCAGCCATTGGCCTGTGCTTTGTCGCATTTTTTGACTCGCCGGTGCTGCGGCGCCGGGTGGACGAAGATCTGCGAATCAAGGCCCGCGGCGAGGACACCCGGGCCCCGATCACGCGCTCGCAACTCGATGCGCTGACGGCTGAGGCATGCGAACACGGCATGTCGCGAGCCGTGGGATCGGTCATCCCCGGCATCAACGCCTTCTCCGCGCCGGTATTCGATCACGACGGCAAGATGGTGCTTGCGATCACCGGCCTGGGGCCTGCCGGCCTGTTGCCCCCAAACTGGAACGGCCCGATCCCGAAAGCGATCCGCGCCGCTGCGCATTCCATCTCGCGCCAACTGGGCTGGCGCGCATCCGCCGTGCGTGGAAAATAATGACCATAGATCCAAATCTCACTTGCGATGTTGTTCCCTGCCTTTGACCCGCCATGGCTAACTTCTTTGACCGACTGCTGGGCAAGAACGAGCCGGCTGCCGCGCCGAAACCGGCAGCCGCGCCAGTGGAGAAGCAAGACAAGACTGTCAAACCTCCGGTTGGCAGCCCGACCGAACCAGCGCAGTCGTTTGTCTGCCGCGAACCCTTACTCGACCGCGGCAAGCGAATTGCCGGCTACCAGTTCAGCCTGCCCGAAGAGGTCGCGCAACGCCTGCAGAGTGACTTTGAATTTCTGCAGAAGATTTACGACGATGCCATCCTGCGCAACCTGACTTCACTTGGCGACGATGCGCTGCTGGGCCCCAGGCTCTCCTTTGTCAGGCTGTCGCCGGATTCCCTGGACAACTCGCGAATCCATGAGCTGCCGCGCGCCAATACCGTGCTCATGCTGGCACCGGTACATCAAACTCTTGAGGCCGACCGCATCCTGCGCCAACTTGACGCTCTGCGGCAATCCGGTTTTTCCCATGGCTGGCTGCTGCGCCAAAATCAGGTCGCCCAGTTTTCCCAGCTGCCGATCATGGCGGCAAGCGCCGACTACGTTCAGATCGATGCGGCGGGCTTCGACGGAGTGGGTGTCCGGCTGCTGACCAAGGCCCTGACGGCAGCGCGTTCAGCCAAACTGCCCAAACTCCGCTTGATCGCCGGCGGGCTGAATGCGGTCGACGAGTTCGATTCATACTTTCAAGCCGACTTTGACTTTTTTCTCGGTGAGTTTGTCACCGGTAGGGAAAACTGGCATCCGCCCAAGAGCAACATCAATCGCCTGCAGATCATCAAGCTGCTCAACCTGCTGGGCAGCGATGCCGAAATTACAGCCATTGCGGAACAGTTCAGGCACGACCCGGTGCTGGCCTTCAAACTGCTGCGTTACATCAATTCAGCCGCCATGGGCTTGCGCACTCCCGTGGTGAACATGGACAAGGCACTGATACTGCTTGGCCGGGAAAAGATCTACCGCTGGCTGTCCCTGCTGTTGTTCGACTTCAAGGCACCCGGCCATGAAGAGCGAGTCCTGACGGAGCAGGCGTTGGCACGCGCTTATTTCCTTGAAAATCTGGCTGGCCAGGGCAGCATGCCAGCGCAGACGGATGCACTGTTCATACTCGGGCTGTTCTCCCTGCTTGACCAGCTCATGGGCCAGACAATGGCCGAGTTGCTGGTGCAGGCCAAACTTCCCAAGGCGGTGCATGACGCCCTGGTTGGCCAGCAAGGTCCCTATCGCAATGCGCTGCTGCTCGCGATTGCCGCCGAAGGTCAGTCGCCCCAGGAGCTGGAGCAGCAGGCGTCGCTTTGCGGCCTTGACGCACTTCAAGTCTCGCAGAGCGCAATGCAGTCGCTGGCGTGGGCACATCAAATCTCATCGCTGGAAGCCAGTTAGCGGGCGACAGGCTCCACCAGGGCCACCGCATTGGCAGACCGGTAATTGTTGAGACGCATGGCCATCTGCTCGACTTCAGTCGACCATGAGTCCCTGCCGAGCCTGTTGGAGTAATCCAGCAGCGAATCGACGACTTCGGCGTCGCTCCACCCCTGCTTGGCAAGCAAATCCAGCGCGATGATGTCGGCTTCCTTCTGCTGTTCCGGCACATTCCCGGATGAAACAAAGTCCTTGCCGAATGTACCTGCGGTCGAAGACGCGATGAACACCACACCGCGGGCAAGATTGGCGGGGGCCAGCACCAGTTGGGCGATGAGTGAGGAAATGATCGTCGCCGCGGATTTTTCGTCATGGTGCCGCGCGATGACGTGCCCCATTTCCCGGGCGATCAGGTAGCCCAGCGCCTCCTCGTCGAGCCGGGCCTTGCGCACTCCGCGATAGATGACGATGGTGCCCGAGGCATCGGATGAACTGCCGGCCTCGATCTTTTCCGCGACCATGAAAGTGAATTGCGGAATGCGCTCCTTCAGTTCAGGGTAAGTCGCATAGGCCGCTTCGGCAAGACGTGTCCCGAGCCGGAGGACTTGCCGCTCGAAACCCTGGTCAACCTGGCACTGGACTCCCACGCACGACGTCGCCACAGGGGCGAGTGCCGCAAGTGTCATGCCGAGATCAAAGGACGAGTACAACGCGCTGATCGGTTCCGGCGCCGCCATCTGGGAACGGCCACCGGGAGTCGTGCTGGCGCAGGCGCTGAGCAATGCGGCAACTACAAGCGGCAGCATGCGGCACGTGATGCAGCGTGGAAGGCAGTTCATGATCAAGCTCCGTTGTTCGGCTTGAACGAGTTATAGCGGCGGCATCATTCCATCGCTACTGTCGCTGCTGCCCGACAGACGCGGCGCGGCGCTGCTCGGCCTCGGCAATTCCGCTGCGAACGGAAGCAGCCATGTCGGAATCGGCCGGAACCGCTTCAAGCGCCTTGTTCCAGTAACGCAGCGCGTTGCCGAAGTCGCCGCGCCGATAGGCCTCGGTTCCCGCCAGCGCCAGCGCCTTGGGGTGTTTCGGATCGATGGCGAGCGCCTTCTGCACCAGCCGCACCGGCTCTCCGCCGAAGCTGCCGGACTGGGTCATCGCCAGCACGTCGGCATAGTCCGCCAGCAGCCCGGCATCCGCCGGGAGCAGGACCATGGCCTTTTCGTAGGCGGCCGCGGCGTCGCCAAAGCGCCCCAGCGCCGCGTAGGACTTTGCCAGCATCTGCCAGCCGGGGCCGTTGTCCGGCCCTTTCTGCAGGCGCGCGGCGAGCCGCTCGACCATCGCCTGGACATCCGGCGCCTGCGCGTTGGCGGACGCCGGTGCCGCATGGGACGCGACGGCCTGAACAGCCGGCTTTTCGGTGCCGCGCACCGCAAGATAGAGCGAACCCAGCGTCACGCACGCCGCCAGGCCGACCAGCGTCATGAGTCGGCGCGAGTCGGTCGCGGCAGGCAACGGGCGGACCTCGTAATCGACCGGGGTCGTCAGCAGGACATGGTTCGCAGAGGCAGGCTTCATGATCTTTCTCCTAGTAGCTGAGGGGGTTGTGGTTCTTGCCGTGGCAGGTCAGGTAGCAGCTGCCCCTGTTGGGGCCGTTCGAGACGAACTTCAACTGGCCACTCGAACTCGGCTTGTTGATGGTCGTGTCGAAGTTGATCAGCTTGCTGTTGTTGGTGGCATTGCCCTGCGTCGAGCTGATGCCGTGGGGGTCGTGGCAGGCGTTGCAGGGCGTGCGTTCGCCGATGATGTGCTTGGTGTGTTCCTTGAAGGTGTTGTCGCTGAGGATGCTGGTGCGGCTGTGGCACTTGTAGCAGAGCGCGTAGCTGGCGGCGCTCTCCGGCGTGTTGTCGGCCTTCAGGTACTGTCGTTCCAGCAGCGTCGGATAGGTGGAGCCGTGCGGCCCCTTCGGACCAACGCCGCCGGCACCCGGTCCGGAATTGTTGTTGTGGCAGTCGCTGCACTTCACGGTGCTGGACGTGGTCCACGGCGCTATCAGACTGGGCACGTTGGTGTTTTTTCCGGGCCCGATGACGGCATGATGCGATGGATTGGTGGTGGCGAATTCGAGCCGCGTGTTGGTCTGCACGATCTGGCGCGTGGTGCGCGGCGCCGGCATGTTGGTGCTGTCGGCGTGGCAGCGGAAGCATATCTGGTACTCCGCCGTCGCCGGTTTCACTTCGGTGCCGCCGCTGTTGACGCCGCGCACGCCGGCCAGCGAGCCGGGCAAGAGGCCGCTGCTGCCGTTGGTGGCATGCGGGTTGTGGCAGTCGGCGCACTCGACATGCCGCGCCTGTATCACCGCCGGTTCCGCCGGATCGTGCACCCCGGTGCTGGCGGCCACCGGATGGATGGAGCTCTTGCCGGTGAATTCGGCCTGGACATTTTTCGCCGCAACGTTGCCGTTGTGGCAGGAGTAGCAGTTGCTTTCCTCGGCGGCGTGGTTGAGCAGCCATTTTTTGCCGCCGGCGGTATGCGGCCGATGGCAACTCTCGCAGGCGTTGGCGGCGACCGTGGTGCCGGTCGTATGCGGCCACGGGTTGGGGCCGGCGCCGTTCCAGGTCCTGGCCGACAGTTTGTGGTCGCTGCCGTTCCAGTAGTTCTTGATGTGGCAGGTCTGGCACAGCGCCGAGGCCTGGTTGGGCACCACGAGGAACTTGCCGTTGCTGTCGTCGTGCGGATCGTGGCAGGAAGTGCATTGCAACTGCCCACCCGCATCGAGCTTGACCTTGCCGGTCAGCGTCGCCGGGTTGGCCAGCTCGCCGCGCGTGGCGGCGAGCGTGGCGGTGTAGGCGAAGGAAATCGGATGGTCGTCGGACAGGTCGCTGCCGAGCCGGCTGTTGCCCGCCGGCAGGGTCGTCACGCCGCCGGCCATGCCGATGCGCGTGCCGCGACTGAGCACATCGCCGAGCGCGATGGTGCCGTCGTGGCAGGAGAGGCATTGCAGGGAAGCCCCGGTCGGCTGGCCGGGCCGGGCGACGGACGTCGAACTGCTATAGGGCGTGTAGCTGGTGCCGGGGTTGTTGCGGTTCCACAACGGCGCGACGGGCGAGGCGTTGTGCGGCGCGTGGCAGAACAGGCAGCTTTGCGTTTCGGATGCGGCTTTGACCGTGCCCGGCCCGCTCACGGAGAGGTTGTGCTTGCTGGTCGCCAGTCCGGCGCAAGCCGGCAATGCCAGGAGCAACGCAGCTATCGCGAGCAGGCCGCGCTTCATGTCGCGCCGCCGATGTAGCGGAAGACCTGGATGCGCTGGTTGTAGGAATCGGCGATGTAGATTATGTCGTCATCGATGAAAATGCCCGTCGGCAGCCAGAATTCGCCGCGTTCGTGGCCACGTTCGCCAACCGGCAGCAGCAGGCGGCCCGTCGCGTCGAAAATCTGGAAGGCATGGAACAGCGCGTCGACCACATAGACGTGGCCGTGGTGGTCGGTCGCCACACCCTTCTGCCGCGCGGCGTCGCCGGTGCCGTCGCCCTGGCGGCCGAACTTGCCGGCGAACTGGCCGCGCGCGTCGAAGGCCTGGACGCGGAAATTCAGCGAGTCGGTGACATACAGTCGTCCCTCCGGCGTGCGCCAGAGATAGGTCGGATAGTTGAACTCGCCGTCGCCGGTGCCGCGCCGGCCGATGCTGCCGGCCAGCGAGCCATCGCGCTCGAAGATATGGATGCGGTGCTCGGCGGTGTCGGCGACATACAGGCGGCCATCGGCGGGATCGAAGGCTATGCCGGTCGGCTGCGTCAGCTTGACGTCGAGCCGTAGCGCCAGCGCCGACTTTTCGCCGGGCCGGATGACGAAGATCTGCCCCAATCGCGAATCGGCGACATAGACCTCGCCGCCGGCGCCGCGCGCCAGCCCCACCGGCGAGGGCAGCGGCGCATCGTCGCCGGCGGTGATCAGACTGTATTCGCCGCCCGCGGTGTCGAAGCGATGCACGCCCCTGGCGCCCGGATCGGCGACGTAAAGGATGCCGCCGCTCGCCACCACGGCCATCGGCCGCAGGATGCGCGATTCCGCCTCGCCGAACAGCAGATCCTTGAGTCGGTCGAAGAAGCCCTTGCCGATGCCGAGATCGGCAGGGCGCTCGATGGTCCTGACGAATTCGACGCGCGGCTGTGCCGGCGCATGCGGCCACACCAGCTTCGCATGTTCCTGTTCTGTCCCGGCCGCTGCGGAGGCAGCGATCAGGAGAGCGATACCGGCGATGCGGAGCACGTGGCGCATCGTCAGAAGTCCCTCTTGGCGAGGAACTGGAAAGTGGTCCGGTTGCGTTCGATGCCGGCCTGGGTCTCGCGGGTACGAATCAGGCCGGAGGTCAGCGTGAACTTGCGCTCCTGCCATTGCACGCCGATCGAGCCGTCGCTGCGGTGCCGCGGAACGAGTCCCGCATCGTCCCGCTCGGCGCTCAGGACGGCTGTCAGATCGATGCCGAACCACTGGCGTGACCAGTAGCGCAATTCGTAGCCGCGCACGTCGGAATTCTGCGCGGCGACGGCGTACTCGATGCGCGAGCGGCGCAGCGAAGCGCGCAGATTGCCGAAGTCAAACAGCGGCTCGTCGGTCTGCAAATAGAGATCGTTGGCCATGCGCCGGTAGGGCGATACCGACTCGTGCCGGTCCTCGAATTCGATGCCGCCACCGAGGGTGACCTGCAGGCCCGGATTGAAGGGGAGATCGGCGCGCAGGCCGTAAATGGAGCTCCTCACTTCATTGAGCGGAAAACTCGGCGAACCGGAGGCCAGGCGCGGCGCCGAAATGAAATGGCGGAAATAGCCGTTGGCGTAGCGCGACAAGCTCCAGTTGAGGTTGAGCGTCTGGTCGAACTGGTTGTAGGCGTAGGTGCCACCGACGTCGTAGGCGTAGTCCACCAGCACCTGCTCGCCATCGAGGATGCGCCCGCCGATCAATCGCTGCAGCCGGGTTTCGGTACCGACGACGGTCAGCAGATAGTCGACGCCCGCAACAAAGATCTGGGTGCGGCCGGCATTGCTCACCACCGAAGTTCCGCCAACGACGTTGGGACGGCTGAGGGCGATGTAGGCGACGCCGCTCAAGGTGATCAGCTCGCCGAGAACGCTGGTCTGCGATGACTGCGCCTGCTGCGCACGGCTGTCGTAGCGGGCGCCGTAGCTGAGTTGGCCGACGCCGACCGGCAGCGGCTGTTCGTAGCGAAAGCTGCCATCGATACCGTTCGACCGTGCGTTGAACTGCCGGGTGCGGTTGTTGTCGCCGCGCATGCCGAGGCTGGTTTCCAGACCGGTCACGGGCCAATAGCTGAGCCCGGCGGATGCCGCCTGGATCACCGAGTCCAGCTCACCCTGATGGCTGTGGCCATAGTTGTACAAGCCGTGGCTGTGCAGCTTGTCCGAGTGCCGGGCGCGCAGGTCGAGCACGAATCGTCCGTCCTTGAGGTCCGGGAGGGCCGCCGACCCCAGCGCGTAGCCCTGCGTGTTGAAGCTGACGAGATTGGCGAGGTCGTATTGCCGCTTTTCGCCGAACTGCAGGCGCGTGTCGACGTTGAGCGCATGGTTGCTGGCCTTGCTCGACTGGATCGGCAGGTTCTGGCTGCCGCTTTGCGAGGCCTGATGGCTGGTCTGGTATTGCACGCTGGTCGATCCCAGAGCACCGTAGGAACGACTGGCGCCGAGGTTGAACTGGTCGATGCGGTCGTCGACCAGACGGTCGGCGCCGCGTCCCTGCGAGTGCGAACGCGTAAAACCCGCCTGCAGCGGCACCGGCGATGCGGCACCGAGCAGCGAAAAGTCGAAGCCGTAGCGCGTGTTCTCCTGCGTCAGCACCTGCCCCGGCGCGACGCTGACGGTCGGATTCAGGTGCGAGAAGAACACGGTTCCGGTGTAGGGCTTGTCGCGCAACAGTGTGGCCCGCGCAGTGAGGTTGTAGAGCGCACCGCGCGCCCTTGCGGCTCCCGTTTCTCCGGTGAAACTCTCGCTATGGAGGATCGGGCCGCCGCCGAGATCCAGCGTCATCAGGTTCGGGTGATAGATGTAACTGTGCGTCATGACGAATATCTCATTGCGAAAGCCCGACTGCGCCTGGCGCGAACGCGATGCCGTCGCGGGCTGGTCGGTGGTCTGCTGGTCCTGCACGTAGTTCAGCGTGACGTAGCCATCGATGCCGGTGAGCTTGAACGCCTCGATCTCGGCGGCGCGGCTGCGATCGGCCAACAAGAGCAGCGCGACAATCCGGACGGCAAGCAATAGCCGTGCACACATTCCCTGCAATCCGCGGTGACTTGCTCAGGAGACAGGCTTGCTGGTGGGGCTGACTGCCGGCTTGCCTTCGGAGTAGTCCATCCCGTCCATCCTGCCGAAACCGAAGATGTCGACCTTGTTCGGCCCGAACTGGCTGGCGACGAGGATCAGGTAATCGATGTTGAACTTCGGATCGGCGAAGCGCCGGAACAGCGCGATGTTTTCGTAATCGACCGTGACCCCGGCCGGCAGGTTGAGTCCGTCGGCGCGGCCATCGGTCTGGCCGAAAAACATCAGCAGCTTGCCGCTGTTGTCGAAGATCTGCACGTTCTGGAACGCCGCGTCGCCGACCAGCAGACGGCCGGCCCTGTCCATGGCGATGCCCTTCGGCCGCGCGAAGCTGCCCGGCGCGGAGCCGACGGAGCCATAGGTGCGTACCGGCTTGCCGTCGGCGCTGAAGCGCTGCACGCGGAAATTGCTGGTTTCGACGACATAGATGTCGCCGTCCGGACCGAGTGCGATATTGGTCGGATGGAACAGCTCACCCTCGCCCGATCCGGCCTTGCTGAACTTGAACAGCAGCCTGCCCGTGCCCTTGTCCAGTACATGGATCTGATGATGGGCAATGTCGGCGACATACAGCCGGTCGCCGGTGATGGCCAGATCCACCGGACGGAACTGACCCTCGACGCCAAAGGCCTTGACGTAGCGGTCGTCGCGGTCATAGACCAGCACCTGGTCGCGTCCCGTATCGGTGACGTAACGGGTGCCGTCGGCGTCGATGCGGACGTTGATCGGGCGCTTGATGCGACCGGCGCCGTTTCCCGTCATGAAACTGAAGCGCTGCTGCGCCAGATCGAAAATCGCCAGCCCGCCGGCGCCGGTGTCGGCCACGTAGAGCTTGCCCTTGTACAGGGCGATGCCGTAGGGCTGCGTCAGCCGCTGCGCCGCCTTTTCCTCGCCGACGATGAAGTCGGCGAAGCTGTCCTTCTTGACGGCGAGATCGCGTTCGCTGGCGATCGTGGTCAGGTACTGGATGCGCGGCGCGTTGGGAAGCGGCGGGTAGAACACGGGGCCGGCGGCATCGGCCGCCGCGTTCTTCCCGGGCTGGGCCGGGTTGCTGACGCAAGCGGCAAGCATCGCCGCGGCGGCGACCGCGG
>Ga0154020_10006881_pt1 | contig 13331 bp, 16 predicted proteins | sample Klosneuvirus_201_FD_109709 | JGI IMG/M metagenome (GOLD analysis project Ga0154020, IMG submission 109709) | Active sludge microbial communities from wastewater, Klosterneuburg, Austria - Klosneuvirus_20160825_MG | ecosystem: Engineered > WWTP > Aerobic digester > Activated sludge | place... | reverse complement strand
GAGCCACCGCGCGTCTCGGGACCCTCCTCGAAAGGCCAGGAACTCACGAGCCGGCGCCGGTTCACGCGAGTCTCGGGCACCGGACTATATGACTGGCTGGCACCCAACTCGGGCGACAATCGACGCCGTCAGAGCCGGCCCCCAGCGACCCATCGTCGACGTGCTTGGCCAAGCCCATCGAACCGCAGAAGTCGCATTCGAGTCCCGGGAGCTGGCGCCACACCGCAGGACCTAGGACAGAAATGGCGCTGGCGAGAACGCACTTCGAGAACGCGCTTTGGTCACGGTCGGTCTCCACCAGCCGAGCGCAGAGCAATCTCTTCTAAGGGAGCTCGGGGCCCAGGAACGGTAGGGACCGGACCCGCGCTTTCACCTGCTGCGCTTTGAGGCGGTCGACGGCCCTGCGATGCGGCGCTCCGGAGGCGACTCCTGCAGCGCGACGCGAATTCTCGACGCGCCAGAGTCAGGCCTCGGCGTCGAGGGGCGCCCAGGAACCCCGAGGTGCTCCGACCCGACGAAAGCCCCGACCTCGGCGGCCGTACCTATGGAACAAACAACGCTCGAGGCCACAAAAACACGCCCGCGACTCGGCGAAGACTCCGGCCTCCAGAATCTGTGCAGGGCCCTGCCCTCAACAGAGATTCGCTGAGGCGACACGTAAGGAGCACTCGACGAGGACCAGCACCCTCGACCCAACCCACTGCGTATCGACGAACAAGGCGGCGCGGCGGGGGTCTCGGCCCGCGCGCAACACACCGCCAGGGACTCGGGCCGAGCCGCTTCATCCCATGTTGACGGAGAGGACCTCGCGACGCAGAGCAGAGCGGATACGCCGCGGCCGATAGGCACTGAACTCAACAACGCGACCTCGCGCGGCTGCCGAAATGGGCCGCTGGTGGAGAGCGGTCGGCTGTTCGGAGACGGCCGCGACCGCACTTTCGCCCAGGGCCGCCGCGGCACCAAGCGGAGTCGCAACACACGGCCCGGGGCACGAGACATTGAGCCCCAGCGGAGCCCGGCCTTGAAGACGAAACCTGGCTTGATGAGCCGGCCTTGAATCAGAACTCAGTAGCAGGAGCGGAAGAAGGAAGACGCAGCGCCGAGCCAAGAAACGCTCACGCGCGAAGGACTACGACTCGGCTTGAACACCCACAGGCGCGCTGTCGTCCCCACCCTCGTCCCCGCCTTCATCGGCCCCCTCCGCGCCCTCGTCGCCAACCTCCGGTGCGCCCTCGGCGCCTTCAGCTCCGCCACGACGGCGACGACGACGACGACGACGACGACCACCGGTCGCGGCTCCAGCCCCTCCCCCGCGAGTCAGGGCGGCCGGCACAACATGGATGCGGCGGTAAAGGCCGTCGCCCTCGGACACGGTCTCGACGCCATCTACGCCGAGGATGGTCACGTGAATCGCGCGGCGATCGGCCGCGGACATCGGGTGCACGGTCAGGACCTTGCCGAGGAGGCTCGCGCGCTCCGCGAGGAGGTGCGCGACCGCGGCCAACGCCGGATCCACATCCTCGGGCGGGGGAGCCGGCTCACGCGGCGGCGGCTCGCGGCGCGGAGGACGCGGAGCCTGGGCTTGCTGCGTCTGAGCCTGAGCACGGCGCTCAGCGACCCGGCCCGCCACCGACGGCGCCTCGACCACGATGTGCTTCCGGTTTTCAGGGAAGCGATTGACGATCTTGTTCAGCAGGAACTGAAACGAAGGGACGCCCGGCGGACGGCTGCTGCCCAGCATATCGGCGACGTCGGTGGACCCTTCGGCCTCGGCCAAAACCACGACGATCTCTCGCTCTTCGTCGCGCACAGTGACCGTCGCGCGCATGGCCATCTTGTCGGCGAGGGTCTGGGCGACCTCACGAGCCTGGGCGGCCTTCTCGGGCGCCGGCCCAACGATGCCACCTTCCTCCTCGTCGCCATCGTCCCCGCGGCGACCTCGGTCGCGGTCGCGCTCGCGAGGCTCTGCGTCGACGGGCTCCGGCGACGCCACCGGTGCCGCGACCGGAGCAGCGACGACATCGCCCGCTTCTCCAGCGCCAGAACGAGCGCGAATCCGGGTCGGACGTGAGCCGATCCCGAACAGGCCGCCCGAGCCCTCGTCTACGACGGTGTAATCGAGCTGCGCCCGCGCGACACCGAGCGCGACACTCGCGCGCTCGACCGCCTCGTCTTCGGTCCGACCCTCAAATTCAGTCTCTCTCGACATCTCCAGCCTCGTTCTTCGCGGCTTGGGGCGCCTCAGCGCCCGCAACGCTCAACATTCATCCGATGAGGCACTAAGCTGCCGCCTCGCGCGCGGATGGGGACCCTTCAATGGGGCCAACCGACTTGTTGATAAAGTGCTGCTGCACGATGGTCAACAAGCTGTTGACCAGAATGTAGAACGCCAGGCCCGCCGGCAGCGCGGCCATCATGAAGCCGAACATCGGCGGCATCACCCACAGCATCACCTTCTGCTGCGCGGGATCCATCGCGGTGGGCGTCATCTTCTGCTGAACGAACATCACCAGCACCAGGACCACCGGCAGGATCCAATACGGGTCGCGGGCCGTGAGGTCCGGCAACCAAAGGAACTTCTCTTGGTAGAGGTCGACCGAGACCCAAAGCGCCCGATACAGCGCAAACCAGATCGGCATCTGGAGCAGCATCGGCAAGCAACCGCTGGCTGGGTTCACGCCGTGCTCCCGATAGAGCCGCATCATCTCTTCGCTCTGCCGCTGCTTGTCCTCGGGGTACTTCTCCTTGAGCTTGTCGAGCTCCGGCTTGAGAGCGGTCATCGCCCTCATGGAGCGTCCGGAGCGCTGATTCAGCGGGAAAAGTACGCCTTTCACGAGCACCGTCAGGCCAAGAATCGCCAAGCCCCAGGAGCCGGAGAGGCGGTGGAGCAGGCCCAAGATCTTGAGCAGGAGCTGACAAAGCAGGCTCAGGTTCAGGCCCATGACCGTGTAGTCGATCGAAGACTCGAGCTGCGCGTCCACCCGCGAGAGGAGCGCGGGCTGCTTCACCCCCAAATACGCGGTGAACTTATGGCGGCGCTCCTCACCCGGCAGGAGCGAGACCTCCGGGAGCACGACCGAGGCAAAGCGGCGCTCACCGCGGGCGAACATGCGGCACTCCGCCTCGTCTCCATCGCGCTGGATGATCGCAGAGGTGAAGTACTGGCGGTCCATGGTCGCCCACTTCACGGCGCCCTTGAAGACCTGCTGCTCCTTCTTCACCGCTTCGTGGGTCTCGCGGCGCACCTTGCCGTCGACCAGGCACGCGGAGGTCAGGTGATCGGGGGCCGACATCATCAAGAAGCCGCCCGACTTCATGGCCGGCTGAAGCACCAGCCCGCTGTTCATCTGTAGTCGGTGGCGCTGAGGCTGTGCCGTCTTGTTTCGAACGGTCACCGCCATCTCGATCTCGAAGCTGTCCGGGCGCATGGAGTACTCGCGCTCGATCTCCACGCCGTTGTCGGTGACATAGCGATACTTCACGGAGCTGTCGGTGCGTTCGACGACCTCGAACACCGGGCTCGGGGGGAGCTTGAAGGTGGAGCCATCGACGAACTCGATGCCCGCCATACCGTTGGCCGCCGCCTCGCCATCTTCGACCGCCTCGGCCAGCGTCACGCCGCGATCGGTGGCCTGATTGCTGGTGTCCCGCTCACGAAACGAGGTGAGGACGAAGCTGTTGATCGTCCCGCCGACGTTGCTGATCGAGAGATCGAAGGGCACCGCATCGACATCGTCAGCGCCACCGACGGCGCCATGCATCGAGTAGAGCTCGGGCGCCACGACGATGCGGCGAACCACGACGCTGGAGGTCGAGACCTCGGGTGCAGCTGCCGCAAGCGTCGCCGTCGACGCCCCGGGCTTTGGGCTGGTCTGCGTGAGCGGATGCTTGGCCGGCGGGGGAGGTGGAAAGATATAACGCCAGCCGAGCATGACGCCGAGCGAGAGCACGGCGGCGAGGAGCAGGCGTTGGTTTAGTCGAGACTCTTCCATGACAAGCCTACGGCGGGTCGAACCCACCCGAGTGAAAGGGATGACAGCGGAGGATCCGCCGCGCCGCACGCCACGATCCGGCGAGCGCTCCGTACTTCTTCAAAGCGCCGATCGCATATGCGCTGCAGGTCGGCTCGAAGCGACACTGCGCTCCCAGCAAACCAAACACCGGAGAGACGACCACTTGATACACGCGCACGAGCAGCACCAAGAGGCGCACCGCGACGTTCACGGTCCAGTCCTTTTCGTGCCAAGTCGGTCGATCGCCCGGCGCACGAGAGGAAGAACACGTGACTCGAGCTCTTTGAGCCGTCGATCGGCGTAGCCAGCCGCCTCAGGCCTGGCCACGATCACCACGTCGACCGGGAGCATCTCGGGCGCAATGTGCCGGAAGATCTCCTTGAGCAATCGACGGATGCGGTTCCTGACCACGGCGTTGCCGACGCGGCGGCCCACCGCCAGGCCGAGCCTGGGCGACGCGGTGCCAGGATGCGCCGCGAACACGGTGAACTCGCTCGACTGCACCCGGATGCCCTCGCGCTGGATGCGCGAGTACTCGCTGCGCCGGCGGACTCGGAGGGCCCGCGGATATGGGCGGCGCGCGGTCAGACTACTTCTTGTAGATCGTGGGCGTCAGGCGCGCACGGCCCTTGGCGCGGCGACGCTTGAGCACGTCACGCCCCTGGCGCGTGGCCATCCGCTTGCGGAAGCCATGCGTCCTCTTGCGGCGAACTCGTGAAGGTTGATAAGTGCGTTTCATCGCTCAGAGGCCTCCCAAAGGGACGCCTCGATCACCACATCCCCCGCAGGCTGTCAACTTCGTATCGATGGCGGAGTTGCGTTGCGTTGCTTTGGGCGGCGCGCTAGCGTCCGTTCCCCCCGCATTCGCGGGCCTTCAGGAAAGCGATGATGAGCCCTCGGTGGGAGAGCCTTAGAGAGGCGCTGAAGAAGCGGCTCAGCCCCCAGGCGTATGCAACCTGGGTTGCGCAGATGTCCCTGGTCGACGACGACGGGAGCACCCTTAAGCTAGGGCTACCCGACTCCTTCAGCCTGAACTGGATCAACGACCACTATCGGGACGTCCTCGAGGAAGAGCTGGGTCCCCTCCACCGCTTGGAGCTGATCCTCCATCGTCCGGAGAATCCTACCGAAGCCGTCACCGCCCGGCCTGGTCCGGCGATGTCGAGCCCGGCAGCCCCTGCGGAAGAACCTTTGCCTATTCCACTGCCAGCAGAGGCGAGCAACGGGCACGTCCCTGCGCCACATTTTCGGCCCGAGCCACCGGACGAGCCCCCGATCAGCCCCCACCGGCTGAATCAGCGCTACACCTTCGCTAGCTTCGTCGTAGGACCAGCCAACGAGCTCGCCTGGAGCGCCTGCCAGTCACTCGTCGACAACCGCAGCCCGACCTTCAATCCCCTGGTGATCGTCGGCAGCGTCGGCCTGGGGAAGACACACCTCCTCCACGGCATCGGCCATTCGCTCCTCAAGAAGCGGCCGAACATCAAGCTGCTCATCAAGACCAGCGAGGAGTTCGTCACCGAGGTCATCCAAGGCATCCGTGCCCAGCGCATGGACGAGCTACGCCGGACCTACCGGGCCTGTGACGTCCTCCTGATCGACGACATCCAATTCATCTCGGGGAAAGAGGCGTGTCAGGAGGAGTTCTTCCACACCTTCAACGCGCTCTATGACTCTCAAAAACAGATCGTGGTCAGCTCCGATCGGCTCCCGCATGAGATCACGGACATCCAAGAGCGGGTGCGGTCACGCTTTCAGTGGGGCCTGATCGCCGATCTGAAGCTGCCCGAGCTCGAGACCCGCACCGCGATCTTGAAGAAGAAGGCGGAGGCCGAGTCCATCCCCCTGCCCGACGACGTCGCTCTCTACATCGCGCAGTCGGTCCGCACGAACATCCGCGAGCTCGAAGGCTGCCTGGTCCGGGTCCACGCCTACGCCTCGCTGACCAAGCAGACGCTGACATTGACCCTCGCCCGCGAGGTGCTGAAGAGCCTGGTCCAAGACCGCGGGCGGGCGCTGACCTGCGAGATCATCGTGAAGACGGTCTCCTCGGTCTTCGACGTGAAGGTGGCCGACCTCAAGTCGACCAAGCGTGCGCGGAACATCGCCTTGCCGCGGCAGGTCGCGATGTACCTCTGCCGCAAGCACACGACGGCCTCTTATCCCGAGATAGGCCAGGCGCTCGGCGGGAAGGACCACACGACCGCGCTCAACGCCTTTCAGCGGATCTCCGAGCGGCTGGCCGACCCAGAAGTGAAGAGCCGGGTCGACGAGATCGAACGGCAGCTCCTCGAGTGATCATGACACCTTGGCTTGTGGATAACCTGAGGACGGAGCACAAGGGGTTGTGGTCTCGTGTGAATTGTCTCGCGGCAAAGCCCTCGATCGGCCAACTGATTCAAGCACAGCGCTTTTTCGTACACAGGCAGACATCGCCCATTCTGAAGCCCACGCAGGCACTTAGGCAGTTGTTCACCGTTTCACAGGCTCTAACACTACTTCTACCTTTCTTTAAAAAAGTCTAAAGGGAACACCAGAAGGCCCGACATGGAACTGAGAATTGCCGTTTCCGAGCTCTCCAAGGCCCTCCATCGGGTCCAAGGCATCGTCGAGAAGAAGACGACCATGCCCATCCTGGCGAACGTCCTCTTCGAGACCCGCGACAAGAACGCGCTCCGTCTCTCGGCCACCAACCTCGAGATCGGCCTCACGGGCACCTATCCCGCCGAGATCGTCGAGGGTGGTGCGATCACCATCGCTGGCCGCGCGCTCTACGACATCGTCCGCTCGCTCCCCGAGGCGACGCTCACGCTCAAGCGCACGCAGAACAACTGGGTCGAGATCCACTGCGGCAAGGTCAGCTACAAGCTGGTCGGCATGGCCGCCGAAGGCTTCCCGGCGCTGCCCCGCTTCGAGGACGTCGAGTTCTTCCCCATTGAAGGTCGCATCTTCAAGGAGATGATCGACAAGACGCTCTACTCGGTGTCGGCCGACGAGACGCGCTACAACCTCACCGGCGTGTACTGCGAGCCGATCAAGGCGCCGCAGGGCCTGCGCATGGTCTCGACCGATGGGCACCGCCTCTCGGTGATCGAGCGTCCCATGGCCAAGCTGCCCACCATGAAGAAGGGCGTGATCATCCCCAAGAAAGGCGTGATCGAGCTGCGCCGTTTGCTCGACGATGGGGACGGGGGAGGGCGGCTCGGCTTCGTGGAGAACAGCGCGGTCTTCGAGAAAGACGGCCTGACGCTGACCATGCAGCTGCTCGAGGGCCAGTTCCCCGACTACCAGCAGGTCATCCCGGTCAGCTTCAACAAGAAGGTCGTGGTCTCGCGCCAGCGGTTCCTCGACGCGCTCAAGCGCACCTCGCTGCTCTCGCCCGACAAGGCCCAGGGGGTACGCGTCGATCTCGGTCCGGGCGTGCTCGCGCTCTCCGCCAACAACCCCGACATGGGGGAGGCGCGAGAGGAGATCGAGGTCGACTACAACAACGAAGGCCTCAAGATCGGCTTCAATTTCCGCTACGTCATCGAGGTGCTGCAGGTGCTCGACGAGGAGATGGTGGAGCTGCAGCTGACGGATCCGCTCTCTCCTGGCGTCGTGGTCCCGGTGGGTCGAGAAGGCTACCGCGCGATCGTGATGCCGATGCGCCTCTGAGCGAACGAGCTACAGTGACAGCGACTCTCGCTTGATCATCGGCTGCACCACCGGCGTGGGGCGGTGGTCGTAGGAGTCCGGCACTTCGAGCGAGCTGTCCTTGCGTGGATCGAGCTCAACGCTGTCCGGATCCGGCGCGTCGGAGCTGTACCCGGTGGGGCCGCTGCGGAAGGTGTTCTTGTGCAGGTTCACCACCTGAGTGATGAAGCGATCGAGGTCCGCCTCGTGGACCGTGGTGCGAGCGCTGGTGATGGTGGCGAAGACGATCCCGTCGAAGATGGCGTAGCGCGCGTCCGCCGCCTGATCGAAGTTGGCCTGTAGGAGTCGGCGGAGGAGCGCGTGCTGGACCCCGGGCTCGCTGTCGAGCTGCTCGAGCGCGAAGATCGGCGCCAAGATCCGCAGCCGGTCGTGGTCGGCGATGGTCATGATGATGATCCCGTCGACCGAGACGTGCCAGACACCCGGACGCGGGGTCCGGAGGTTGGTGCCCTTGGCGGTCAAAAAGTGCTCGATCGAGGCGAAAGAGATCTCTTTTTGATTTGTTGTCTTGACGACTGGGGTTGCATGGGCGTAATCACCCGGCGCGATCGAAGACTGCTCTCCCCGTTGAACTGTCGCGCACGCCGAGCCCAGCGTTGCGAAGGCGATGAAGACTGAGAATCGAAATCGCGCCAGCATCCCAAAAGAATAGATCGATCGCATCCGAATGCGTATCCAGGCCGCGCGTTTTCTTGACTTTCGAAACATTGAGTCGGCCCACATCACCTTCTCCCCGCGCCTGACCGCGCTGATCGGCCAGAATGGCCAGGGGAAAACCAATCTCCTCGAAGGGCTCTATTCGGTGGCCGCACTTCGGCCATTACGCTCTGTACCGCGGCCAAATCTTATCCGGTCTGGCCGACCGAGCGCCGAGGTCGAAACTACAGTTGAGTCCGGTACGACCGGCCTCGTCCATCAGTTGGCGGTGAAGCTCGACGCGCGCGGTCGAACCTTGATGAAGGACGAGAAGCGCTCTGAAGCCGCGAGTTTCCTAGGCCACCTGGTGGCGGTGGCCTTCACGCCCGACGATCTCGAGATCTCCAAAGGCGGCCCTGACGCGCGGAGGCGCTTCCTCGATCGTGCGATCTTGAACACGCGCCCGGCCTACCTCGAGCGTGCGCTGCGCTACGCCCGCGCGGTCAAGGCACGAAACAAACTACTCCAGAGCAACGCCGACCCTGCGCTGCTCGACGCCTACGATGAGGCGGTCGCCCAGCCCGGCGCGGAGCTGACCGCGCTGCGGGCTGCCTATGTTCGGCTACTCGGGCCCCGCGTGGTGCAGATATTCTCTGAGATCGCTCGCCCTGCCCCAGAGCTGAAGGTCGAGTACGCCAGCTCGATCGGCGAAGCAGGGGAGGGCGTCCCAGAGCTCACGACCCGCTTTCGAGATGCGCTCGCTCGCCGCCGCAAACATGATCTGCTGCGCAAGACGACCTCGCTCGGACCCCATCTCGACGATCTCCAGCTCTCGCTCGGTGGGGCCTCGACGCGGCTGCGCGCCTCTCAGGGGCAGCACCGGGCGCTGGTGCTCGCGCTGAAGCTCGCCGAGATCCGTCACCTCACCGAGACGCTTGGGGAGCCGCCGGTCTTGCTGCTCGACGACATCTCCTCGGAGCTCGACCACCAGCGCACCGAGCAGCTGTTTCACAGCATCGAGCCGCTCCAGGGCCAGGTCGTGCTCACCACCACCGACGAGCAGCACCTGGAAGGGCTTCGGCCCCTCCTCGGCCATGCGCCGCTGAAGTACGCCGTCGCCGGCGGCATGGTCTCGACTTGGCCTTGACGTGGAAAAACGGCGGTTGCTAGGGTCCCGCCTCCCATGGCTGGCCCGCTGACGCGATCGGATGTTGCATCGAGCGGGGGCGCGTTCGAAGGCTTCGCCGACGCTGACTTCCGCGCCTACGAACAAAAGAAATGGTCCTCCAACGCGTTCACGCTCGAGCGCCGGTTGGCCAAGGACAAGCTGCTGGCCTTGGCCCGCGCGGTTCGCGAGCTCGTGGGGGCCGAGTTTGCCGATCTCGAGCTGCACGCGACCGACGAGAAGCCGAGCGTCGCCAATGGCAAGAAGGTCGAGGCGCAGCTGGCCTTCTTCGTGCGCAACGCTGAGGGGCAGCAGGCAATCCGCGCTCTGGTCAACACCACGAACCTGGCCGGCGGAGCCTCGCTCTTCGACATCTCATTGCATCATCAGCACGCCAGCCTGTGGTTTCGGCTCGATCTGACGGGCCTGACGGTCGCGGTCGAGATCGCGTCCAAGGCCAAGGTCGATCGCGACAACGCGGTGGAGAAGCTGCGGCAAAGCTGGGCTCGCGAACGCCTCGGAGAGCTGTGTCGAGCGCTACCGCCGGGGAGCCGCGCTGGATTTGGGAGCGCGATGGTGGATGTCTCGGAGATCAAGGGCGATCTCGTCGAGGCCTGGCTGGCGGCTTTTCAAGGCGACGGGGGCAGCTTCGTCGCTGAGACCAAGCTGCCCGCGGCGGATTCAAGCATTCGAAGCAAAGACGCGATCGCGCAGGTGCACGCGCTGCTGCAGGCTTATGTGCCGATCTTCCGGTTCCTGGCCTGGAGCCGCCAAAACGAGCACGCCCACGTCAAAGAGACCCTCAAGAAGAGCGCGGAAGAGCAGAAGAAGAAGGCCCTGCCGTTTCAGGCCGGAGACCGCGTTACCATCCTCTCGGGCCTCTTTTCAGGGCGTGGAGGCTATCTGGCCGAGATCGACTCCAAGGGCCGCGCCAAGGTGATGGTCGGACCGGTGAGCGTCACGGTTGAGGTCAAAGACCTGAAAGCGGGATGAAGCCTCTCCAGCAGCCGCAGCGGGCCCGTCGCCCGTTCCTCCGCATCTTCGCTGGCTCGATCGTCGCAGCAGCCCTCGGCGCATACGGCGGTTTCAACTGGGCTTCGAGCCGCCACCTCCCAGACAACCTGCTCGGGATGTACACCTCGGCCGGCGCCGTGATCGGCGTGCTGGCGCTGCGCTTTGGCAGCCTGATCGTCTCGTTGGCCAAGGAGTACCTCGGCTCCAGCAGGAGATAGAGTCAGTTTTTTGACCACAGCATCGCCCCTGTGCACACTCGGGGGCACATGGCTAAACGAACTGAGAGCAACCCAGCCCCTTCCGACACCTCTGTTCCGAACGACCGCCGTAGCGGCCGCCGTCTCCGCCTCGAGCTCGAGACCGCGGTCCCCGTCCTCATCCGCTCCGACAACGGCACCCAGTGGGGCCTCGCCCGGAACGTCTCCTCGGGAGGCATGCTGATCGAGCTTCAGGAGCCGCCGCCGATCGGCGCCCCGGTGGAGATCAAGCTGTTCGGAGTGCAGGGCTCCATCGACGCGCCAGACGCGGTGGTGGTCAAAGGGGAGGTTCGCCACAATGTGGCTTGGAACTTCCATCACCCCGAAGGCGCCAGGGGCCGACCAGGGATGAGCGCGATCGGGGTTCGCTTCGTGGCGGAGACGCCGGTGGACGGGGTGCTGGTGCCCGGGAGCACCGCAGGGAACTAGACGATCGCGCGGGCGAGGACGCCCGGCTCGGCGCGGTTCATCCGGGCCAAGGCCATGCGGCCGGCGATCTCGGGGGCGTCGATGCTACGTCGCTGCGTCAGGCGTTGGCCCATGTACTCTTTGTTCAAAGTCCGGTTGTAGGCGACCGGGATCAGCGAGCCTCCCGCGAGCGTCGTGGCGCCCTGCACGTTGCGGAGCACGTTGTCGGTGCCGGGCTTGCCGGAAGCGAGGCGAGCACTCAGCAGCGCTGCCGCCTTGGCGATCTCGCGGTCGCTCATCGACCCAATCGCCGTCGCGAGCGCTTTGTGCTCCCCTGAGCCTCCCGACCCCGAGTTGCCTTGATTGCCTTGATCGCCGCTGGAGTCGCGGCGAGCCTGGTTCGGAAGGGCCCGAGCGTAGGCCTCCGACCCTCCCACCAACGGGGTCGGTCCGTTAGAATTGCTCAGGTCTTGGGCGCGTCCTGCGCCGTACCTTTGAGCTCCGACGTCCTTGGAGTAACTCATGCGACGTTCGTTATCGCGCCCAGGTCACAGGTGTTGCTCCGAAAAGACAGGCGAGACAGACACTTACATCATGCCACACTTACACACTCGGTACGCTCTTGACATGGCGGCCCCAGAAAACCAACGTGCGCGCGAACGTCGGCCGGCGGAACCGCCACGACGGAATAGACAAGGAGCTTATGCCGAAAGACGATCAGATAGAGTGCGAAGGCGTGATCAAAGAAGTCCTGCCCAACGGGATGTTTCGAGTCGAGATCGCGCCGGGGCAGAACGTCTTGGCCTACGTTTCTGGGAAGATGCGCAAGTTCTTCATCCGCATCGTGCTCGGCGACAAGGTGACGGTTGCACTCTCGCCTTACGACCTGACGAAGGGTCGCATCGTCTATCGCGCGCGCTGAGCGCCTCGGCGATGAACCGACCTTTCAGTCGGTCGCTGGCGCTTCTCTTCCTCCCCTGTCTCCTCATGGCATCGGCAGCCTGGGCGGGCACGCCCTTTGAGGCCGCGGTGTTGGCAGACGACGCAGGAGACGCGGCCACCGCGCGGAAGCTCTACGAAAGTCTGCTCGCGTCAGAGCCTCAGCATGGTCGGGCCCTGATCAACCTCGGCCTCCTCGACATCCGTGAGCGACGGCCCGGAGCGGGAAAGGCGCGCTGCGAGAAGGCCCTCGGCGTCGACGCGCGCGCGGCCAAGGCTCACTACTGCATCGGCCTGGCGCTGGTCGCCGAGAAGCACCCGGCGGAGGCGGCGGAGGCCTTCCGGCGCGCGCTCGAGCTCGACCAGGACGCCCCAGCCCCGAGCGTTGAGCTGGGTCACCTGCATCGGCAGGCCAAGCGCTACGAGGACGCGGTCGCGGCGTATCGCGCGGCGGTGCGCGTCCTTCCCGACGACGCCGACCTCCATGTCCACCTCGGCTATTGCTACAAAGAGCTCGGGCAGTGGGAGGCGGCAGAGATCGAGTATCGAAAGGCCGTTCAAAAGAACGCGCTCAGCTTTCACGGGCATCTGAATCTCGGCTTCGTCTTGAGCCGCCTTAAGAAGTGGGAGGAGGCGGAGGCTGAATACCTGGCGGCTGCCAGGCTGGACGAGCGCGCGCCCGAGCCAGAGTTCAACTTGGGCAATGTGTCGGGCCGGCGGGGCAAGGCGCCCGAGGCCTTGGCGCACTACAAACGAGCGGCGGAGTTGGCGCCCAAGGACGTCTCCTATGGCCTGAGCTACGCGCGCGCGCTCGCCGCCGCTCGGGATCAGGACGCGGCGCGCGCCGAGGCGACCCGGCTCCTTGGGCTGGGCCCGACGCCGGAGGAGAAGAAGGCGCTCGAGGTGCTGATCGATCAGCTCGACGGTAAGGCCAAGCCGCGCACCGTGACGCCGACCCAGAAGAACAGCGCCTCGAGCAGCCCGAGCCCCAGCGGTCGCGCCCCGAGCCTCTGAGGCGTCCACTTCGGCCTGTAGGGCATCTGTGCCTCTGTACTTGTTGGTGGCGTGGGCATTCTGTCCGAGTGATCGGGATAGGGGCGGCGAGAGTCTCCTCGCCGGCACCCTCCCACGCCACCGGACGTACGGGTCCGTATCCGGCGGCTCGGAAGGTTGAGGTCACGTGACGAGCCTCGGTAGGCCGAG
>Ga0154020_10006880_pt1 | contig 13332 bp, 23 predicted proteins | sample Klosneuvirus_201_FD_109709 | JGI IMG/M metagenome (GOLD analysis project Ga0154020, IMG submission 109709) | Active sludge microbial communities from wastewater, Klosterneuburg, Austria - Klosneuvirus_20160825_MG | ecosystem: Engineered > WWTP > Aerobic digester > Activated sludge | place... | reverse complement strand
TTTTGGATGAGCTGCCAAAAAGAGTCGGTCAGATGAAAGTGCAATCAACGAGAAGTCAAAGTATGAGGGACCATATCCGTGTCAAAGTCGACACTCGCGGTGGCCTCGTCTAGCACGAGAATCTTAGATTGGCGCAAGAGAGCGCGTGCGAGGCAGATGAGCTGACGCTGGCCGACGGAGTAGTTGGTGCCGCCTTCTACGACTGGCTCCTCGAGCTTGCCATTCAGCAACGAGACGAAGTCATGCAGACCAGCGATCTTGAGGGCCTTCCATATCTCCTCGTCAGAGTGCTTCTCAAATGGATCGAGATTGTAGCGCAGATTGCCCACGAAGAGCTGAGGCTCCTGTGGGATGATGGAGAGCTTGGAGCGGAGATCCTCGACGCCAATGGTACTCGTGTCGATTCCATCGATGACTACTCGACCCGTCACGGGCTCAGCGAGGCGATAAAGAGCACCGAGGAGGCTAGCCAAAGGTCAAATGAGAATAACTCTGCGAACAATAGAGCTACAGTAGAAAGCCCATACGTGGACTTGCCAGAACCGGTGCGGCCAACGATACCAATGCGCTCGCCAGCTTTGATGGAAATAGAAATCTATCATAAAATTGATAATTCCTGAGGCTAGAACAAGTTATACGGAGAAAGTGTGCGCACATTCTTCAAGACGAGGGGAAGACCGTCGCGGTAGCGGTATGAGAAGTCCTCGAACTCAATCGCACCGTACTCTGGCCACTCGAGCTTGGGTTGGGTTTCCTCAATGACGGCAGGAGGCTCTTGAGGGACGTGCGTGTACTCCTCAATGCGCTCAACGGCGTTCATTTGAACCTCGAGCTGCGTGGTGGCTGTGGCGAACATCTTCAACATGAAGGTCGTCTGGGGAGCCGCCGACACGGCCACAGCGAACAAAGAAGTCGACAACCCCGTCGCGTAAAGCTTCAAGATGACCTGCAAGAAGCAAAGTTCAATCAGAGTTGTCGAGGAATATTCGGAGAGGCTCAGGTACAATCACGAAGAAGACGATGATCTGGAGCAAGGCGCCCAAGATGCCAAGCACGTATCCATACCAGCCTTGGGTATAGCGCAGAGCGAAGAAGACGCTAAAATCGATATTGAGAAGCACTTCACAACATCTCGCGTCATGAATAGGAGCACCTGTTATGGATCTCGAGGCGGCGTCGATTTTCAACCAAGAAATCTTGCTCCTTGTGGTAGGCCCTGATGGTGTTAATTCCCGCTATTAAAAATGCACATAAGTATTCTCGCTCGCAAAGGAAGACAATTCAAATCTGTCGCACAAAGGGTTTCGCTAAAGTGAGAGAAAAGGGGAGCGCGAGTGATGGCTTCAAGTCGCTGGATCTCAATGGAAATCTTATTGTAGCGAAATTGGACGAGCCAGTATATGGCGAAGAAAGGTGGAATGGCAAGCAGAATCCAGTAAGCTCCGATGGCGATCGTGGCAATCGAACTGAGAATGTTGAAGACGGCAATGAAGGTCATCCAGAAGGACATGAGGATCTGGGTGTCGAGGATCATCAAGTCGGTCGAGAAGCGCGCAATGATGCGGCCCATAGGAGTCGTGTCGAAGAAAGAGATCGGAGCACGAAGCGTCCTCTTAATCACCTGCAGCGCACATCATTAGAGAGGTTCAAGATCAGCAAAGGAAAGTTGCTACTTACCTGTGAGTGAATACGGCGAGCAGCATTGACAACAATCACGACCAAAGTGCGGAAGCCAGACACGATGAAGACGGCGCTCGAGAAGTTGAGGACAGTATAGATGCCGATGTCTGTCGAAGAAAATGTGTAGTTCCGAGATAAGAGTGACAGGAGATCATACAATAGCCATCCCCAAGGTCAGGCTGGTTCGTGCTGATGCGAGTGAGATAATCCTGAGGCCAGTACTGCAACCACCACTGGGTGAGAACTTGGGACGACGCGTTCAGGGCAAACAAGAACGTCATCAACACGAAGAAGCCAATGCCAGCGGACTAGAACGAAAGAATAACGAAATGGAAGCTCTTAGCGGACACGACATAGAAGATACCTTGGCATAGTATAAGTAGATCTTGGCAGCGACGGAGCCGCGTTCCTTGGTCTCAGCGCCATACTGACCACCAGCCTTCGGAGCTGCTATGGTCTTCACTTCCTCCTGTTTCTTCGCCTCTTCCTTCTCCTTCTTGTTGGCAAAAATACCGTGCTCGTCCATGAGCTCTTTGAATTTCTGGTTTTTCTTGAGCAGAGTCTTGAATGATCCTTGCGCCACGGCAGCACCGTCTGCCAGGTAGATAATCTCAGAGGCCTCAGGAAGGAACTGCAGGTTGTTAGTGATGAGCAACACGAGCTTGTCGCCGAGGTAATTTTTGATCGCCTCGCTGAAGATGTGCCTAATCAAAATCATATGAAACTAATGAAAGGAGGTGCGAGAATTGCATTCGTACTTGCCGACATGAGCGTCGACGGCGGACAGAGGGTCGTCTAGGATGTAGACGTCGCAGTTGGAGTACAAAGCGCGAGCGATGCTGATGCGCTGCTTCTGACCACCTGACAAGTTCACGCCACGCTCACCGATTTCGGTCATGTCGCCAGCGGGCATCAGCTGCAATGAGTGGTGGTAAGTTCAAGGGGAATCAAGATGCCTCGACGAAAGACAATCCACCTTCAAGTCGTCAATGAGGGACACTGCGTTAATCACCTTATCGTAGCGCTCCTTATCGAACGGCATGCCGAATGTGATGTTGTTGCGGACTGTTGTATTCATGATCCATGCCTACAAAGCAGTTTAAAGGGGTTCGATTGAGCGCAAGATCGGAGACGAGGGGTACCGTCTGCGGAACGTATGCGATCGAGCCCTTGACGGAGATCTCGCCGCCAGTTTTCGTGACAGTGCCGAGAATTGCCTGCGCAAGTGCGCTCTTTCCAGAGCCAACTAATCCAGCGACCATGGTGAGGTTATTACCCTTCTCCATCTTGAGACTGATGTTCTTCAGAGCTGGAGCATCGCCCTTCATATCCCATGAGAAATGGGCGTCCTTGATTTCCACCACGGGATTGGGATCATGTTCGCCCTCGCCAGCTTTACGAGCTTCGGCATCGGGAGTCATCAAGTAATCCTGAACACGACCGATCGAGGCCTAGATATGGCATTCTCATGAGAGTTGGTAGTCATTATAACGGATAGGAGTAGAGAACGCACCATGATCTGAGCGATGCCTTGGAAGACGTTGGGAAGCATAATGAAGACCATGCGCAGCAAGTTCAGCAAGTTCAGAGCGGTGAAGATGGAAGTAATGCTGGGCTTCTCAAAGAGACCATAGAAGATGAACGTGAGGCCCGTCGCCAAGACAGGCGATGTGCCGTTGCTCAGCACGATCATGTTGTTCCAAAAGTAGACGCGGCGCAAGGTCGTCAGCTCACGCTTGCGTGCCTTCTCAATATTCTCTCCCATGGGTTTTTCCCATGCATAGTACTAATGTAAGCGCATTTCAATCAGAAAAGCCAGCCGCGCATTCGAAGCAAGTGGTAGACCTTGACGATGCGGATTGCATTCACAAGCTCATTAACCAACTTCACGCGAGCGTCGGCAGCGGCTTGGCGGAGTCCAAAGAGGCTGTACATCTTCTTACCGGCAGAGAAAACGAGTGGGAGAACAATGAGGAGAACTGCAAGGGAAATGAGGCTATAGGGGCCAATCTGGCGCCACAAGAGCACCATGATGCCGAGCAGCTGCAGCGGTGTCATGACGAACTGAAACACCATGAGCATCACTATAATAATAGCTATCCTGAGTCGAATGATACAAATGGAAATTGGCAAAAAAGCATACTTCGATCTATAACAGCGACGTCCGCGGTCAAGAGCGTGATGATCTTTCCTGCCGGAGGAGCCAAGGCAGCGTTGGCAGTCATTACCTTCTCGTAGACGAGCGTCATGATTCCAGCGCGCATCTGCAATGCAATGATTTCAGAATCGATGAAAAGAGCTAGATCATCACATCGTCCTGATCGTACGCGAGCAGTAGCCTCTTGAACGAGAACGAGACCGTGGCTTTCAAAATAAGCGCCCAGAATGCCGGAGACACCAATAATGCCAGCATAGATCCAACCCCAATAATCTGAAAATAGGAAATCAATAAATGGGAATTACAACCATGAAGATTGTCAATGCTACCTTCGGGATGCTCCGGAGGACCCTGAGGAGTAATTCGCAGATTGACTGTTTGGTTTAACGCAGCGAGCTGAGCGATACGATTCAAGTAGGCGGAGTACTACCGGAATGACATTGGACAATGCCATCATGGCGATGGAAGTGGGGGGACATACAGTGGCTGGATCGTATGTAAGCCAGTTGATCAAGTATGGTAAGACGATCGAAGGTACTAACGCGGCCATCACTACACTCGCAGGAAATATTGTTCATATCAAGTTCAATGGCCTCATGGATAAGACTCCGTACTCGCCAGGAATAGGAGCACGAGGGCTCCACCGAAGAGACCTGGAGAGAGTGCCATCAGGACTCGGATTAAATTCAGTTTTCCACCGGCGACATGAGCCTTCCATCTATGCCATGGGTAAAGACAGAATGACGGGTGACGAAGCGAGAACTCAAAGATACCCTTCGCGGACATTCTGTGCGACTTTCTCCGTTCGAGTGTCACCTTTGAGGACCCAGAGATCAGCCATGGTGACCGCACGGCTAGGAGGAGACATAAGGCATTGGGGGACAGTGGACCATAGATGCCGAGATTCCAACGCACTGCTGACCGAGGTTGACGAGTTGGTTCGTCGGCCAGTAGTGCATGGCCGACAGTGGATTCATAGTATACGATGGTCGCTGCGATGGGATTTCATCGCCCTAACCGACATTACCGCAATCAGCAGCGAGAGGTGTGCAGCGATCACAGTGACAAGTCGGCGACTCAGGCGCCCAAAGCAGGGTGACAAAAACGAACTCATATTGCAATAGAACGACATATGTTGATATCTTAACAGGATCTCGGTAACAAAAGCAAGAGTCGAGCTGGAAGTAGACGGAGGCACAGAGATTGACGAGGTCGCTCGGGCAATGATGACGAATGAGGCGGTCACAGACAAACACACTCCCTCCACTCTCACCGCCACCAAAACAAAAGTCACGATTGAACTTATTATTAAAATAATGTAATCTGGGCCATCCCACTCCGTGCGAGGTGAAGGGCGGCAAAGGCGCGTGGGACGACGAGGAACGACGAACTCGAGCATCGGCCATAGAGATGGCGCACCTTTTTCTGCTCCGCCGCGCCAACCTCCGCCATTGGAGAAAAAAATAAAATATAGACCTTTTCTAAGGATCACCTATCTAAATGAGACAAGAGAATGGCGAGCCCGGAGTATCCCAGGCGGCAGACATGCTGGTCTCCTAGTTTTCGGGAGTTCGAATTGCCACGCTCTTCGACCTTCTTCCTCCAAAGGAGCTGTCCTCTGTTCACCGAATGCAATAATGCTTGCAGGGTACTATTTTAGCTCTAAATTTCCTCTCTTCTATTCAAATTGGTCATAACACTACAAGGACTCTGTTTCAACTTGTCGAAAAGAGTCATCCTATCCTTTTAGCAAGTATCCATCTTATCCCCCGAGGTAGGTTGGAATGAGAAAGAGGAGGAAGAGGTAGAAGAGCTGCTCGACGGGTTGGAACCGTCGCCATCGACGGCCATCTCATCGCCATCGTCATCGTAGATTACACTCTTGCCCTCGCCAGTCATAGGGTTTGTCAGAGCACCTAGTACACACTCATGGGTCACGTCGAGAATTAGCTGAATGTGGAGGAACCATACCGATCTCTTGGAGAATTTGGGAGTGCTCTGGGTGGAATTTGTTGACGATTTCCGCTAGAAAGAGTCGCCGATAATCCTCGGTCGACAAATCGAATAATTCAAAGCGGAATGCATCGTCAGCCAAGAGACGCGACTAAAGAGCTCCTGATGAATAAAACTCCACTCGTGAGCAAGAGCAGGCAGCAGTACTGTGTCAGCGGCGAGAGCTTGAGTAAATTTAGGGTTTTGCGTGAAGGGATGAGCAAGGATTTGGTCAACCGTCACTCTTTTGTACGGATTGAATGTCAAGGTCTTTGATAGCAGGTCCAATACTATATGACAGTCAATGAATCCCAGAGAAAAGACATAGAGCAGGCCACGCAGGTGTACTTTGAGGATTGGTAACGTTGGGGAACATTTGCTGCCAAGAGAAACCGTCGAAATGTCCAAGTGAGAGAACATACTAACGAGAGAATAAATATAAATAAGATGAATTCCGAGCGAGTGAACCAGAGAGGAAGGACATTCTGTGCTGGTAAATGGTCGATTGAAGCAAGATCCTCTTGACTTGGCGTTCCCAACAGCTCCACGATGCGATTGATTTGGTGCATGTAATGGCCGCCTGGAAATCAAGCAATCCTTAAGAAAACAAACCGATGAAACTCAAGATGATACGAAGGAGCACCTTGGAACATTGGCTGCCCTGAGAGGAGCTCGGCAAAAATGCAGCCGAGGGACCAAACATCGATCGCTTTTGTGTATTGCTTCGCCAGAATCACCTCGGGCGCTCTAAGAGCATCAAGGAATCAATATCTTAGCAACAGTTATCAATAAAGTGGGACGAGGCGTACCGATACCATCGAGTAGCAACGTAAACTGTCATGGCGTACTCGTTGCTCGACTTGCTCACCCGCTTTGGGGCTACGCGCGCCATGCCAAAGTCACAAATCTTTATCGTGCAATCGGAATTCATCAAAACATTTCCTGGTTTCTATAAAAACGACAGCGTTGATATCTTATTGCGGGTAAGCGAGAGAAAGCGGAGGCGAAGTACAAGGTCTCGATGGAGGACATTAGAGTCGTGGATGTGTTTGAGACCGCGCGCCATTTGGAACATGAAGAACTGGACGTGACGCTCAGAGAGCTTCTGACCGCTCTTAATGACTTGATGGAGATCCGTTTCCATCAGAGGCGTGATGATATATCTGCATTGGATCTCATGAGACAAGAAGACGGCATTTACAAATGAGGAGGTCGCAGAGGAGCGTAGTCGCTCAAAGCGCCCATGGGAAACAAGCGCACATTTCATTGAAGTTAGCAGGATCGGAGGGCATCTCGATATCAATTAATGGCAGAACCTAAATCGCCGGCAAGATCAGCAAAGGTCACAGAGAAATGAAAGCACAAGAAAAGAGCATGGGACAGATCTGTGGACCAATCGCTGCAATGGAGGGTTCTAGAGATTACAAAGATAACATTTTTCGGTCAATGAGAACGCACGTTCGAATGGGCAAAGTGCTTCATGAGGATGATCTCGCGGAGGGAGCGCTTCATATTCTGCGGATTGCCAAAGAGGTTGCTCACTTTCTTCACCGCCACCTTCTTTCCAGTCACCGAATCCGCGCCCGATCTAAAAATCAATATCATGTATATAATCGCTACAAGGTATTCGAGCGCATTAGATAGAGGAGAGAAAGCCCGCTGAGGAAGAAGCCGTATAGGACTCTCTCGGCGAAGGTGCTCGAGGAGTTGGGCGCGACAATAGCATCCGATCGGTCGAACGAAGTGAGATACCAGCAACAGAGAAAGAGACAGGGGAAGAGAAAAAATGACTGCAATATATCGACTGCGTAAATATTGAGGGAAATTGCGCGAGGCAGAGCAGGGAGGGCGGAGGGGAGAGGACGAGGCGGTACACGACGACGCCGTAGGAGCCGTGGCCGATGGGCTCCAGCAAGCGATAGCGAGCGCTGACGCGGAACTCGGCCACCGTCACCTGCGGCCGTACTGATGAGCTGTTCATCCGATTCGATCAAATGGCTCAGAGAGGAACAGAGCGTAACGGAATGACGACGGCCGGCGGATTGATACACTCAAGCCCATGATCAGAACTCGTCATGGTCGGGTGCGCTTGCATCCGCCGCTGCCCACTGGCTGGTTATTCTCGCTTGAGAGACATCCTTGATCATCCACTACATCTTCCCTAGGATTCTAAGTAAAATAAAATGAAAGGTTCCCTCCGCAGCGCGGTCCTGGCACAGAGCAAAGAGATCGATACTGTGTACTCGACGTCTTCTCGACCTCGCCCTCGATAAACTCGACTGTTCAATCTTGAGACTGATCTTCCTAATTTTTTCGATATTTTAGGGTCTCAGGTTGGCATGCGTTATACGAGAATGGCTTGGCGAGCCTTCGCGCCTTTCAGAAAGTGTTGCCGACCGTCACGTCGAGAAGCTCGAGCTCGAGCTCGACCTCAGCAGCCAATGATGGAGGCGAGGGCACGAATACGATTAGAGCTGACCCTGTGAGCAATGGCCCTTTTGGTTCCCTCGTGGGATCGTTGGATAATTCTAGTGGACGACTCGCCATAACAAAAGGTGCTCCCATCGAACCTATCCTCCACCGATCTCGTCCTCTTTATCTTAAGTATTTCTAGCGGATGCCGCGATAACAAATCTGAGAGACCTTGCGCAGCCACGTGCGTCCTCCATTTTTGAAGCTCATGTTGTCATCTGGTCACTGTTGTTGATTGTCGTGTTGCAGTGAATTCAATAGTCTCTAAGTCGAATAGTACCCTCGCCACCATCGAGGAAACTCTAGCGCCTCATCTCGACGAGGTATGGCTGTAGATGCTCTCTATGCCTTCCCCGCCTTCTTTCCTTTCGATTGCAGGCGTCAAAAGTCGCTGAGTTGGAGCCCTCAATCTTGCAAATTGTCGATTTCTACCGTAAGGTTTTGTCTGAGATTGAATACGTCATCAATGTGTTCCTTCGGATTCTCTCACAGATCAATTACGATATCGAGTCCGACTTGCTATCAAAGTACACATTTTGCAATGAGATCGAGAGAGATTTCTATTGATGCTTGATTGTATAGGTATATCGCCATTTGGGAAGGTCAACTTGGAATCCGCGATATGGGCATATTCTCTGATTACCTTCCTTATAAATTGTTTTCTGACAAGCTGGCCGTAATGGGTCTAATATACAAAGAAACCTCGTAATCGTCTGTCTCCACCATGTCGATCACGCTGTTGGCGGCTTCTGAAACTTACATTGGATCCACTTGCGGTCCATCTTGAGCTGCTTCTTGGCGTTGGTGACCTCCTTCTCCTTGTACTCGCACTGAGTCACAGTGAAACCCACCGCGGCAGCGAGTCCTTTGAGCTCATCTTGAAGAATGAAGTATCGTCAAATCAAAAAAGCATCGTCAAATTCATGACCTTCATGATTCAAACAATCGAGGAGACGAACCGCTGTCAAAGAAGTAGGCTTGTGTGCCATCTTGACGCACGAACCAGCGATCGCTTAGTGTCTGTGAGTGGACGGCGCCGACATCGCCGCGCACAGCGAACCGTTGTCCCGCTAAATCGCCGGCGCCGTAGTCTCGGAACAGGAGATAACCGCCAGGCTTCAACGCATTGAAGATCTTGGTGAGGACTGATTGATGATGGGTAGGGCCGATGGCCGAGAGAACAAATATTAACAGAATTGCGTCTACTGGAGGGATTGAACTCGGCAGATTCTCTTTCACGATATCCAATGGGAAGGCGTTGATCCTAAACGCATGGTTATTGCAGAAACTGGCGACGAATGGGGATAATAAGGATACCGTTTGGAGTCGAACTTATCGCTCTCCTTCAAGACCTTAATGGCCGAAGGAGCCAGGTCGCTCGCGGTGATATGCAAATCTGGACAGACTTCCAACAGAGGGAGCACCGTATTGCCAACACCACAGCCAATTTCCATCACCTAAGGAGAACGATTAGCGAAGAGGTGAATTCGAGGAGGGGGCGAGTGAATGCTGGACCTCTGAGAAGCCGAGGCCGCCTTTCTCTTTTGGCAGCAATTCGTGGAATTCTCTTAAGAGCCAATGGCGGTCCTTGAAGAACTTGGCCTCGTGGCGTCGGTAGAATTGGTCCCACATTGACTCAGCGCGCTCTTCCACACGTTCTATGGGAGTCTGTGAGCGGCTCGCAGCACAAATCATCTCGCAAACAAATCGGCCAATAATTTTGTTGGATATGTTGATGTTGGTGGAAGAAGTAAAGAAGAGAGAGCACAAAAAAAGAATGGTGAAGAGTTCAACAAGAGAACTCGCCGAGCTCGACGACGCTGCGGGACGACGCCGAAGAGGGCGAGGCAAGACCCAGAATCGAATCAAAAAGCTACTTGATTTATCCATTAATGTGAAGCATATGAGCGCACTCTCAAGGAGGGCGGCGCGATCCTTGGGGTCCGGATAGGGCTTGTAGACGACGGGGTCGACATACGGCGGTTCCAGGCCCTCTTTCTTTCCGGGATAGTCGCGCCCTTCCCATGCGCGTTTCTGCGCTTCGCGACGAAGTCGGTGCTCGTTTTGCATGGCTTCCAGATCGTCTAGGAACACAGAGCCATCTCAGAACGTCGCCACAGCTCAGCGCCAGGTTGAATCATGTAGAGTACCGTGATCACCGCGTTTCCTCTTGAGATTCACACTCATCAACGAATGATTCGACATTTAAAATGAGATTAGGTGGAGTCCTTTCAGTTCATGGCACTCGTCGAAGGGGGCCGATTGGCGATTGCGCACAATTAATATTTCGTTTAATTCTTCGGAACTTCGGAATCCGCCTCGCTTGTTTGGTCGATTTTTCGGGTCCCCTCTTCCGAAATTCCCGTTGGTGCCCTTTCCGCTGTGCTTCCCGACCCTATGGAGGACGCTGGCGCACGGATCTTCTCCTTAAAGACATTCTTAATGGAGGCGGTGAAGGTGCAACCCGCAGACGAGCGAGCGGGCGTCAAGGCAGAGCCGGCTTTGACAACTGCGGGCCCTCAGATCGTCGCGCCTTCCGAGCGCACGATGCAACACGTTTCCCACGATGATTTGAAATTAGAAGGTCTCGCTGCTGCGGCTGAGGAGGCCCATGAGGAGCAGCTTACCGTGAATCCGAGTACGCTCGCGCGAAAGGTTGGCGGTGAGCCTATTCAGATTCCCCCTCGTCCTGTTCCCATCTCTGACACTGAGCAGATTGAACGACCGCTGAAGCGCCGCCAGGTGCTCAGGGCGTGCCTTGCGTGCGCACAAGCCCATATAGGTAATTTATCATTTTTGCTTGGAAGAATTGCGACTTCAAATTCCTGTTTGCTGATTCCACGCCTTTTTTAACGATCGTGCGCTCCTTGCGTCCCTTTGTATGAGTCTCCAAGTACCTCGAGCCTTGAAGTTTTATCAATTGTGTTTATGGCGTTGGTTTGTTGCTCACTGCCTCTCGTGAGGTGGCTGATATGCATTGCGCGTTGTGTTCGTCGAGTGCTTCCGTTTCGTGTTTTATGATGTTGTTTCAGTGACTTGCCATGTTTAGGCTGCTCGGTCACGCGTCCCTGTATGCATTGTGTGAGCCATGGCGTCGAATGCATCGAACGACCGCAAAAGAAGCCTCGCCTGGAAACGCAGCAAGACGTCAAGAGGGGCGGGGTTGAGTTTGAAGACGATTATGGTGGGTGGGACCGCGATGACAAGATGTCAACCACGCCCAGCGACAGCACTGGTAACTTGGCCGCAGTAATATCTTATTTTGTTTGTGATTGTGGTTGCTGAGGTGATGTTTCGTAGGCCACCACTATCAGCCTGTGCCCCCGCATCAATTCCCGAAGACGCAAGTCGCTCGACAGTTCCTCCATGCTCCGTCGCAGTCTCCGCCTGCTCAGCCTCAGTCTCAGCCTTATGCCTCGTCGTATGGTCAGTCGATGGTGTACTCTGGAATGGATCGGAGCGCATTTGCTCGCCCTTCTCCTGTAGCGGTCATGGAGAAGGTACCAATGGCAGCCCATGGCTATGCGCCCTCGTTGGACCGCGACCTCCTCGTCAAGCTTCGTTTCGAGCCGCCCTATACGCAAAACTTTGGTGACGTGACAATCTCATTGCCGATGAATGCGACTGCCCAAAGCTTGGTCCGTATTATTCGTGAGATGTGCCATCTTGGTCCGAACCAGCCGATCGTTCTCGTTGCTTACGGGAAGGAGAAGAAGGTCCTTCTCGAGTTTGAGGACTCCCTCGCTCAATTTATCGTTGCTCCCGGATTGCCTCTCTTCGTTTCGCTCTTTGTGGGCCTCGTGTTCGCTACCGTCTCTCCTAATGAGTTCGCCAAACCGATGCCTGTGACATTGCCGCAGACCAACTATGCCCCTCAGCCCGTGCAGCACAGCGTCTACATGACGCTACCCGCTGCGCCACCTCAGCAGCAGCAACAGCAGCAACAGCAGCAACAACAAAATGCGCAGGCCCCCATCTTCGTGCCTCCCATCTTCTTGCAGAGGTAGTCCTCTTGACTTCCGCCCTACATGTTTGTGTCGATTGTAAAAAGGTTCAAATACAAGCAAGCTCTTACAAGCATGAACGCTTTGCGAAACTTTGCAACATCACAATCGTCATCGAAAAGTCAGAATAGGGTGACGAAAACTTGAGCTTATTTCTTGCGAGGAGTGATCTCAGCTTGTTGAACGCCGTGGATGAAGATGTGGTTATTTTGTTGCGCTTGCTGGTTGTACTCCTGAGCGCCCTATCCCAGGGATAAGAGTGACATTCGAAGTGATCTCAAGGGAATGAATATCTTACCTTAGACCAATCGTAGCCCACCGCGTAGGCGAACAGGTTACCTCCACTGTTGAAAGCACCACAAAGCACGGGGAGCGGGGCACGAGTAAATGCTTTCAGGCGCTGACGGCTGTCCTTGTCCCAGAAATGAAGGGTTCCTAGAGGATAAGCAATGATGAGAGAAAACAACAATAACAAGAGAAGCTAGAATGCATGAAGACAGACCATCCGAGCCCATCGTCGAGAAGGTTCCGAGATGATTGAACGCGATATCGTTGACGGCGTAGATGTCATTATTGATACGGTGGCACTTGAACGCGAAGTTGCTGTTCCTGGTGAGAATTCATGGTCAATATTTATAAGACAAAAGCAGGGGGAGACAAGAAAAAGGTACTGGTTGACGTTCTTGTCAAAATATTGAATGGCAACGCGGCCCTCGATGGAGCCCACGGCATAGCCCTTGTTATCGTGGAAGAGACGGACGACGCGCGTCTGGAATTTCAGCGGCGAATCGACATTGTAGACGGGCTGCTGTGGCTTGGAGAGATCATATGCGAGGATCTTGCGGTCGGCCGTGCCGAAGACTGAGGCCGTGCCGCGAATGTCACCAGAATAGAATCGCTCGGGCAAGTCGATCTTGAAGGCAGGATTCGGCTGGCGAGTGTCCCAGAACTTGATCGTCTTGTCCCAGGAGCCCGTCACAGCGCAGTTAATCTCTGGAACGAATTTGACAAAGGAGATCGGCATTT
>Ga0154020_10006879_pt1 | contig 13333 bp, 12 predicted proteins | sample Klosneuvirus_201_FD_109709 | JGI IMG/M metagenome (GOLD analysis project Ga0154020, IMG submission 109709) | Active sludge microbial communities from wastewater, Klosterneuburg, Austria - Klosneuvirus_20160825_MG | ecosystem: Engineered > WWTP > Aerobic digester > Activated sludge | place... | reverse complement strand
TGTGTGCTCTTGTGCTGTGCTTGCTCGCCGGGTGTGGCGCTGGCTTCCCCGCCGAGCCGGACAGCGGTGTGCAGGCCCATGACTCGGGCCGGGGTCCGGACGACGACGCTGGTTTTCAGAGCTCCATGGACGCCCGGGTCGGCCTGGACGCGGAGGCGCTCGACGCCGCGACCGTCGATCTGGGGCTGTCCTCCGATGACGCCGCGAGCAACGCGGACGCCGCGGCGACCGACCTCGGTGGCTCCTCGGACGGCGGTGGGGCGGACGCGGGCGCGGCGGACGGCGGTGGGGCGGACGCGGGCGCGGCGGACGCGGGCGCGGCGGACGCGGGCGCGGCGCACGACGCAGGTTTGCGCGACGGGGGCGTCGGTCCTGCGGACACGGGCGTGGGTCCCGCGGACATCGGTCCCACGGACACTGGCGTCGGCCCCCCGGACACCGGCGTCGGCCCCCCGGACACCGGTGGCCCGGGGCCGGACGCGGGCGATCCGCTCGCCCTGCTCTCCGACGAGTTCGACGGCCCTACCCTCAATCCCTCCTGGTCGGCGCTGAATCCGAGCGCCTTCACGCAGTCCATGACGGGCACCGGGCTCCTGCTGACGCCGACGAACCTCCGCTGGCTGGATGGGGTCAGCGGCCCTGGGTTGGTGAAGCTGGTCAGCGGCAACTTCAAGGCCACGGTGCGGGTGAACGCCCGCAGCGCGACCACCCCCACCAGCCCACCGGACCACGACTTTCAGCTGGCCGGCGTGCTGGCGCGCGATCCGGCCTCCGATATGGCGGGCCGAAATGAGAACTACGTGTTCACGGTGGTCGGCTTCTCGACCCCCAACCTTTGCGTGGAGACCAAGTCGACCCTCAACGACGTCTCGAGCTACGCCTGCCCGGTGTGGGGCAGCGGGGACGCCGAGCTTCGGATCTGCCGCCTGGGCGGGACCTTCCGCCTTTATAAACGGGCGATCGGCGCCTCGACTTGGACGCTGAGCACGACCTACAACCGGACGCTGCCGAACACGCTGCAGGTCGGGCCCATCGCCTACGGGGTCCTCAACTACGACCTCATCGCCAACTTTGATTTCATCCACTTTGGTGGCGTGAGCAACGTGGCGGGGTGCACGGCGGATCCTTGAGGCGGTGGGTTGGGAACGACGGAACGACGAGACCACGAAACGACGAAGGTTCGAATGGTGTTCTGGGAGGTTCTAGCGCTCTAGGCGCGGGACCCAGCCATCGAGCGCCTTTTTGACGAAGTCGAGGCGGTCCTGGCCCCAGTACACTCGGCCGTCCACCACGAAGCTCGGGGCTCCGCAGATCCCGAGGGTCACCGCGTCGGCGGTGTTCTTCCGGAGGAGCTCCTTGATGTCGGGATCCTCGGCGCGGGCGAGGAGCGCCGGGGCATCGAGGCGCAACTCGGTCAGGGCCGCGGTGAGCTGGGCCTTGTCCTCGAGATCCCCATCGTTCACCCACATGACCCGGAAGAGCGCCGCCACCACCTCGCGCATCACCTCCGGCGGCGCGGCCAGGGCGAGGCGGAGGGCCAGGACGCTGCGCTGCGGGAACTTGGCGGGGAAGTTGAACTCCACCCCCCAGTGCTCGGCCCAGCGGTGCTGGTCCTTGACCGCCAGGGCCGCCTTTTGGGGGGGAAAGGTGGCCAGCGGGACGATCGGGGTGCCGATCTCCTTGAACAAGGCCCCCAGCAAGAAGGGCCGGTAGATCAGCGCATGCCCGGCCGCCACGCGCTCGATCTGGGTCGCGCCGAGGTAGGCGAAGGGGCTCGAAAAGTCGAAAAAGAATTCGCAGCGGGCCATCGTGCCTCCGCTCTTCATGCGCGGCGAGGGCTCAGGTAAGCTGCCCCCCGCCCCCATGATCGAGCGACTCGGACGTTACCAGATCATCCGGCCGCTCGCCTCGGGTGGCATGGGCGACATCTTCTTGGCCGAGCACACCGGGCTCTCCGGCTTCGCCAAGCGGGTGGTCGTCAAACAGATCCGGCCAGAGCTGGTCCGAGAGCCCGGCTACCTCGAGCTCTTCCTCAACGAGGCGCGGGTCGGCTCCTTCTTGAACCACCCCAACATCGTGCACATCTTCGACGTCGGACACGAGGACGACAAGCTGTGGCTGGTGATGGAGTACGTCGATGGCGTCGACTTGAAGCGCCTGCTCCGCCGCGCGCACCTGGCCGGGCAGCCCCTCAAGCCGACGGTCTTGGCCGCGGTGATCGTCGAGGTGCTCTCGGCGCTGGAGGAGGCCCACGCCGGCGGCCCGCTGCGCAAAGAACCGATCATCCACCGCGATCTGTCGCCCGAGAATGTGCTCATCGCGCGCAGCGGCGCGGTCAAGGTGCTGGACTTCGGCCTGGCCAAATGGGCCCCGGGCGCCGATCGCGTGCCCTCGCTCGAGGGCAGCCTCATCTTCGGCAAGATCCGCTACATGCCGCCGGAGCAGCTGCGCGGACACCTCATCGACGTGCGCGCCGACCTGTTCTCGCTCGGCGTAGTGATGTTCGAGACCCTGACCAATAACCTCCCCTTCGGCAGCGAGGACGCCAACAGCGTGCTAGCGGCGATCCTGTCGGGGCGTCCCCCGCCGCCGACCGGCCGGCACCCTCAGCGGGATCGCGGGCTCGACGCCCTGATCTACAAGGCCCTCGAGCCCAAGCCCGAAGACCGTTTCCAGACGGCGGGCGAGATGCGAGAGGCGCTCATCGACTACCTGCGCTCCTCGAACATCCAAATGCCGCTGGAGGAGCTGCGGCGCCTGCTCCAGCGGGGAAGCGCGATCGAGGCGGCGGCGCTCGAGGACGGCGACGACACCGCCCATGATCACCGCGTGCCTACTGCGATCGGCCTCGGCATCGCCAAGCGCTGCGGCAAGTGCGGCGGGAGCTTCGAGGCGCTGTTCCTCGACGGATTGATCGTGGACCGCTGCCTCTCCTGCCACGGCACCTGGTTCGATCACGGCGAGGTCCACCGCATGGTTGGCCGCGGCACCACGACCGGCCGCTTTCGCGCCGAATCGCTGGGTGGAAAGCAGGCCCCGCTCGACGCGCTGCTCGGCTCCTGCCCCACTTGCAAGGTCGGACTGCGCAGCTTCGCGGTGCCCAACGCCAACGCATCGCTCGAGGTCTGCCCGCTCTGCCTCGGGGTGTGGTTTGACAAAGGCGAGGTCGAGCTCCTCGAGCGCCCCGACGTGGTGACCTGGTTCCGTTCGGTGATCGACGCGATGCGCTTCTCTTAGGGGGGCTCATACGCTCGAATCGAAGCTCCCCCGCGCGTCTTCGCGTGCAGTGGCTGGCGCGCGAAGCGTGCCTGGTGCCACTCGGACAGACTGCCCACGCAGCCAACAAGTACCGAGAAACAGATGCCCCACGGGCCTAAGTGAACGGCGTCGCCCCCGGGGCGTTCAGCCCATCCGCTGACGCGCCGCGAAGGCCCGAGAGATCGTGGCCGAGTCGGCGTACTCGATGTCTCCGCCGATCGGGAGTCCAGAGGCGATGCGCGTGACCCGCAGGCCGAGGGGCTGAAGCAGCCGCTGCAGATAGAGCGCCGTCGCCTCGCCGTCCACGCTCGGGTTGGTGGCCACGATGATCTCTTTGACCTCGGCGTCCTCGCCGGTGCCGAGCCGGGTGAGCAGGTCCTTGATCTTGAGCTGGTCCGGCCCCACCCCGTCCAGCGGCGCGATCGCCCCGTGCAGCACGTGGTAACGGCCGCGAAATTCATGGGTCCGCTCGATGGCGCGGAGATCGGCGACGTGCTCCACCACGCACAAGATCCCCCCGTCGCGCCGCTCATCGGCGCAGATCGAGCAGAGCTCGCGATCGGTGAGGGTGCAGCAGCGGCGACAAAACCGAGTGCGCTGGGTCGCGTCGACCAAGGCCGAGGCCAGCTCTTCCGCCAGCTCGGGGCCGGCGCGCAGCACATGGAAGGCGAGCCGCGTGGCGGTCTTCTCTCCGATGCCGGGGAGCTTCCCGAGCGCCTGGATGAGCCGCGCGATGGGATCGGGGGCGGTCATGCTCGCCCTGTAGAACACTTTGGGCCGGCTTTTCGAAGCAAAAAGGGGCAGGCCCAGCAGCCTTGCTAAGGGCCCGCTGGGGTGCTGGTGCGCGCGCCGACGCTCGCTTCTTGAGGCCGGGCGGGCGCGTGCAGGGACCAGGCGAGGCTCGCGATGACCACGCTGCCGAGGAGCACCAGCAGGTTTCCGAGGACCGCGCTCCGGGTGCTCCGAAAGAGCGCGCCGGAGAAGGCCGAGGTGCCCACCACATGGAACATGATCACCACGAGCGACAGGACCCAGATCTGGTCCACACCGCGGAGGACGACGAGCAGCAAAGAGCTGAGTACGAGGAGCGCGAACACGCCGCGGTGAACGTGCCAGGGCTGCACCGTCGGCAGTGTTTCGGGTCGGAACTCCCGGGGCAAGCGTGATAGCTGGAGCCGTGCGCCTCGCCCGTTCCCTCGCTGCCATCGTGGCCCTCGTCGGCTGCACGCCCGCTCCTCCTCTCCCGCCGAAGCCCTCGATTGCTGCGGACGCCGACGCGGAGCGGGTCCAGCGCTGGCGGCGCTTCTTGGTCGACTACCTGCGCGTCGACACGACGAGCCCTCCCGGCAACGAGGCGCTGGCGGCCCCGGTGCTGAGCGCCGCCTTGACCGAGGTCGGGCTCAGCCCGCGCACCACCACCGTCGCGCCAGGCCGCGTGAACGTGATGGCTGTACTGGCGGCCGCGGCGCCGGATCCGGGCGCCGGGCCCCTGATCTTGCTGCACCACATCGACGTCGTCCCGGCCGAGGTCGATCGCTGGACCGTGCCCCCGTTCGCGGGCCTCGAGCGCGACGGCAAACTCTACGGCCGCGGCGCGATCGACACCAAGAGCCTGGCGGCGCTGCACCTCTACGCGCTCGAACGCTTGGCCAAAGCCCCGGCGCGGCTCAAGCGGAGCGTGGTGTTTTTGGCGGTCAGCGATGAGGAGTCGCTCGGGCTGGGCGCTCAGCACTTCGTGGCCCACGAGCTGCGTGCCCTCGGCGCCGAGTACCTGCTCGATGAAGGTGGCTTCGCCATCCGCCGCTTCCTCGGGGAGCACGACGTGGCGGTGATCGCCACGGCCCAAAAGCGCACCTCCAAGCTCCGGCTCACCGTCCGCGGCGCGGCTGGCCATGGCTCGCGCCCCCTCCCGACCGGCGGCCCGAGCCTGCTGGCCAGGGCCTTGGTGCGGCTCCTCGACGATCCGCTGCCGATGCGGCTCGGGCCCTACAACGCGCCGCTCTTTGGTGCCCTGGCCAGCATCGCGCCCTTCCCGAAGAGCGTGGTGATGGCGCAGATCGAAGCCCCCGGGGTGCTATCGGCGCTCTCGGGGGCGCTCTCGGCCGACAAGAACCTGAACCCGATCTTGCGAGACACCTTGGCGCTGACCGTCGTCGCCGCGGGCGACAAGTCCAACGTGATCCCCTCCGAAGGCAGCGCGATCTTCGACCTGCGGCTGCTCCCCGACACCGACGTCGAGCGCCTCGTCGCCGAGCTCAACGCCAAGGTGCAGGACCTGGGCGGCACGATCGAGATCCTCGAAGGCCCGCTCCCGCCCGCCGAGCCCTCCCCCACCGCTGATCCCTTGTTTCAGGCGATCCGCGAGGGGATCTTGGCCCACGCGCCGGCCACCACCGTCTCGCCCTGGCTCCTGGTGGGGGCCAGCGACGCCCGCTTCTTTCGTGCGCAGGGCGTGAAGACCTACGGCTTCGACCCCATCTTCCTCGACAAGGAGGCCTTGGACACGATCCACGGCCACGACGAAGCGGTGAAGATCAGCGAGCTCGAGGCGGGCATGCGGATCTACGCCGAGGTGCTCGAGCGATTCCTGCTGCGGCCGTAGCAGACCGACCTGATCGCTGGAGCCCGGCGCTTGAGATCGGAGCCGGTACCAGGACCGGGGCTCTCGGCAGCCTCAGGCCAGGACCTGCGCGGGTGTCAGCGCGGGCCGCTCGCCCCAGCGCTGCTTGGAGAAGGGCGTCAGCGGAGGGATGCGGATCGCGGCTGACAGCGCGTTGACCGTGCGCCAGAAGAACCGCTCGAAGCGCCCCTCGATCAGGCCTCGCTCCAGCGAATAGTGCACGTTGGCCGAGCTGGTCTCGAGGAAGGCCTCGGCCTCGATCGCCCGGATCTCCTTTAGCCGCCGCTCGACCTCCCCATCGCTGGGGGCGTACTGGCGGATGATCGCGCGGCAGTACTTGAGGTGGCGCTCCTCGTCCGCCGCGATGATGCGGAAGGTCTCGGCCGTCTCCGGGTCGATCGGCGCGAAGGCGTCGATGAACATCCCAAACTGCGTGACCGCGCGCTCCTCGATCACCAGCAGGACTAGGTAGGCCGTCAGCACGCCATCGTCATTTTGGATGGGCTTCTCGAAGAAGCCGCCCAGCTTGGCGTCGATGCGGTCGAGGATCTTGAGGTGGCTTGGGACCGGCTCCACCTGGGCCCCCGTGGCGTCCCGCCGGGCCCGCAAGATCTGACCGTGGCGGATCTCGTCGCTGCGGTGGTGGTCGATGATCCGCTTCAGCTTGGGGTCGGTCACCCACGACAGCGCTTGATCGAAGATCGAGGCCTCGCCATTGTCCTCGGCGTCGGCGACCTGGTTGAGGAGATGGGCCCGGCCTTCGGGCGTCTTCAGCAGGGCCTTCATGAAGCGGTGGGTCAGGTATTCTCGAAGATCCATGGCGTGCTCCTTATGGACGGATGACCAATGTGGTGTTTTGGTCAGTTGAGGCCAGACGTCTTCGGGCGGCGGGGTGCGCGTTCATCGAAGGCTCCTAGGCCGGGTGGTGGGGGGAGGGCTTCTTCAGCCCGTTCAAGACGAGATCGAGGCCAGCGGCGCGGCGCTTCTTCATGCGCTCCGCCCGCGCCTCCTTGTTGTGATCGTGCAGGAGGAAATAGGAGATCTGGAGGTCGATGAGGAGCACCGCCACGGTGTCCAGATCGAGGTCCTCGCGAAACAGGCCCTGTTTTTGGCCGAGCTTCAGGATGTCGATGACGTTCTCGCGTCCGATGGTGGCCAGGTCATCGAGCCGGTCCTTCCACTTCGGGAGCATGAGATGGCACTCCCCAAAGAGCAGCGAGCGGACCAGGGGGTGATCGTCGAAGTAGCGGACGCCGGCGTCTGAGGCGTAGGCCAAGAGCTCGTCGGCCGGCAGCCGGGGGTCGAGGTTCTTGGCCACCGAGGCTGCCCAGGAACGCACCTCGCGGTGGAGGACCTGGTAAAAGAGGTCTTCCTTGGACTGGGCGGCCAGGTACACGGTGCCCTTGGCGACCCCGGCGGCCTCGGCGATGGCGTCGATGGAGGCCTTCTTGAAGCCGAAGCGCTGAAACGCCTTCGCGGCGGCGCTCAAAATACCATCTCGCTTGGCCAGCTCCACGACTGACTACTTTCTAATTCTGGTCACTCTTGTTGTCAAGGCCGCGCGCGCGGCCGAGGAGCGCGACCGTTTCCTGCGTCGGGCCGTGGGCTTCGGCATAGGCCGACAGCGCCTCCTCGGCCTCGGGGCCCAGCCCCGCCGCCAGGTAAAGGCGCCCCAGCTCCAGGATCTCTCCGGTCAGGCTGGGGTCGAGGAGGAGGAGCCGCTCACAGGCCGAGGCTGCCCGCAGGTAGTCGCCCCGCTGCCGGTGCATCGTCTTCAAGTTGGAGAGGACGCGGGCGACGATGGCCTGGTCGCTCGGCGGCTCGAGCTCGGCCGGCCCGATCGCCATGCGTCGCCCGATCGCCCGCTCGATGAGCACCGGGAGATCGCGGCGGGTCAGCGCCCGACCCCGCGCGAAGGGGTCGAGGAACAGCTCCGGCTCTTCGTCCGAGCGCACCAAGAAGTGCCCCGGGAGGCCCACCCCCGAGAGCGGTACGCTGGCCCGTCGACCGATCTCCAGATACACGAGCGAGAGGCTGATCGGCAGCCCGGTTCGGCGCTCCAGCACGTCGTGCAGGTAGCTGTTCCTCGGATCGTAGTAGTCGTCGACGTTGCCGCGAAAGCCGAGCTCTTGGCCGAGCCAGTCCGCGAGGGCGCGGGCCCGCGCCGCGCCGCTGCTCCCTTTGATCCGCGCGTCCGCTTGGACCCCGAGCTGATCGAGCTCGGCGATCATATGACTGACGTCGGCGCCGGGGTCGTCTTCAGCGGCGATGACCGCGGCGATCTCGCCGAGGTTGGCCTCCCCTCCGATCGAGGAGATCATCCCTTCGAACGCGGTCCGCGCTTTGGACAGCCTTACGCGACCCCGGAGGTCGAAGCTCATTCCGTGCGAGGGTAGCCCAAGCGCCTGAGGGTGGCGAGGCCTCGCCAGCGAGGGAGGCCAGCGGTCCGCCCAAAGAGCCTGTCCCTGGCCGCGGTTTGGATCCAGAATCCCCGCGTGCGCCCGCGAACCGTCTTGTTGTTGGTCCTCGGCGTGACCGCGCTCCTCGTCGCTTTGCCTCTCTTGTTCACCTTCCTGTTCTCCCGGCCGATCGTGTTCCACCCGACCATCACCAGCGCCGAGGCGATGGAGGCGGCCGCAGAGCGCGCTGGCTTTCGGGTGGAGCAACTCCGCCTGGGCACGGGTGAGACCGTGGTCGGTGCGGTCAGGACCTCGACCGCGCCCAGCCGCAAGCTCCTGCTCTTTTTCGGGGGCAACGCCTTCGACCTCCCCTCCTCGATCTTCGTCACCGATCTGGTGTGCGCACACCGCCCGATCGACATCGCGACCTTTGCCTATCGAGGTTACGACGGCTCCAGCGGCGCACCGAGCGCCTGGGGCCTGGCGGCCGATGCCAAGGCGCTGGCCATCCTGCTGCGGGCGCGGTTTCCCGGCGAGGCCTTGATCCTGATGGGGCAGTCGCTCGGCACCGGCGTGGCCGCGCGCTTGGCCGCGGAGCTGGCCGACGCCGGCGCGCCACCCGAGTCGCTGATCTTGGTGTCGCCGTTTCGCTCGGTCTCCCGCTTGTTCAGCGAGGCGGTCCCCGTCCTGCCGCTCGGGCTGGCGGTGCGCGACCGCTTTGATACCGAGGCGCTGGTGGAGCGCATTCGGTCGCAAGTGTTGATCGTGCACGGCGACCAAGACGCGCTCATCCCGGTCGAGCACGGACGGGAGCTGGCGCGGCTCTTGGGGGAGCGCGCGAAGCTGGTGACCATCCCCGGCGCGGGTCACGGCGATATGTGGGATCACGACCAAAGCCGCGCGGCGGTCGCAGGCTTTCTAGATGGAGCGAGCGGTGGAGCGCGCTGAGCGAAGCTGCGGTCCTGCTCGGGCCGCTCCAACGAAGAAGTAGCTGAGGCTAATGTGCGCATATAGCGCACATTGCGTTTAGTGATACAACTCAAGGGCTTGTGGGACAACTTTCTGCGTATCCCACCGATAACCACCTCACTATGTTTCAGGCCCTCAACCCCATTCGCAACGCTATCGGCTTCCTCGACTTTGAGAATCAGCAGGGCACCAACTCCCTGAGCTCCGAGGATCGCGCCAAGGTGGTCGGCCGCAACGCCATCGACGCCGGGCTCCAGGGGACCATCGCCTACGGGCCCCCCGTCATCTCGGAAGCGGCCGCGATCGGCCTCGGCGTGCGCGGCCTCTACCGCATGGCGACGGGCGGGTTCAAAGGGTTCATCGCGATGATGGCGCTGCTGTTCGCCGGCAGTGACGCGGCCAAGAAAGCGGGCGGCGGCGCAGCGGTGCGCGATCTGGCCAGCGGCTTCACCAACGCGGCTCTGGCGACCAGCGCCCTCCTCCCCTTCCCGGGCGTGGGCCGTAGCGCGAACGCGATCGCCATGTACATCAACGGCGCGCAGGCGGTGAACACGCTGATCCCGCAGGAAGGCTCGCCCGAGTCGAAGGTCAGCTGAGCCGGAACGAGGCCAGGATCTCGCGCATCCGCGGCGCTTCTCGGGCGTACAGGGCCTCGGTGCTCGAGATCGCCAGCGCGACGACGCTTCGCTTGGTCCCCTCGGGGATGAACAGCGTGGCCTGAACGACCGCGCCTCCGCCGGCCTCAAAGCGGATCACCGCCCCCGGGACCTCCCCGAGCGTGGGGTGAGGCCACGAGACGCGCTCCATCAGACGAAAGCCCGGCAGGCTACCCTGCATCGCGGCGATGTGGCCCTGGGCCGCGCCCTCGGCGGTCTCTCCGGGGCCGAGCGCCAGCGACGACATCACGATGCTCAGCCGCGCAGCGCCGCTCGCGCCCTTGGGGCTCCGCACCACCGCCCCAGGGAGCTCCCCCGAGGTCACGAACTGATAGGTGCTGACGTCCTGCCAATCAGCGGTGAGCTCGAGGCTCCCGAGGCGAGTCTGATGCTTCATCGCAGGCCCCCTACTATTGGCGTGGCGGCCACAGCTCGGCCGACTTGATCGGCGCGTGTCCGTTCTTCTCCTTGAGCGGGTCGCTGAAGAGCCGCGAAGACACCCGGACGTTCTCGAGCGCGGTGTCTGCCATCACCTGGCCGGCGGCCTCGTAGATGCTGTCCCCGTCGATGTGCAGGTACTTGAAGACGTCGACCGGACGGCCCGACTTGGAGGCCTTGCGCAGCGCCAGGGTCTCGGCCCGGACACCGACGATGCTCCCCAAGTTGTCGAGCAAGCCCGGCTCGCCGTCGACCACCGCCACGATCGGCACGCGGCGGCCGCCCGCCAGGATGTAGTCGGCGCGATCCTTGATTTCGAGGCCCTTCTTGGGGCTGAGGTGAAGGTCCCCGGTCACGCCCAGGCCGCTCCGGAGGTGCTGATAGCCGTCCTCATGGGCCAGGTTGCCGATCAAGAGATCGGCCGAGGTGACGACGATGACGTTGGCGTAGATCCCGTTCTCCTTGAGGCGATCGGAGGCCGCCAGCGCCTCGGTGGTGACCGAGCCCATCGAGAAGATGTTCACCACGTTCTCGCCCGGCTCGTAGCCCGGCTGTCCGCGGTGATCGACCAAGTAGTAGGCCCCAGCGAGCGCGTCCAGTCGCGTGGCAGCGAGCACCTCGGCCTCCGAGCGACCTACGAAGCGCAAGTGTTGGTTGAGTCGCTTCATCATCTCGGCCTGTTTGATGGCCCGGGTCACGGCCCGCAACACCACGCCCGAGCGGCCCTTGTCGTCACCTTGATAGTGGCGGCGCACCGTCTCCGAGAGGATCCAGTCCATCTCGATCGCGTAGAAGGGCTCCCAGGTGATGAGGTTCGGCATCTGCAGATCGCTCTTCCACGAGTGCTGCGCGCCCTCCGGCGACAAGGTCGCGCCCGACGGCGTGCCGACCACGATGAAGCTCGCGCCCCAGTACAGGTTGTAATAGAGCTGATCGAGCGCGCGCTTGATGAAGAAGTCGTAGACGGTCATCACCGGCAACATCGGGATGCCCAGCCTATCGCGCAGCTTTCCGAAGGAACCGACCGCCGTCATGCAGTTGGCCTCGGCGATCTCGAAGCGGATGTGACGGGTGCGCTGCTCTTCGGAGGGCAGCAGCACCGGACGGCGGCGATCGCCCACGCCGAGCTGCTTCTCCCAGTTGCGCTCGAAGTCCGGTCCGTAGATGCGATCGTCCATCGCCGGGTTGATGTTGGTGGAGGTGCCCACGTCGGGGGCCATCGTCACCACCAGCTCGGCCGCCGGGCCCCAGCGCTTGTCCTCCGGCGCCCGCTCCTTCTTGAGCTCGCCCCGTCGCTGGGCCTCTTCCTCATGGCCCATGCGGATGAGCTTCCCGGCGAGCTGACCCCAGACGTACTGGGTGTGCACCAGCGGGAGAAACTTGAGATCGACGTGCAGTCCTTCGGGGATGCCGCCGACCTTATCCACGCTGGCCTTGGCCTCTGCGGCGTTTTTGTCCTTCTTGGCCCACTGGGCCTCCATGCCCTGGCGCAACTTCTTGCCTCGCTCGGCCAAGAACTGACCCTCGGGCGTGCGCTCACCGAAACGGGCGAAGGGATCCTTCTTGTCGATCCCCTCCGAGGCGAGGAGCGCGTCGACCTCGGCCTCTTCGGGCAGCGCCGAGTGGTTTCCGGGGGCCGCCATCATCTCGAGCCCCCAGCCCTTCAAGGTGTGGGCGACGATCATGGTCGGGCGACGATCGGCCTTCTTGGCGGTGTGGAGCGCCTCGAGCAAGACGGCGACGTCGTGACCGCCGAGATCCGTGAGCGCGGTCCACAGATCGGCGTCGCTGACGGCCTTCAGCCCGGCCTCGAGCTTGGGCTCGAGCTTGAGGCAGTGCTCGCGGACGAGCGCGCCGTCCTTCTTCATGAGCAGCGCCTGCAGCTCGTAGTCTGAGAAGCCCTCCTCGAAGAGCCGCTGAAAGGCCGGGTCACCGACGCTCTTGAACAGCTTCTGTCGCAAGCGTCCATGGCGCACCTGGATGACGTCCCAGCCGTTGGCGCGGGAGACCCGCTCGATGCGATCGGCGTCGGTGCCGTGCAGGCCGCGCTGGTTGATGATCCGCGTACCGTCCAGGTTTTGCCGGTTGTAGTCGACGATCCAGGTCAGGTTGCCGATCTCGCGCTCCGCCCCTTCGGGCATGGCCTCCATCAAGGAGCCCTCGCGAAACTCGGAGTCACCCATCAAGCACCAGAAGTGGGCGTGCCGCGGGGCGTCCAGGCCGTGGTCTTCGGCGTAGCGGTAGGCCAACGCCGTATAGAGCGCCGACACCGGAGGGATGCCGACCGAGCCGGAAGGGAAGAAGTAGTCGCCGTCCGGATCCCACTCGGAGTGGTAGCTCTGAAAGACCGGCTCGCCCGCCTGGGAGAACTTGCGGAGGCCGGCCATGGCGACCTTGCCCTCCGCCTCGCTGAGCCAGCGACGACCGCGACTCTCGTGCAGGAGGCCGAGCGCGTAGTTGATCGAGTGGTCGACCGGCGAGGCGTGCGGCTTGACCGCCAGCATGTCGTCGGACTCGCGGATGCCGAGGTGGATCGCCGAGAGGATGTGGACCGCCGAGGAGCAGGCCGCGGGATGGCCGCCGACCTTGGGATCGCCCTCTTGCTCATCGTCGCGGTTGTTGGCGTCGTAGATCATCTTCGTGGCGTGGATGAAGACGCGGCGAGCGATGCGCTGGATGAGGTCTGCCTCAGTCATGATCCGGCTCCATACCGCAGGCCGCCGGGGGGCTCCAGTGCCAAGAGCAGCGCGCCCGAACGCGGCGAGATCACGCCCGCAGGTGCTTCATTCCCGGAAAAACCGGGCAAGACGCGTCGCGTCAGGGTCGCTGGACTGACGGCGCGTCGAAAAAAACTGACGCGCGCGCTATCCGCTGGCGAGCCCGAGCACCGCGGCTTTGAGCGCCTTCATGTCGTAGCCCGAGCTCACCCAGTGCACGTTCCCGGCGGCGTCGACCAGGACGGCGTAGGGCAGCAGCTCCGCGCGGTAGCGGCG
>Ga0154020_10006877_pt1 | contig 13335 bp, 14 predicted proteins | sample Klosneuvirus_201_FD_109709 | JGI IMG/M metagenome (GOLD analysis project Ga0154020, IMG submission 109709) | Active sludge microbial communities from wastewater, Klosterneuburg, Austria - Klosneuvirus_20160825_MG | ecosystem: Engineered > WWTP > Aerobic digester > Activated sludge | place... | reverse complement strand
CTCGCTTCTCCGCCCCGTGCAGAGGGAAAGAACTCAGAAGGGGTGTCTCACCTCAGCCTGACGCACAGGGCTGCGCCGCGAGAGATCGTTCATCCCGCTCCGTACCGGGCAGTTCTGGACCGTTGCGTAGCAAAGTGTTAGCAGCCTCGCGATCCGACGCCTACCCCTCGGCGGTGGCGATACGGTGCCAGAGAGGCAGCAGCATCTGACGGTGAGGGTAAGGACACGATGGTTCAGGTACTGGGAAAGCTCGAGCCGCTCAACCCGCGGAAGGTGTGGCCCCACGAGGCCCACGACTTCACACCCTGGCTCCTGGACAACGCCGACGCGCTTGCCGACGTGCTCGGCATTGACATGGAGTTGAGCGCTGCTGAGCACCCCGTGGGCGGCTACTCACTAGATCTTCTGGGCAAGGACCTGACGAACAACTGCGTCCTGATAGTGGAGAACCAGCTGACCCAGACCGACCACGGTCACTAGGCCAGATCCTCACGTACGCCGCGGGGACCGAGGCCAAGACGATCGTGTGGATGGCGACCAGCTTCCGCGAGGAGCACCGCCAGGCGTTGGACTACCTCAACGATCTCGCCGGGGAGGGTGCCAGGTTCTTCGGGATCGAGATCACGGTGGTGAGGATCGGGGAGTCTGAGCCTGCACCGCTGTTTCGCTTGCGTGCCCAGCCCAACGACTGGCACGCGCAGGTCTCCGCGGTGGCTCGCACGACGTCCCAGCAGGCCGGGAAGGGTCCGCTGTACCAGAAGTTCTGGGAGCAGTTCCTGCGGGAGGTCACCTCGTCGCGGCCACGTTGGACCCGGGCGACCAAGCCGCAGTCGAGTAACTGGCTGTCCCTTCCCTGCCCCTTCAAGGGGTACTCGTACTACGCCGTCAGCTTCGCCCAGAGGGGCAAGCTGCGCTCTGAGCTCTACCTCGATGCCGCTGAACCGGAAGCGGTCGATCACCTCTACCAGAGCCTGCTGGCGGTCAAGCCTCAGATCGAGGCCGTCTACGGACGACCTCTGTCTTGGGAGGCGCTCCCAGAGAGGCGCGCAAGCCGAATCGCTGACTACTCGGTCGGAAGCGTGACCAATCAGGACTCGTACACGGACTATGTCCACTGGCTGATCGACGCACAGGACAGGCTCCGCAAAGCCATCGACACCGTCCGGCCCGGATTGCCAACGTGAGAGGGAACCGATGATCGACACCACGTTCGACTTCCGAAGCGACGCCGGGGGACATGACCCCGACTCGCGCAGTCCCACGCTACGCAGGTACCACCGGCTGCTGTGGAGCAAACCCTTGCCCAACGGAGAACTGTTCGACCTCGACGAGGCCACTCCGGGGGTGTACCTGCACCACCGATCGCCACTCGGGGAGTTCTATCTGGCGAGCGATTCGGTGATCCCAACGTTCACGAGGTACGTGAAGGTTCGGCCAATCACCGACCAACTCCCCGAGGCCGAGCACGAGGCCTTCAATACGATCGGCTACACCATCGGCGGGATGATGGTCTTCCCTGGGAACAAGGTCGACAACAAGCTGACGCTGAATGGGGCGCGGGGGCTCTACCCGAGGATCGCCGACCGGATGGATCTGACGCTGGAGTGCATCCGGCGTCACTACCTCGGTGCGGACAACCCGCTCGAGGAGGTCCTGAAGCGCTACAGCGACTTCTTCAACCTCTTTGAGGACTTCCCCGGCTACGTCGACCACTTCCTCCTTCAGGACCTGGTCACCACCGACGGCGGCGGCGTCAAGTTCTTCATGCCGTTCGACGACTTCTCGACCCCGGCGCTGCCGCGTGACCTCGAGACCTACCGGGAGTACCGGCGACGCAGCATTGACTTCATCCAGGCGAGGAATGTCCGGATCGACCGATGGGCTCGCGAGAACCTCGCCACCGAACCGGCGGAAGGACGTCCATGATGGGCGAGCCTTCGGCGTCGGGACCTGGTGGGTGGCTGATGCCCTCGGACTGGAGCGACCGGGTGGGTAGTGCATTGGCCGAGTCCGAGTGGGCGAGCCTGAAGGGCTTCGTAGACTCCGAGAGGGCTGAGCACGAGGTGTACCCGCCCGCGGAGCAGGTGTTCAACGCGTTCCGTCTGACGTCGTACGAGGACACTCGCGTGGTCATCCTCGGCCAGGATCCCTATCACGGACCCGGCCAAGCACATGGGCTCTGCTTCTCGGTGCCCAGTGATCTGCCCAAGAAGCCGCCGTCTCTCATCAACATCCTCCGGGAGTTGAAGGATGACGAAGGTGTCGACCTGCCAAGCGGTGACCTGCAGGGCTGGGCACGGCAGGGGGTGCTGCTGCTCAACACGACCCTCACGGTACGCCGCGGCCAAGCTGGCTCTCATCAGCGTCGAGGGTGGGAGCGCTTCACCGACGGGGTGCTGCGTGCCGTCAACGACAAGAACCAGCGGGTGGTCTTCGTCCTGTGGGGGAGCCCCGCCCGAAGGAAGAAGAAGCTGATCACCAACCCGCTGCACGTGGTGATCGAGTCCCCCCACCCTTCGCCGCTGTCCGCCTACCGAGGGTTCGTCGGCAGCAAGCCCTTCTCAAGGACCAACGCATACCTCCGCGACGTAGGGCTCACACCGATTGACTGGTCCAACGCTGGCGTCAGCAAGGCGGGGGAGACCGCCCGATAGCCCACCTCCATGGACGAGATGGGACGCCACCAGCCGCGAGCAGTCAGAGGCCCGGGCAGCCGTTCCCCTTTGCCGCGAACACGACTCGAGCGGGCGCGGTCGTACTGCGGGACAAACTGTCGTCGTCTGCAAGGTCGCTGCTACTGCGATTCGAGGTGGGCCGGGACGGCGGGTCCTTCACCCCCATCTAGGACGTCGTGAGCGCGACGGTGCCCCTGGAAGGGGCTCAACTAGTCCCTTAATGGAGCGGGCATCTCGACAGGTGGGCAACTACGGAGGACCGCATGAAGGCGGCCATCGGCGACGTCCTCGCGTTGCTACTGTTTCGAATCCCACGTCCTCGGAGAGCGAGCCATGGCAACCAAGGTCTTCATTAGTTGGTCAGGTGACAAGAGCCGGGGCGTAGCCGAAGCCCTTCGCTCGTGGTTGCCGAAGGTGATCCAGAGCGTTGAACCTTTTATGTCTTCCGCAGACATCGCAGCTGGGAGTCGACCCCTAGCGGACATCGAGAGAAGTCTTGACGACGCTGAGTTCGGCATCATCTGCGTCTCAAGCGACAACTGGGATCGGCCCTGGCTGAATTTCGAGGCTGGCGCAATCTCTAAGCGGCTGGGGTTACAGGAGACACGAGTCAGTCCGCTGCTGATCGATCTTCAACCGAGCGACATCGACAGTCCTCTGAGACAATTTCAGATGAAGCCTTGCGACAGGGCTGGGGTGTTGGAAGTGCTCGCTAGCCTCAACAGTCGATGCGGAGATGGCGCGCTCTCGGAAAGCGACCTGCGCGAGACATTCGACATGTGGTGGCCGCTGTTGGAGTCCGACATTGAGCAGGCGAAGTCCGCTACGCCAACCAGGCCGATCCATCGGGAACAGTCGGAAAAACTCGACGAGGTGTTGACTTTGGTGCGGTCACTATCAGGTCGTATCCCATCGAAAGTGCTCACCCAAGAGGACGTGGAGAAGACCGCACTCAAGGAGGTGCTGGTTGGAGCCGGTGTCCGTCAGTGGGGGGCATCGCGGACCCTCGACCGCTTCCGTATAACGACGCCCGTCGAACTCGATGCGTCCACCAAGGACGCGGTTCGTGACGTCATCTCGCACCACAACGTGCAGTTTGCGGTGCGCCCGATCATCGATCCGGATGACCCAGAGGCGGAGGGCAGGTAGCTGACAGTGGCACTCCGTTCCTTTCAGGAACGTGCGGGTCGCTGGCTGGCCACGGCAGTGAAGGTTCCTGAGCTCCTCGGCCAGGCCCCCTGGGGCACCGTCGTCTTAACCGCGAAGCCCTCAGGGTGACCGAAACCGCACAGCCGCGAGGTCCGGACCGATTGCGCCGGTTCGGGCCTCGATCACGCGAGCCGCAGGACCTCGGACTCAGGGAGTCCACGTGACGGCGAGTCCACTGCGCATCGCCGTCGCAATGTGTTCCGCGACGTAGCCGGGGGCGTCGCTGGTTCCTACCCGGACCTTTCCCTCCCGCTGCATGACGTAGGTCTTATGGGCGGACCCTGCGGGGAGCACCAAAACTTCCTCGATCCGTGCATAGAGGCGGGCGTAGCGCATGCTCGACCACGTGTGACCCGTGTCGTAGAAGAAGAAGAGTCCCGGATAGTGCCTTTCGCTCCATCGAGACAGACGGCCAGGACGCCGAAGCACGAGGAACACCCGCCCGCGGTCTGGTGATCTCTGGTCGACCAGCTCGGCAGCCCACAGCGCTTCTCCGAGACCAACGGTGCGGAAGCGCTCCATGTCGGAGAACGTGGGGGTAGCGAGCAGGTTCAGCCGTAGACCGCTGAGAAGTGCCGCCGCCCCGAACTCCGTGAGCCACTTGCTCCAGGCCGTCGCCCACTGGTCGAACTCGGGTGCGCTCTGTGCAGTCACCTCTCCGTCGAACAGTCGGAGTGCCCACTTGGGCTTCTCCATTTCGGCGACGCCTCGTTGCAGCACGCGGGTGAAGACCGATACGAGCGGAGCCAGGTCGCCGCCCTCGTCGCTTGTTGCCAAGGCGGTGATGTACTGACCGCGATCTGAGGAGCTTCGAACAATAAGTGGCGGCAACGCTGCGGCACCGATGACGATGTTCGCGAGGAGGCGAGCGATTCTTCCGTTCCCGTCCTCGAACGGATGGATGTGTGTCAACCAAGCGTGCGACGTCGCGGCAATGACGACCGGGGGCAAGAGGTGCTCGGCCCGCACGCGGTTCTGCCAACTGATCAACTGGTGCATCGCTCCAGAGACGTCGCTTGGAAAGAGCGGTTCATGGGTCGCTCCCTCGATCTCATTGACGAACCGCTTGTACCGACCTGCGCCGGGATGCTCCCGGAGCACGAGGCGATGCATGTCCCGCACGTCCACTTCCGTCAGATGCCTCCCTTGTCTCTGCGAGGCGAGGATGTCCTCAGCGAGAAGCTTCGCGCCGTGCATCCCTAAGACTTCCTGGGTCTTGGTGTCGTTACTTAGCGTGGCGACCAGCGTTTGCCTGTTGATGGAGTGTGTGATCTGCTGCGCCTCCGTTGAACGCAGCACCGCGGCGGTTCCTGCGAGAGACGGGCCTAGCCCTTCAATCTTGTTCGTCTCGTAGATCTCCCGGATGCGGTTGTTCCTGCGCATGAGAGAGCGGACTTGGCTCACAACGAGAGTGTGAGCCTTGACCGAGCGGGCTTCGACGCGTCGCAAGCGGTCCACCAATGGCTTGATCCGCTCCCGCTGCTCGGGGTCTTCGGGAACTGAGTAAGGCGACCCGACGAGCCCTCGATTCAGCGCCTCGACGGACCACGGGTCCGTGTCAACCGTCGTCATCGGCTCTCCAAAACGCCCGTATTGCAGACTTGTCGCTCAGGCACGGAACTCGATGCGTGTGCCCTCGCTGATATGTGTGGCGTAGTCGCGGGCCTCTGCCATCGAGATGGTCCCGCCGCGCCGATCCCATTCGCGCCTGAGAGCCGGTGCGATCTGGTCGACGGTCTGACCCTTGTGCCGACGAGCGAAGTCGTCCATCCACTTCTGCTCGTCTCGGGCAGCCTCCTTGACGATATCGTTTGTCAGTTTCTTGAACGCCTTGTCATCGAATGAGAACCTGCTAGCCATAGGACCCTCCCGTTGTCGGCCTGCCGCTGCATGGGCGACCTTCGGGTCACGATAGACGCTGTGTCCGACACCCCTACGAAGTTATCCACAGGCCAACTAAGCATCCACAGCTATCTTCCCCAGGCTGGCCTGCTGGCCAGGGCCTGCGTGTGACCGGCCCGACCGCCCCCAGACGCGGACCCTCGCGAGGAGTTGCCCGCTGCGGAACATGAGCAGTCGGTGGACCGGGGCGAGGCCTGCCGCCTCGACGTCAGGTCTGGTGACTTTGCGCGGCGAGGTTCGTGACACCGGGCGACGATCGAAGTGGGCACGGGTGCCAGTCGGCCTTGGTACACAGGAGTGTGACCGGTTCGCCCGACGGGGACTCCCCAGGTGTGGCTTCGCAGCTGCGGCCCAGCGACCTTCTGAACTCCGCTTCCTCCGGGCTGCCGCGCCGATTCAGGGCACGGCTGCTCCAGCTGGAGCCTCGCACGACGGCTCAGGGCGTGCCGTGGGCCGTCCTCACCTTCACGTGGTCGGGTCGGCGGCTCCGCGGTCCCCTGTTCCCTCGCGAGTGGGAGCGCAGTCCAGCGCTGGTCCTTGGTGACGTCTACGAGGTCATGGGGACCGTCGCGTTCCGTCACGGCACGACCGTCATGCGCATCCTGACGATCGCCGAATCACTCGTACTGTGCCGCGGACCTGCCAGCGTTCCAAGCGACGACGTCCAGCAGACGCAGGGCTGAGACAGTCTGCCGCTGGGGGATTTCCGAGAACCCGGCCCATACCTCGGGTTGCCCAACCAGGTCCTCGTTGATGGCTGTGCACATGGCCGCCCAGTAGTCGACCGTCGACCTTGACCTGCTGGGCCGAACGGGGTGGCCGGGTGCTGTGCCGTAGTAGCAGCGCTTCACGAACTTGTCGTGCAACGGCATGAACTCCGGTCGCTTGCGGTGGAGGATCTTCGTGACGGTGGTGAGGCGAACACCATGACGGTGATTGGAGTCCAAGAAGCCGATGAAGGAGAGCAGCCGGTGCCTCAGGGTGCCGTCCTCCACCGCCGACTGAAGCGTCACAGACTCGGAGGTGGCTACTAGGGCCTGTTACGAAAGGCGTCTGAGCCAGTGGTCGATGCTGGCGACGTGGACTGTGGCGGCGTAGCGGACGGCGAGCTTGTCGTAGCGGGTGGCGAACCCGCGGTGGTGTTTGAGGTGGTTGAAGCCGCACTCGACGGCGTGTCGGTCCTTGTACCGTGCGGGATCGAAGGCTGGAGGTCGGCCGCCGGCGGGACCGCGTCGTCGTCGGTGTCCGGCTTGGTCGGCTGGCACAGGGATGGTCGCCGCGATCTTGTGGTGGCTCAGCCAGGCGCGGTTGGCTCGCGAGGAGTAGGCCTTGTCGGCCAGGACTCGCTCGGGTCGTTGCCGCGGGCGTCCGGGTCCGGGGCGGGCGATGCGGATCTGCTCGAGCACGGCGATGAACTGTGGGCTGTCGCCGTCCTGGCCGGGGGTGAGCAGGAACGAGAGCACCCCGCGGTGCTGGTCGACCGCGGCGTGGGTCTTGGTGCCCCACCCGCCGCGGGAGCGACCCAGCGCGTGGTGCTCGGGCTCTCCCACAACGCGTTCCACGCTGTCTCGGCGTGCGCCGGCGGCGTGGATGTGGGCGCGGGCGGTGGTGGAGTCCACGGACACCTGCCAGGACAGCTTCCCCGCGGCGTCGGCGGCGTCGCGCAGCGCGGCCTCGACGCGGCCCCACACCCCGAGCAGCTGCCAGCACGCGAACAGCGCGTACACCCGCCACCACGGGCCGTACCGGTCGGGAACGTCACGCCATGGACAGCCGGCTCGAACCCGGTGACGGACCCCGTCGACCAGGGCCCGCACCGGCCACTGCCGGGGCCGGCCGAGCCGGCTGGGGGGTGGCACCAAAGGTTCGAGCAACGCCCACTGGGCGTCGGTGAGGTCGTGACGGGCAGCGGGATCTATCGTGGACACGAGGCCTCCCTGGGCGCGCGGTCACTTTGACACCACCTGCGATACCGAGGAGGCCTCACCTCATGCCAGCGACACGCTCAAACCCCACCTGTCACTTTCGTAACAGGCCCTAGGCCTTCCTCGAGTTCGCCACGGACGGATTGAAGCCCGTAGAAGGCGGCGAGGCTTGGCCGCACGTTCAGCAGGGCGGGGACGAGGAGGTCACCATCGTTCAGCGTTTCAGAAGCGCTGCCGGTATCAAAGTCTTCGTACGCAGGAAAGGCAAAGGGGCGCGTGGACCTTCGGTTGCTGTCCTCGTCGAAGTAGTCCCTGAGCCACGTCCTGGCGGTGCCCAGGGGCACCCGCAGCGCACCAACTCGAACGAGGTCGTTATCCATGTGGTGACCGTAGTCGTTGCTCTGCCTCGCACCTTGCGAGACGGTCTCGCACGGTGGCTTCGTAACGTCGGTGTGCGGAGCAGAGGGCTATCGCCTCACCATCACGAAGCCCAACATGTCGGCCAGCTGTCCGTAGTTCTTGCGAACGTAGGCTTCGGCAGCGTGGACCCGCTGGTAGTAGGCCAAGCACTCAAATAGAAGGAGCTCAAACGCGAGGCTCTCGAACCACCCGACCTCCTTCGTGAACCCTGTCAGGGCTCGTACCCCGAAGGCGTCAAGCAACGGTTTGTGGCTCTCGGGGTCTTCGAGGACCGAGCATGAGCCGAAGTGCAGCACCTTATTTGCGAGGGCTCGGGGAGGTAGCCGACCAGCGAGCTGCAGCAGATCAACTTGTTTGCGGGATGGGTACACCTTGCCCGGGCTGCCGTGCATTGCGACGTAGCCGATGTCGTAGGGGTCATGTTGAGCTTGGCCCCAACGCGTGAGGGCCTTGAGGAAGTCGTCTCCGTCGTTCACCGGGAACCTGGCGTGGCGGGCGACCCCGGCGTCACCCAGCGCCCGCAGCACTGGGTCGACTGAGCGGACATCTGACACGCGGTTGGACCAGGTGCCCTCCATTACCCACAAACCGGGCTTAGATCGCGGTGCCACGTTTGCCCTCCGTTGTTGAACTGACAGGGAGATGCATTCTCGAGCAGGTTAGCGGGACTCGCCCAGCCTGACTGCGAGTCTGCTGTGCTGTCGGGCTGTGAAATTCGTTAGGGCTGCGGACTGGATGCGTCCAGTGGCCGAGCAAGTCTGACTAGGGTGAGGCTCATGGGGGCTGACGAGAGCGAGGAGACACTTCCGGCGGAACAGCGTGCCCGGGCTCTGATTGACCGGCAGTTGGCCGACGCGGGGTGGCGGGTTCAGGACCGGAAGGACCTCAACCTCTTCGCTGGACCCGGTGTCGCGGTGCGCGAGGTAGTGATGAAGCCCGGTCATGGCCGGGCTGACTACCTGCTCTACGTCGACCGCCAAGCCGTCGGCGTGATCGAGGCCAAGCCGCAGGGGACCACGCTGAGCGGGGTGGAGTGGCAGTCGGCGATGTACGCCGATGGGCTCCCGGACGCGATCGCGAAGAGGGCTGTGACCATTAGCGGGCGACTTCCGTTCGTGGTGGAGGCGAACGGCTCGGAGACGCACTTCACGAACGGGTTCGATCCTGATGCCCGGGCTCGTCGGTTGTTCTGTATCCCGCGCCCGGAGTCCTTGGCGAAGGTCATCCGCGACGCAGAGACCGACCCGGACCGTCCGACGTGGCGGGCCAAGGTGCGTGACCTTCCCGAGTTGGAGACGACGGCGCTGCGCCCGGCGCAGATCACGGCGATCGAGGGCATCGAGCGGTCCCTGGCCGAGCAGCACCATGATCGGTCGCTGGTTCAGATGGCCACCGGGGCGGGCAAGACCTACACCGCCGTGACGACGGCGTACCGGCTGCTGACGTACGGCGGGTTCCAGCGGGTGCTGTTCCTCGTGGACCGCAACAACTTGGCCGACCAGACCCAGGCGGAGTTCCAGAACTACCGCACCCCTGGGGACGGGCGACGGTTTACCGAGCTGTACCCGGTGAACAAGCTGACCTCGGCGGGGATGCTGGGCTCGAGCAGCGTGGTCATCTCCACGATCCAGCGGGTCTTCAAGGTGCTGCAGGGGGAGCAGGTCGCCGATGCAGATGACCCGGGCTTGGACGATTTCGTGCCGGATGCCCCGGTCACCGTGTCTTACGCGCAGGACCTGCCGCCGGAGTCGTTCGACCTGGTCATCGTCGACGAGGCCCACCGCTCCATCTACGGGGTGTGGCGCGGGGTCCTGGAGTACTTCGACGCCCACGTGATCGGGCTTACCGCGACACCGGGGAAGCAGACGTTCGCGTTTTTCCGGCAGAACCTGGTCTCGGAGTACACCTACCCCCAGTCCGTGGCCGACCGGGTCAACGTCGACTTCGACATCTACAGGATCCGCACCGAGATCTCCGAGCAGGGCGGTCACATCGACGCCGAGACCGTTGTCCCGAAGGTGGATCGTCGGACCCGGGTGCAGCGGCTCGAGGCCCTCGATGAGGACTTCGAGTACACCCACAAGCAGCTCGACCGTGCTGTGACCGCGAAGAACCAGATCCGGCTGGTGTTGGAGACGTTCCGTGACCGGCTTTACACCGAAATCTTCCCTGGCCGCAGGGAGGTGCCGAAGACGCTGATCTTCGCCAAGGACGACGCCCACGCCGAGGAGATCGTCGGCACCGTGCGTGAGGTCTTCGGCAAGGGCAACGACTTCGCCGCGAAGATCACCTACGCCGCCAACGACGCCAAGGGCCAGCTGCAGGCCTTCCGGACCAGCCCCACCCTGCGCATCGCGGTCACGGTCGACATGATCGCCACCGGCACCGACGTCAAACCGCTGGAGTGCGTCTTCTTCATGCGCGACGTCCGCTCGGCGCAGTACTTCGAGCAGATGAAGGGCCGCGGAGCTAGAACCATCGCCCCTGCAGACTTCCAAGCCGTCACTCCCGACGCACCCACGAAGACCAGGTTCGTCATCGTGGACGCCGTCGGAGTCACCGAGCACGACTTCGTCGACCCACCGCTGAACCGGGTCAAGAGCGTCTCCCTGAAGCGACTGCTCGACAAGGCCGCCGCGCTCGAGCTCACCGAGGACGAGACCGCCACGCTGGCTTCCCGTCTGGCCAAGCTCGAGCTCGACCTCACCCCCGCCGAACGGGAGGAGCTCGACGATGTGGCGGGTGGTCCGGTCCGGGACATCGTCCGTGCCTTGGTTGACGCTGTCGACACCGACGTCCAAGCCATCGTCGTCAAGGACGCGGAAGACCGGGAGAAGGCCATTCAGGACCTGCTGGACCGGGCCGTGGAGCCGATCGCCGCCAACCCCAGACTGAGGCAGCGGATTGTCGAGCTGCGGGCAGCCCATGATCGGGTCATCGACGACGTCAACCGCGACTCCCTGATCGATGCCTTCGGGGTGGTCGACCCCGACCGCGCTCGGTCGGTCGTGGAGTCCTGGGAGGCATACCTGATCGAGCACCGTGACGAGATCACCGCCATCCAGCTCCTCGAAGAGGCCAAGGAACGGCGCATCGCCTTCGCGGACATCAAGCAGCTCGCCGACCGGATCAGCAGACCACCGCACAACTGGACCCCCGACCTGCTGTGGAGCGCGTACGAGACCGTCGACGTTGGGAAGGTCCGACACAGCGACCGGCACACCCTGACCGACCTGGTGTCGCTGCTGCGCTATACCGTCGGGGTCGACGACGAACTGGTGCCCTACGCCGACCGAGTGAACGAGCGGTATGCCGGGTGGCTGGCACAACAGGAACAAGCCGGGACCAGGTTCTCGGTACGTGAGAGGTGGTGGCTGGACCGCATGGTCGACGTCATCGTTACCTCCGCAGGCATCACGCCGCAGGACCTCGACCAAGCCCCGTTCACGGACAAGGGAGGCGTTGACGGAGCCCTCCGCGACCTCGGGCATGACCGAGCTTCCGCCCTGTTGGCAGACCTCAACGGGGAGCTCACTGCGTGATCTGGCCAATCGTCACCCTCAACGACCTACAAGCCGATGAACCCCGGGCGATCACGGATGGCCCCTTCGGCTCCAACCTTGCTCGCCAGCACTACACGGAGTCGGGACCCCGAGTGGTTCGACTGCAGAACATCGGGGACGGACGCTTCATCGATGCCAAGGCCCACATTTCCCAGAGACACTTCGAGAGCCTCCGTGCCCACGAAGTGCTTGGTGGCGACCTGCTCGTGGCGTCGCTGGGCGAGGTCCTGCCACGGGCCTGCCTTGCGCCCGAAGGGCTGGGTCCGACCATCGTCAAGGCCGACTGCATTCGCGTTCGTCTCGGTCCTAACGTGGACCCCCGCTGGGCCATGTATGCACTTCAGCGACCGTCGGCACGCAAGTGGGCTGATGAGCATCGACATGGTGTGGGACGACCCCGCCTCGGGTTGAAGGCAATCAGGCAGATCCCGGTCCCCCTCCCAGACCTCGCGGAGCAGAGGCGGATTGTCGAGGTCGTGGAAGACCACCTCTCTCGTCTCGACGCGGCAGCGCGCTACCTCTCTGCAGTTCGCGAAAGGTCTGAGTCGTTGGCGGAGTCGACGTTGAGGGGACAACTCCTGAAGGCCAATGGTGTCGAGCGGCCTTTGGTGGACCTCTTGGCCACGCCGCTAATCAACGGCAAGTCCGTGCCCAGTCTTGCGGGAGGGTTCCCGGTTCTTCGCCTGACAGCACTGAAGGACGCGGGCGTGGACCTGCGGGAACGTAAGGGCGGGGACTGGACCAAGGCCGACCCTAAGCGCTTCTTGGTATCGCGGGGTGACTACCTTGTTGCTCGCGGGAACGGGAGTCTCCGACTGGTTGGACGCGGCTCGTTGGTGAGGGATGACCCCGACCCCGTGGCTTTTCCCGATACAGCGATCCGCATTCGGCCAGACCTGACCCGACTGTCCCCGGAGTACTTGGACGTGGTCTGGAACTCGACCGCCATTCGAACCCAAATTGAGGCCATGGCCCGCACCACGGCGGGCATCTACAAGGTGAATCAGGCCCATGTGGAGCGCGTCGTGTTGCCGGTCCCGACGCTGGACGTCCAGAAGGCGATCGTGTCCTCGGTTGGTGCGACAGATGAACAAGTACGGCGGCTCGACCTCGCTGCACGAATAGCCGCCCGACGCGGTGATGTCATGCGCCGGACGATTCTGGCCGCAGCCTTCTCGGGGAAACTGACCGGGCGGCACACCGATATCGAGATCATCGAGGAACTGAGCCATGTCTGACCAGGCACTTCTCGGGCTGTCTGGCGGAATCGCTGCCGAAGGAGGCGTCCAATGCTGTACGACCTGACGAGTGGCTCGTTGGAGCGGGTGGAGAAGACGACGTTCGCCAAGGAGAGCATCTTGGAGCGAAACCATCTGCAGGCTGCCGTTCGCGACCACATCGACGTCCTTGACGCAGACCTGCTCGTGGTCGCGGAGGAGTTCGGGGACTTCGAGGACACGCACCGCCGCATCGATCTGCTGTGCCTCGACCGCACTAGTCGCCTTGTTGTCGTTGAGTTGAAGCGCACAGAGGACGGGGGCCACATGGAGCTCCAAGCGCTCCGCTACGCCGCCATGGTGTCGGTGATGACGTTCGACGAACTGACCGCCACCTATGCCCGGCATCTGCGCGCCATGGGCG
>Ga0154020_10006876_pt1 | contig 13335 bp, 15 predicted proteins | sample Klosneuvirus_201_FD_109709 | JGI IMG/M metagenome (GOLD analysis project Ga0154020, IMG submission 109709) | Active sludge microbial communities from wastewater, Klosterneuburg, Austria - Klosneuvirus_20160825_MG | ecosystem: Engineered > WWTP > Aerobic digester > Activated sludge | place... | reverse complement strand
CTTCCAAGCTGAAACTTCTTAACTTCAGTATGAGCACTCAATCTTCTGCGATCCCCAGGACCTAAATCCCAAGTCTCCAACCAACCAAGTGCCCACACCTATCGGCTGTTCAGTTGTTAAAGAGCAATGCTGCAAAGCAGCGAGCCGCGCATTATACAGGCGGCCCCGAGCGGGTCAATAGCTTGACGGAATTATTTTGAGCGTAATTCGACGCGCGCAAACTTGCGCTTGCCGACCTGTAAAACAACACTGCGGCCAGGCTTCAAAATCAGAGCGCGATCGGAAAGTTTTTCTCCATCCAGCCGTACGCCGCCTTGCTCGATCATGCGCAAGGCCTCGGACGTGCTGGGAGTAAGGCCGGCCAGCTTGAGGACCTGCCCAATTGGCATGCCTTCCTGACCGCAATCAATGGCGACCTGCTCGATGTCGCCGGGGATGGCTCCCTGCCTGAAGCGAGCCTCGAAATCCGCCAGCGCTTCATCAGCGTCCTTCCGCGAATGGAAGCGTTCGACGATCTCCTGGGCCAGCAGAACCTTGATGTCGCGCGGATTGCGCCCCTCGCCAACTTCCTTCTTGAGCAGCGCAATCGCCTCGTTCGAGCGGAACGACAGCAGCTCGTAGTAGCGCCACATCAGTTCGTCCGAGACCGACATCAGCTTGCCAAAGATCTCGCGCGGCGGCTCGTTGATACCGACATAATTGCCATAGGATTTCGACATCTTGTTGACGCCGTCCAATCCTTCCAGCAACGGCATGGTCAGGATGCACTGCGGCGCCTGGCCGTAATGCTTCTGCAATTCGCGCCCGACCAGCAGGTTAAATTTCTGATCGGTTCCGCCCAGTTCGACGTCCGCGCGCATCGCCACCGAGTCGTATCCCTGGCAGAGCGGGTAAAGGAATTCGTGGATTGCAATGGGCTGGTTGCTGCTATAACGCTTGGCAAAATCATCCCGTTCCAGCATGCGCGCCACCGTATGCAGGGCCGCCAGCTTGATCATTCCGGCAGCGCCAATCGGCTCGAACCAGGTGGAGTTGAAGCAGACTTCGGTTTTCTCGGGGTCGAGAATCTTGAATACCTGCTCCCGGTAGGTCTTGGCATTCTCCAGGATCTGCTCCCTGGAAAGCGGCGGCCGGGTGGCGTTGCGGCCAGTCGGATCGCCGATCATGCCTGTAAAGTCCCCGATCAGGAACATCACGTGGTGTCCAAGCTCCTGGAAGTGGCGAAGTTTGTTGATCAGGACGGTGTGACCCAGATGCAGGTCTGGAGCCGTGGGGTCGAAGCCGGCCTTGACGCGCAACGGCCGGCCAGCCTTGAGCTTCTCGATCAGTTCGCCCTCGACGAGCAGTTCGTCTGCGCCGCGCTTGATGAGGGAAAGGGCTGTAGTGAGGTCCGTCATGGTAGGTTCCCGGGGTTTGGGTCTGAATCGATTTTTTGCTACACTCGCCCGAGTTTTTTGCCGTGCGCCTGAATGAACAAGGAAAAGACGCGAATTTTATCGCAACTCCTCGCCATGCGCGAAACCCGGCCCCGCCATTTCTGGGCCGGCGCGCTGGTGGCCGGTGCCTCCCTGTTCGGCATGGTAGCGGCCTTCGGAACGGCCCCGGACCATAACGAAATCCGGGCATTGCAGCGCCAAATCGTAGAGCCGCTGGCTCTTCCTCCCATAGGAAATCACGAATCCGTTGAAGGGACGTTCGTTCGCGAAGAGCGCATTCAGCGTGGCGATACGGTGGCAACGCTTTTATCGCGTCTCGGTATCCAGGATGAGCGGGCTTTCGCGTTGTTACGCCAGCATCCTGAAACCCAACCCCTCTTCCGGCAACTCCGCCCTGGCAAGATTGTTTCGGCCCGCACCGGCGAGTCGGGCGAACTCCTGGCCCTGACATTCCCTCTGAACGGCCCGAAGGACAGCACCCTGATGGTGGAGAAGCACGAGGGCGAATTCCAAGTCAGCGAGAAGAATCAAGCGCTGGACGCCCAGGTAATGATGAAGGCCGGAGAGATTCGCAGCTCTCTTTTCGCGGCTACTGACGCCATCGGGATGCCCGACAGCATCGCCACGCAGTTGGCGGACATCTTCGGCGGAGACATCGATTTCCATAGGGATCTGCGTCGCGGGGATCGATTCAGCGTGGTCTATGAGATGCTCTACAGGCAAGGTCAACCCATTCGCAGCGGGCGCATCCTGGCGGCCGAATTCGTCAATAACAACAAGGCATTCAGCGCCATCTGGTTCGAGAGCCGGGAAGGCCAGGGTTATTACACGGCGGAAGGTAAAAATATCCGCAAGGCCTTCTTGCGCTCCCCCTTGGAATTCTCGCGCGTCACTTCAGGCTTCAGCAGTTCCCGTTATCACCCGATACTGCAGACCTGGCGTGCGCACAAAGGGGTTGATTACGGTGCGCCGATCGGCACTCGAGTGAAGGCGACAGGCGACGGCATCGTCGAGTTTGCCGGCAGGCAGGGTGGCTACGGCAACCTGGTTGTGCTGCGTCATCAAGGGCGGTTCTCGACCCATTATGGTCACCTGAGTGGATTCGCCCCAGGCATCCGCAAGGGGGCGCGCATCACACAGGGGGAGATCATCGGCTATGTCGGCAAATCCGGCTGGGCCACTGGGCCCCATTTGCATTATGAGTTCCGTATCAATGATGTCCATCAGAACCCGCTGTCGGTTGCCCTGCCGAGTGCTCCGCCGCTAGGAACGCAGCAAGTGGCCGAGTTCAAACGACATGCCGATCAGCTGGTCACCCGCCTTGAGCGCATGCGTGGCCTCAACCTCGCTCTGCTCGATTAATCCGCATCTTCCGGCAAGGCGGGATGATTCCTGACTCTTCCTGCAGCGAAGCAAAGATAAGATATTTTGTCGGCCTCATGTCAGGCACCAGCCTGGATGGGGTCGATGCGGCGCTTGTCGATTTCTCCGCGGCCGAGCCCAGGTTGATTGCCACCCACTACCTGCCCTATCCGCAGGAATTGACGATCAGGCTGCTTGATTTGCAATGCTCCGGCGAGAACGAGTTCCATCGCGCCGCCCAATTGGGAAACGATCTTGCCCGGCTTTACCACGAGTCAGTGGAGGCGCTATTACTGAAGTCGGGCATGAGTCATCGTGCCATTGCTGCCATCGGATGCCACGGCCAGACTGTCCGTCACAACCCTCAGGCCGGTTACACACTGCAAATTGGCAATCCGTTTCTGCTCGCCGAATTGTCCGGGATAGATGTTGTCGCCGACTTCAGGGGGGGCGATGTTTCGGCCGGAGGCCAGGGTGCTCCTCTGGTGCCGGCATTTCACGATGCCGCATTCCGTATCAGCGATAAGCATCGCCTCATCCTCAATATCGGTGGCATCGCCAATCTCACCGATTTGAGGCCCGAGAAGGCCACAAGCGGATTCGACTGTGGCCCCGGCAATATGTTGCTCGACGCCTGGATTCGGAAACATCGCGGACAGCCCTATGACAATGATGGCGTTTGGGCCACCAGCGGCCGGCTGATCCCCGATCTCCTGCAGACCCTTCTTGCGCATCCTTACTTCGAGCTGGATCCCCCCAAGAGCTGCGGCCGGGAGGAATTCAACCTGGCGTGGCTGGCCCCGCTCGCCGTCAGATTTCCCGCCGAGGATGTCCAAGCCACGCTCTTGGCGTTGTCGGTCGAGTCCTGTTCGCTGGCCATCGAACGCTGGTGCGGCCATCCGGATGAGGTAGTGATATGCGGCGGCGGCGCCAATAACTCGGCATTGATGCGGGGATTGAGGGAGAGGTTGGGATTGGCCCGAGTCGTCAAGAGCGATCGAATCGGGATTGGCGCGGACTGGGTCGAAGCCGTAGCCTTTGCCTGGCTTGCAAGGCAAAGACTGCTCGGCAGGCACGGCAATCTGCCGGAGGTAACCGGCGCCAGACGCCTACGCCAATTGGGTGCTATCTATCCTGCCTGAAAACAAACGGGGAGCCGGCGCTCCCCATTCTCGGATCGGTCTTCCTGTCCTTATACGTTGAATGACGATCCGCAGCCGCAAGTCGACGTGGCATTCGGGTTTTTGATCACGAACTGCGATCCCTCCAGCCCCTCCGTATAGTCGATTTCCGCCCCAATCAGATATTGGTAGCTCATCGGATCTATCAGCAAGGTGACGCCATTCTTTTGCATTGTGGTGTCATCCTCGTTCTGCACCTCGTCAAAGGTGAATCCGTACTGGAAACCGGAGCAGCCGCCACCGGTCACGAATACGCGCAGCTTGAGTTCTGCGTTGCCTTCTTCCTCGATCAGCTCACGCACCTTGTTGGCGGCATTGTCGGTAAAGTTGAGAGGCGAGATGTCGGTGACAGCATTCATGGTGTGCTCCTAAAACTGGTTAATACTTAAACAATATATTGCTTATCCGAATTTCCGTCAATTGCTGGAAGCCAGCTTGAGTTCGACTGCTTTGCCGGTCCCCCCTTGATGCACCAAGCGACCTTGGACGATTGCCCCCAGATGCATCTCCAGGCTGTTGTACTGGACGTCTCCTGTGACGCGGGCCCGAGGCTGAAGTTCAAGGAATTCGCTCGAATAAACTGGTCCGATGATGGTGCCGTTGATTACCAGGTGGGACACATGAATTTCACCCTCGATGCGAGCATGTTCGCTGAGCACCAAGGTACCTCCGCCATCGCCTGTCGATCTCACATTCCCCTTAACTTCGCCATCGACTCTCAAACCACCGACAAAAGTCACATCTCCTTCTATCTTGGTACCGGCACCGATCAGGCTGTCGATCCGGCTTTGTGGTTTATTCGATTTATCGTTTTTTTTCAAAAACATGGCATTCCTCCTTATAGCGTTACCGTTTGCGAAGCGCGCGTTACGCCATCCTGAATCAAGCGAGCTTCTACGCTGGTGACACGAGCCTCTCCCGGCACCAGAAACGTTCCGTCGAAGCGCTGAAAGTGTTTGAAATTTATATTGAAACGCTGCTTGGCGGGATCGTTCTGCTCTGGCAAAACCATCATAACACCTTTGCCCTGCTGCTGCAGGCTGACGACCAATTGGACGCTGCCACGAAACTCGCGATCCTTCTTGCCCCCTTGCGCGGCCGCCAGCAAACGAAAACGATACTGTCCGGGTGTGCCGTTTGGCTCGACGCGCAGGCGATTGATGGTAAACCCGGCTTCCTTGCCTTCGGCTGCTGCCAGGTTTTCGAAGAAGGCTAGATCTTCCTTGAGGCGGCCATTCTCTTGCTCTAGCGTCTTCACCTGGCTGACCAGTTGCTGCTGGGCCGTGCGCTCAATCTGGACGTTACTTTCCCCCGCATTGACCAAGGCCCTTAACTTGTCCGTCTCCTGTTGCAAGGTCTCGACACGTTCCCGCAGGGAAGACATCTCCTGCTCGGTTTCCCGCCTGTCGAAACCGGCAATCTTGCGTCCGGCATCATAAATCCAACCGGCAAGCGCTATTGAAATCGACAGGACTGCAATTGTCGCCAATCCCCGCCAATACCATGGAATGTGCGTACGCACTGCCACCTTGGGGGCAGATATGCCGAATCGGCTGCGCATCCGGCGCAGTGTTATGGCAAGACGGGAATTTGCGATAGTCCGGTGCACTCGTCGAATCCGAACATGATGTTCATATTCTGCACGGCCTGCCCTGCCGCGCCCTTCACCAGGTTATCGATCACCGATAGGACCACCAAGGTATCTCCCCCTTGGGGTCGATGTAGAGCGATACGGCATGTGTTGGCAGCCCTTACCGACCGGGTATCAGGATGGCTGGCAAAAGGCATCACATCCACGAACGGCTCGGCCTTGTAGCGGGCTTCGAATAAAACCTGGAAATCCGCCTCCTGCCTGACCTGGGCATAAAGCGTGGCGTGTATTCCGCGGACCATCGGGGTCAGATGGGGCACGAAGACCAATCCCACCTGCTTGCCGGCAGCCGCGGACAATCCCTGGCGGATCTCTGGCAAATGGCGATGCCCTGCGACGCCATAGGCCTTGAAATTGTCTGACGCCTCTGAAAATAGCGTATGTACTTCCGCCTTGCGTCCGGCGCCCGACACGCCGGATTTTGCATCTGCTATCAGGTGCTCCGTATCCACCAGACCCGATTCGATCAGCGGCAGAAAGCCGAGTTGAACAGCGGTCGGATAACAACCTGGATTGGCCACGAGGCGGGCAGATCGAATCTGTTCACGGTTGACTTCTGGCAATCCATATACCGCTTCAGGGATCATCTCCGGAGCGGCATGTTTCATTCCATACCATTTCTCCCACTCGGCAGGATCCTTGAGCCTGAAATCGGCTGCCAGATCGACCACCCGAACTCCTGCATCGAGAAGTGAGCGAACTTGCCCCATGGCTACGCCATTTGGAGTCGCAAAAAAGACGGCATCGCAGCTTTCCAAGGCTGCTTCGTCTGGAGCGACAAACCTCAGGCCGACCCGTCCTCTCAAGCTGGGAAACATGTCTGCAACGGCAGCGCCGGCCTCTCCCCGAGAGGTAATCACCCGCAGTTCGGCTTGCGGGTGCTGGGCCAGCAAACGAAGCAATTCCACCCCCGTGTAGCCGGTGCCACCGACAATCCCAACCTTGATCATTCAAGTCTCCACAGCAAAGATCAATGTTAATCCACGCGTTGCCGATCAGGCAATGAATCGGCCCAGACAAAAAAGCCGCCTTGCGGCGGCTTGCTTGCTCTTGACGCTGTTAGCGTTTGGAGAACTGCTTGCGACGGCGCGCCTTATGCAGGCCGACTTTCTTGCGCTCGACCTCGCGAGCGTCGCGGGTAACGAATCCTGCCTTGGACAATACTGGCTTGAGGGCTGCATCGTATTCGATAAGCGCCCGGGTAATGCCGTGACGCACTGCACCGGCTTGTCCCGATTCGCCGCCACCGCTGACATTCACCAAAATGTCGAAGGTGCCGACGTGCTGGGTCAATTCAAGGGGCTGAAGCACCACCATCCGGCCGGTTTCTCGCGAGAAGAACTCGTCAATCGGCTTGTCATTGACAACCACCTTCCCGCTGCCAGCCCTCATGAACACACGGGCCACTGCGGTCTTGCGTCGTCCAGTGCCGTAATAAAAATTCACAGCCATTTCTTAGATCTCCAGCGACTTGGGCTGCTGGGCAACATGCGGATGGGCGCCGCCAGCATAAACCTTCAATTTTTTGATCATGGCGTAACCAAGCGGTCCTTTGGGCAACATCCCCTTGACCGCCTTCTCGAGCACGCGCGCGGGCGCCCGCTGTTGCAATTTGGTAAAGGTGTCCTCATAGATTCCGCCAGGGTAGCCGGAATGCCGATGGTAAACCTTCTGCTCGGCCTTCGCCCCGGTGACGCGCAGCTTGTCCACGTTCACGACTACAATGAAGTCCCCGGTATCCACATGCGGCGTATATTCGGGCTTGTGCTTGCCGCGCAGACGGCGTGCGATCTCAGTAGCCAGCCGGCCGAGGATCTTGTCCTTCGCATCGACAACGAACCAGTCGCGCTTGACTTCCTGCGGCTTGGCGGAAAATGTTCTCATGGGTTTCCTCTACGGCTTTTCATGCGTATTGCGGAAAGCCGCGCATTGTATTGCAGTTCCGATTCGTATGTCAAACCAGCAATACAGGCACACCAATCTGCCCGGCAGGACATATTGCCGTTCTGTACATGATAAAAAAGCGCGATCCCGGGGGATCGCGCTAAATCCACACCAAAGGAGGAGGGTGGAGGAGACAAAATCGGGAACGATGCGATGTCGCAAGGTTCAACGGGGAAGATTATGGCAACTATTTTTGTGCGGCGCAAGAAAAACAAAGCCTTCCGCTCCAGAATCTCTTTATAGGCACATAGGGCTAATGAAATAGAATTAACAATTTGTTTTGAAAGGTTAATATAATTGTCAGCCGTTTGTTTGATTTACGCAAATATCCCATTTTTAACCTCTATGCCATCTGTTTTCCGCAAAGCACCATTTTCATTTGAGGGTTGATGGCTTTCGAAATAGGGGCGATCGGCTAATATTTCGCCAATCAACATCAATCCGAACGAGTTGCAAAAATGGAATGCACTATCCGATGGCTGGCTGAAGAAGGCATGGCCTTCGTTGCGCGCACGGGAAGCGGTCACATGGCCGTTATGGACGGCGCGCTGGAAGGTGGCGGCAACAATCTTGCACCCAGGCCCATGGAAATGGTTCTTGCCGGAACCGGAGGCTGCACGGCCTACGATGTGGTGATGATCCTAAAAAAAGGCCGTCAGGAAGTATCCGCGTGCGATGTTGGCCTGAAGGCCGAGCGGGCCGAAACGGATCCAAAGGTGTTTACGCGTATTCATTTTCATTTCACGGTCAAGGGCAAAAACCTCAAGCCGGAAGTGGTCGAGCGGGCCATTCACCTCTCCGCGGAGAAATACTGTTCCGCTTCCATCATGCTGGGCAAGACGGCAACCATCACGCACGACTGGGAAATCGTCGAGGTCTAAAGGGGGACGTCAAATCCGATAGGACAGGCCTGTCATCATTTTCGACGACAGCCGCATTGCCATCCTGACGACCAGCGGCAGTTCCATGGCCCCCAGGCCTTCCGCAGCATGTGCATGGCCGATTTCATCCTGTCTCATGCGTTCGATCAGTGCCAGGGACTTGCTGTCAGCCATTGGCAGGCGGCGCAAATGATCATCGAGGTGCGCCTCGACCTGTCTTTCAGTCTCAGCCAGAAAACCCAGATTCCACTCGTCCCCAAGGCTGCCGGCAATCATTCCCATTGCAAGGGCTCCCGCATACCAGAAGGGATTGAGCAGGCTGGCGCGTCCGCCCAACTCGGTCAGCCGACGATGCGTCCACGCCAGATGGTCGGCTTCCTCGTCGGCTGCCCGCCGCAAGACTGTCTGCACTGTGGGATTAGTCGAGACAAGCGCCTGTCCCTGATACAACGCCTGAGCGCACACTTCACCGCAATGATTCACCCGCATCAATCCTGCCATGTGCCGCTTTTCGGTCTCGTCGAGAACAGGTTCCACCAGTCCGTCACCTGGCATGATGCGTTTGCTGCGATTCCCCCCGTATATCGTACGCAGCCCCCTGTCGAACTCGAGGATCAGCCCATCAAACATGGCGGTTACTTTGCCTGCGGATGACCGCCACTCCTGAGGGCGGAAATTCCCTCTTCGGCCTTGAATATGGCAGCGCCCCCGGGACAGAAATATTCCTTGGACAGTACCGCCTGATAGCTTCCGTGGCGGATCGATTGCCACTCGGGATTGCGCGCCTTGCTCCAGGTGTTGTCAGGACGTCCGAAGGCATAAAGCTTGCGCTCACGGGTGCTGCAACGAATCCCCTCGAAGCTAAGGTTTCGGGCGCCCCCCGAGGCTACTGCGACCAGCACATAGCGCACCACGCCATCCTCGCCTGCGTTCAAGGATGGGCCGTCAACATAGTAACGATTTCGGCTGGCTGCGCCGGCATCGAATTCAATGAGATTCTGCTCGGAGGGAAACTCGGGCAGCTTGCTCTCTGCCTCGGTCCATCTCTTCTCCTCTTCGTAAAACTCGCCGTATTTCTTGTCGCCGTAGAACTGCTGCGCGCCGGCGACCCCTGCCAGCGCCGACAGCCCCGCAGCCAACAACAGCTTTCTCGCCTCCATCGGCACCGTCTCCGCAAAATCACGAGTTGGGGATTTCCCGCTCGCCGAAACATCCGTCGATGATACACCGCACGACCGAGCCAATTGGTTCAGTGGGCGATGGCCGCCTCGATCTCGGCAAAGGTGGTTGCTATCTGGGTGGCATTGATCAGGGTGCCCAACTGTCGCGATATCCGGGAGACGGAAAAAATCCCCCTTATCATCTGCCGCCCAAAATCGTCTTCATCGATTACCAGGGCATGCTGACGTCCGGTCTCCTTGAGCGTGGCCACCACGTGACCCACCTCGGCATTTTGTACGGCCCGAAAGGTGATCGCCTCAAGCCGCTCGCGAGGGGTCATGATGTCGCGCGCCAACACCTCCTCATATCTCACGCCTCGTTCCCCAACGATATGCATGGGCTTTTCGCCGAGGAGGTCGGTCGAGGTGATGATGCCGAGGATGCAGCGTTTCTCGTCGGCAACCAGCAGGGATCGAACGGTATTGCGGAGCATGGCCCGACTGACAGCCGCGAGGGTGGCGTCCGGCCCGATGGTTACGGCCTGCACCCTTTTGAGGTCAGTCATGACCTCAAGGGCCGGTGAATCCAGAAGCACGCTGCGCAAGGGCGGGGCTTCTACCTGAAAATAGCTGGCGCATTGCTCCAGCCTCGCCTGTGGCAGGGCTTTATATTGCTCACGAACCATGTTCGCCTCCTTTGATGTGACGCGGCCCAGGCCGCATGATGCGCGACTCTTTGGGCGCCTTTATTCATTCTCGTCACAACAAATGAAAAGTGAAAATGGAACCTGCGGATCAACCCATTAGCCGCCTGAATCGGCTAAACCCAGGGGCGAAGGCGGCGTGACATCGACCGGCAGGTCCCATTTGGGCTGCCGATCCGCCGGGTGACGGAACACGAACCGGGATAATTCGGTCAGCGCCTGCTGATAGACGGCGCGCTTGAACTCGATCACGGCATCCAGCGGCACCCAGTAGTCGCTCCAGCGCCAGGCGTCGAATTCGGGGTGGTCGCTTGCGCGCAAAGATACGTCGGTATCCCTTCCGATCAGGCGCAGCATGAACCAGATCTGCTTTTGGCCGCGATAGGTGTTGCGCCATTCTCGCCGAATCCACTGCTTCGGCACTTCATAGCGCAGCCAGTCGCGGGTGCGGCCGAGAATCCTGACATGCCCTCTGTGCAGGCCAGTTTCCTCCTGCAATTCCCGAAACATCGCCTGCTCGGGCGATTCGCCGTGCTTGATACCGCCCTGCGGGAACTGCCAGGAATGCTCTCGAATGCGCTTGCCCCAAAAAACCTCGTTCTTGCCGTTGACCAGGATGATGCCGACGTTCGGGCGAAAGCCTTCGCGATCGAGCATGTCTGCTACTCATCAAAATTGAACTGGGTTCATTTTTTCACAATTCACCGGCGATTGAAAGGAGATCCGCGCTCTGCCGATTGCGGCCCGGCCGACTGCGGTAAAATTCCAATCTTTCACGACATTACGACCATGCGCGCCTCGCAATTCTTCATCGCCACGCTCAAGGAAGCACCCGCCGACGCGGAGATCATCAGCCACCGACTCATGCTGCGCGCGGGCTTGATCAAACGGCTGGCGGGCGGCATTTATACCTGGATGCCGCTCGGCTTGCGCATCCTGCGCAAGGTCGAGAACATCATTCGCGAGGAGATGGATCGGGCCGGCGCGATAGAACTGCTGATGCCGGCCGTCATTCCCGCCGAGCTGTGGCAGGAAACCGGCCGCTGGGAGATGTACGGCCCGGAACTCCTGCGCATCCAGGATCGCCACCAGCGCGACTTCGTCATCGGTCCCACCCACGAGGAGGTCATCACCGATGTCGTCCGTCGGGAGATCAGGAGCTACCGCCAGTTGCCCTTGCATCTCTACCAGATCCAGGCCAAGTTCCGCGACGAGATCCGTCCGCGCTTTGGCGTCATGCGCGGCCGCGAATTCCTCATGAAGGACGGCTATTCCTTTCACGCCAACTACGAGGACCTGCAGCGCGAATACCGGAATATGCATGAGACCTACACCCGCATCTTCACCCGTCTGGGGCTCAGGTTCAGGGCTGTCGCAGCCGACACGGGATCGATCGGCGGCACCGGATCTCACGAGTTCCATGTCCTTGCCGATTCCGGCGAGGACGCCATAGCCTTCTGCCCGGATTCCGACTACGCCGCCAACGTCGAACTGGCGGAAGGCCTGGCACCGACCACGCCCCGCGATGGCCATGCCGAGCAGATGAAGAAGGTCGCCACCCCCGGCAAGACCCGCTGCGAGGACGTGGCCGCCCTGCTCAAGCTGCCGCTCGCCTCGACTGTGAAGGCCATCGCCGTCATGCACGACGAGCAGTTTCTCCTGCTCCTCATTCGCGGCGACCACACCCTCAATGAAATCAAGGCGGGCAAACAGCCCTTTCTCAATCCCTTTCGTTTCGCCACCGACGAAGAGATCGAACGCTTTCTCGGCTGTCGCCCGGGTTACATCGGCCCTGTAGGCATCGGCGAAGGCATTCCTGTCGTCGCCGACCGCACGGTTGCGCAAATGAGCGATTTCGTCTGCGGCGCCAACGAGGCGGGATACCACCTGACGGGAGTGAACTGGGGGCGCGATCTACGCGAACCGGACTACGTGCTCAACATCCGCAACGTCGTCGAAGGCGATCCCAGCCCCGATGGCAAGGGCCGCTTGTCGATCTGCCGAGGCATCGAGGTGGGACACATTTTCCAGCTGCGCACCAAGTATTCGGAGGCCATGAAGGCCACCTTTCTCGACGAATCGGGCCAGCCGCGCATCATGGAAATGGGTTGCTATGGCATCGGCGTCACGCGCATCGTGGGTGCCGCTATCGAGCAGAACCACGATGAGCGCGGCATCATTTTCCCGCGCGCCATCGCGCCCTTCGATGTCGCCATTGCCCCCATCGGTTACGGTAAAAGTCGGTCTGTGCAGGACGCCGCACAAGCCCTTTACGACGAGTTGCGAAAGGCCGGCGTCGATGTGCTGATCGATGACCGGGACGAGCGTCCCGGCGTGATGTTCGCCGATCTGGAATTGATCGGGGTGCCGCACCGCGTCACTATCGGCGAGCGCGGACTCAAGGAAGGCACGGTGGAATATCAGGAGCGGCGCGACTCCGCCGCGATCAAGGTGCCTCTAACCGAAATCGGAACCTTCATGCGCGAGCGTCTAGGCGCGTGAGCCGGGCTTTCGTTTTCTGCCTTTTGTTGCTTGTCGCAGGCAAGGCAGCGGCCGGCACGCAAAAATACGAGCCGCTGGCCGCCAGTGTCCAGGCAGCACTGCATGCCGCCATCGCGGACCGCAAGCCGCCAACAAGCTCGTTTCGCAGTCCGGTCGAGGCGGTGAACTGGCTGGAGGACATGTCGAAACGGCTGGCTAAGCGCATGCCCAACCAGGAGCAGCGACTCGAATTCCTGCGCGCAGTGCATTACGAGGCGACCCGTGCCGGGCTCGACCCGCAACTGGTGCTGGGGCTCATCCAGGTTGAAAGCGGCTTCAAGAAGTATGCGGTCTCCTCGGCCGGGGCGCGCGGCTACATGCAGGTCATGCCCTTCTGGGTCAAGCTGATCGGCAGCCGGAACGACAACCTGTTCCATCTTCGCATGAATCTGCGCTATGGCTGCACCATCCTCAAGCATTACCTGGATATCGAGAAGGGGGATCTGTTTCGGGCGCTGGGCCGCTACAACGGCAG